>Ga0193717_1000568_pt1 | contig 24456 bp, 19 predicted proteins | sample U2c2metaG_FD_145900 | JGI IMG/M metagenome (GOLD analysis project Ga0193717, IMG submission 145900) | Soil microbial communities from a riparian zone of the East river system, Colorado, United States - U2c2 | ecosystem: Environmental > Terrestrial > Soil > Riparian zone | place: USA: East River...
GATCAGCTCGATCGGCTTGCCACCCCGGGCCCAGACGTTCGCGGTCAACGCCATCGGCACGTAGCTGTTGTCCGTCGAGCGCTTCGCGAACTGGTTGCGCGGGGCACCGTTCGGCCGCATGCAGCCCTGGAAGCAGTAACCACAGAAGGTGCATCCGGTCGCCTGCGGGTAGTTCAGCAGGTTCTTGTCCGACGTCTTGCCGGCCGTGCCACCGGGCTGCAGGATCGCGTTCTCCTGCGGCCGGTACGACGGTTCGTGCGTGGTCTTGGTGGTCTGCACGGGCAACCCGAGCGTCTCGGCGCCCCGGAAGAACATCTGCTCCTTGTGACCCATGGCCGCGGTCTGGACCGGCATCAGTGCCTCGACCCATTCGAAGTACGGCACCATTTCCGCGTAGGTGAACGGGAACCGGTGGTTCACGTCGTACCCGTTGCGGTCGGCACCGTCGTACCCCTTGAAGACGCCGGGATACGCGCGCGGGTAGTTGCCGTAGAAGTGCTGGGTGGTGCCGCCGACGCCGGACAGTTGCCAGACGAAGGAGTTCTGCGGCCACTCGCGGTACCAGGCCGGCTTCGACCGGTCGGTCGGGCCGAGCCGGAAGTACCCGGTCAGCGGGTTGTTCGCGTCGTCCTCGAAGGTGGTCCACTCCTCCCGCGGCTTCGCGTGCCGGGGTCCGGCCTCCAGCAGCAGGACGTCGAGCCCCTTCGCGGCCAGCTCCTTGGCCACCACCGGCCCGCCGCCACCGGCCCCGATCACGATCACGTCGCGCATCAGTCGTGCACCTCCATCCGCCCTTGGTAGTACCCGATGAAGTCGTCCCAGCCCTCGACCGGACCGTTCGGCTGGTAGCCGGACAGCGTCCAGGCGACCGGACGCTTCCGCAGCGTCCGGGTGTCCGGGTCGAAGACGCCGTACTCGCTGTACGCGCCGAAGGTCGCGAACTCGATCAGCGCGCCGCCGACGAACTTGAGCAGCCCGGAGACCGAGCCCTTCAGCGGCTCCGGGAACTGCACGTCGAGCAGCGCGACCAGATCGGAGTCCGTCTTCTCGATCAGCTCGAACGCGGCGGCCTTCTCGGCGTACGTGAGGCGCGCGAACGGGGACAGATGCGGCCCGTTCACGGCCAGCGGGTTGACCTGGGTCGCCATCAGGTTGAGCAGCCCGGCGATCGGGAACGACAACGGCAACGCTGCATCACTTTGCAGGTACGCCGCCAGCGACTGATCCAGACTCCGCAGCTCAACAGGCAACAGGTCGAGTCCGGGCAGCGCTATCCCCGAGTCGGCCAGGCCGGTGACCAGCGCGGCGCCGACCGGCTGTGCTATCGCATCCGGGAACGGCACGAAGTGGTCCAGCGCGTTGATCATGAAGTCGGTCGCACCGGCCTCCAGCGCACCCGGCGTACGGCTCAGGGTGCCCTGGGTGCGGGAGTAGGCGTCCGGACCCGGCATCGCGAAGACCGTGAGGCCGTTGAGAGTGTCCCGGGCGAGCTCGGCGAGGACCGGCCGGATCAGGTCCACCGCCGGTGGCAGCAGCGGATTGGTGGCTGCGTCGGCCGGAGCGAGCATGCTGCGCGCCAGCAGTCCACCTCCCCCGAGCGCTGCGCCGAGAACGCCGATGCGGGCAAGGAACGCCCGGCGGGACAGGGGTGGTGGATCTGCTACAGGCATCACAAGTCCTTCGCAGTGGGACGAGGCCGACGGGCCGGCGTCCCTCCGCGAGAGACCACCGGCACCACTGGTCCTACAACGACCTGCGGTGCCGCAAGTCACTTCCCCGGCGGCGACTCACCGGCCGAGGCCTGCGCGGCCGCCTCTTCGACCGGTACGACGATGGGCCGCAGCCGGGCCCAGAGGATGAAGAGGGCGGCGAAGACGAGCATCGCGATCCCGCCCCAGAGGTTGATGTTGATGCCGTCGGCCTTGTCCACCTCGGCCGGGTCGGCGATGATCCCGAGGATCGTCAGCACCAGCCCGTAGATCGCGATCAGGAGCGCGATCACCACCCGGATGTCGAACGCACCGGCCTTCTTCTTCTCTTGCTGCTCAGCCATCTCAGTTCTCCTTTCCGGGAGGTCAGCCGAAGATGATGTTCAGGGCGATGACCATGACCAGTGAGATCCCGGCCAGCAGGGTCGGCTTGCGGTACCAGCCATGGTCGCCCACCTGGGCCACCTCGGTCCGATCTTCCTTCGGCGTCAGCGAGTAGACCAGCCCCTTCAGCTCCTCGTCCGTCTTCGGCCTCGTCATCAGGCTGATCACCACGCTGAGCAGGATGTCCACCACGAAGGCGGCGCCGGCACCGACGAAGCTCGCGCCCTGACCCGGCAGATCGATGACGCCGTTCTCGGACAGGATGAAGACGATCACCGCTGTCGTCGTACCGCTGACCAGGCCGATCCAGCCGGCCGTCGCGGTCATCCGCTTCCAGAACATACCGAGGATGAAGGTGGCGAACAGCGGCGCGTTGAAGAACGAGAAGAGTTGCTGCAGGTAGTCCATCAGGTTGCTGTAGCCCGATGCGATCGCCGCTGTGCCGATCGCGATCAGCGTGCCGCCGACCGTCACCCAGCGGCCGGTCCGCAGGTAGAACGCGTCATCGCGGTCCTTGACGATGTACCGCTCGACCAGGTCGTAGCTGACCACCGTGTTGAACGAACTGAGGTTCGCCGCCATACCGGCCATGAAGGACGCCAGCAGACCGGTGATCGCAAGACCGAGCATGCCGTTCGGCAGCAGGTCCCGCATCAGCAACAGCAGCGCATCGTTGTAGTCGACCTCCCCGCCGCCGTTGGTCTTGAACGCGATCAGCTCCGGGACTGAGACCGCCGCGATCATGCCCGGGATGATCACGATGAACGGGATGAACATCTTCGGGAACGAGCCGATGATCGGGGTCCGCCGCGCCGCGGACATGTTCTTGCTGGCCATCGCGCGCTGGACCTCGACGAAGTTCGTGGTCCAGTAACCGAAGGACAGCACGAAGCCGAGACCGAACACCAGCCCGAGCACCGACAGGGTGTTGTCGGTGAAGCCGCTCAGCTGGTTCCCCGGCCAGGCGTGCACCTGCTCGGAACCACCGTTGGGAGCGGCCGTGACCTTGTCCATCAGGCCCTGCCAGCCGCCGACCTTGTGCAGCCCGATGATTGTCAGCGGCAACAAAGCCGCCACGATCACGAAGAACTGCAGCACCTCGTTGTAGATCGCCGCCGACAGTCCGCCGAGGGTGATGTAGCTGAGCACGATCACCGCGGCCAGGATCGTCGAGAGCCAGATCGGCCAGCCGAGCAGGACGTTGACGATGGTCGCCAGCAGGAACAGGTTGACGCCGGCGATCAGTACCTGGGCGACCGCGAAGCTGATCGCGTTCACCAGGTGGGCCGGTTTGCCGAAGCGGCGCAGCATGAACTCCGGCACGCTGCGCACCTTGGAGCCGTAGTAGAACGGCATCATCACGACGCCGAGGAACAGCATCGCCGGCACCGCGCCGATCCAGAAGTAGTGCACCGTCGGCATGCCGTACTCGGCGCCGTTCGCCGACATGCCCATGATCTCGATCGCGCCCAGGTTGGCCGAGATGAAGGCCAGACCGGTCACCCAGGCCGGCAGCGACCGGCCGGACAGGAAGAAGTCCAGGCTGTTCGAGACAGCACGTTTGGCCAGATACCCGATCCCGAGGACGAAAGTGAAGTACAGCGCGATGATGATGTAGTCGATTGCCGTGGCATCAAGCCGCAGGATCGAGTCTTGCGTAAGCATCGGCCCTCCGCATCGTCGTTAGTGACGCAAGGTGTTGTTACCGCTGCAGAACGTTACTCCTGCAGCCCGACACATTCCCGCTGAGCCGCGCCGAACAACTCCCGGTGGGTCAGATGCGGATTTCGGCGACGACCGGGCGGTGGTCGCTGCCGGTGGGGGGCATCACCCAGGCGTTGGTGGGGACGACGCCCCGGACCATGATGTGGTCGATCCGCGCCATCGGGAACTTGGCCGGCCAGGTGCAACCGAAGCCGGTACCGGCCGCACCCTGGGCCGAGCGCAGGCTCGAGGTGATCGGGGCCAGGCTGCGGTCGTTCGCGGTACCGTTGAAGTCACCCATCACCACCACGCCGGCGAGCTTCTCGGCCGCGATCGTGTCACCGAGTTCCTTGATCGTCTCGTTGCGCTGGTCCGAGGTGAACCCGCTGGTTCCGACCCGGACCGAGGCCAGGTGCGCGACGTAGAACGCGACCTTCCCCTGCGGCGTGCTCACCTCCGCCCGCAGCGCCCGGGTCCAGGCGAACCCGACGTCGACCGACTGGCTCTCCTCCACCGGGTACTTCGACCACAGCGCCACCGTGCCGCGCGCGACCACATGCGGGTACGTCTTCGCGAACTGCGCCTTGTAGATCTTCAGGTCCGCGGTGGTGATCTCCTCGAGCGCGATCACGTCCGCGTCCGCGCCGAGCAGGTCCTGCGCCGTCTTGACCGGGTCCGGGTTCGCCGCGTCGACGTTGTGCGACAGCACCCGCAGGTCGTACGAGCCACCACCCTTGCCCGGGATCAGCAGGTGCCCGAACATCGCCCCCCACACCACGGCCGGCACCAGGAGCGCGACCCCGGCCGTCGCGGACCGGCGTACCAGGGCTGCCACGCCGAGGATCGGGACCGCGACACCGACCCAGGGCAGGAAGGTGTCCAGCAGACTGCCCAGGTTGCCGACCGAGTTCGGCACCCAGCGGTGGAACAGCAGCGGGAGGGCCGAGAGCACCGCGAGCACGGCGATCACCCAGCCGCGACGCCATTTTCCGGCCCGACGTTGCCGCCGGGCGGCGGTGTGCGCCGAAGAGTGGCGCCGTGGCTTCCGGCGGGCGACGACGGTCTGGCGGTCGGACATGCAGCGATTCTTACGGACTCGGGGTCCGTACCAAAGTCGGCGGCCCCCAGCGGACGCCGATTTCATCCGATCGAACGACCGATTGACCGAAATGAGTACCTCTTCGGACCCCGTACTCCGTCCACGCGGCCCTCGCCAGCCGATAATTGCCAAGGGCAACATCAGCACTCGCGCCCGGGTCTCGGGAGGCGGCCCCCGGACCGGCAGTACGGCCTCTGGCGCGCGACCCTCCGGGCGCGGACAATGCCTCTTATGCCGGACACGCAGGCCGCCCAGCCGTTCGTCGTCAGCAGGCGGCGACTCGAACCGACCACCGCCATGCTGTACGTCGGTGGCGTCATCTTCGCGCTGATGGTACTCCTCACCCTCGGCTGCATCGTGGTCGCGCTGGTCCGGGGCGACCCTGTCCGCGAGCCGCTGGAGGCGGTCTGGCTGTCCTGGTCCGGGATGCCGCTGATCTTCGCGGTCGGGCTCCCGGTCCTGATCCTGGTCGGCGTGGTGACCACGGCCGAGGCACGGGCCGAGGCCAAGCAGCAGCCCGAGGAGGTGGTGCTGTCGATCGACGCCGACGGCATCTACCTCGGCGGCAGCCGGCCGCAGCAGCTGCACTGGCCCGAGATCCAAGGAATCTGCCGGGTCGAGCGACTGTGGGACAACGGGGAGGGTGGCCTGAGCTGGCACCCGCATCTTGTGGTCATGCTGCTCCCGGAGGACCAACTGCCGCGCGACTCCAGCAAATGGGGACCCTCCAGGCACTGGCCCGGCACAGCGCACCTCTTCGGCCGCGAACTCCCCTACGACGACCTCGTCGCGGCGGTCCGGCAGCACGCTCCGCAAGTCCCCGTCACCGACCGCGGCCGGGTCCCCGACGAAGACCACTCACCCTCGTTCGACTGAACTGCTGGGCGTGCTGCCGGTCAACCCAACCCGATCAGCTCCGCGCCGTGAGCAGCTTTTCCAGGTCGCTCAGGGTGGCCATCGCGCCGATCGGACCGAGGCCGAGGAACCAGACCTCGTCGTCCACCCGGGCGACCTTGCCCGCCTTGACCGCGGGCAGTGCCTTCCACAGGTTGCCGTTGACGACGGTGTCCTCCGCGGTGGTGTTCGGCTTGCCGTAGCTGGAGTAGAAGATCCAGTCACCGTCCGCCTGGCCGATGTTCTCCTGCGAGATCTCGAGGGCCAGTTCCTGGATGTTCTGCACCTTCGGCCGCGGCAGCCCGATGTCCTTCAGGATCACGCCGATGAAGGACAGGTTGCCGTACAGCCGGATGTCACCCGGCCGGAACCGCACCAGCGAGATCGTCGGTGACCCGTCGACCTTGCTCTTCACCTCGTTCGCACGCTTCTGGTAGTCGTTCAGCACCTCGGTGGCCTTGGCCTCCTCGCCGAGCGCGTCCGCGACCAGGAGGAAGTCCTCTTTCCACGGGAACCCGGGCCGGATGCTCATCACCGTCGGCGCGATCGCGCTGAGCTTGGCGTACAGGTCGTTGGCGCGCAGCTTGCTGCCGAGGATCAGGTCGGGGTGCAGGTTCGCGATCGCCTCGAGGTTGAGCTCGGTGACCCCGCCGACGGTCTTGATGTCCTTGGCCTTGTCCGCCAGATAGCTCGGTACGCCGTTCTGCCCGGCGTTGGTCGCCATCCCGACGGGAGTGATCCCGAGCGCCAGCACGCCGTCGAGCTCACCGCTGTCCAGTACGACGACCCGCTCGGGCTTCTTGTCCAGCTTGGTCTCGCCGAGGGCGTGCTTCACCGTCCGCGGGAACACCCCGTCCGCCGCGTCGGAGCCGAGCTTCGCCGTCTCCGCGTCCGCGGTCGAGAACAGCCGCCCGCCGGTCGCGACCTCGGTGTCTCCGGGCCCCGCGTCGGCCTTCGTACCGCCGCCTCCACCGCAGCCGGCCAGTACTACAGCCAGTGCCAGTGATGCCGCCAGCGCGCTCCCGATCCGGCTCCTCATGCCAGTCCCTTCCTCGCCCGAAGTCAACGGTTGAGAGTACAACAACTTTGGGTAGGCATACCTAACAGGGTTAGAACACTCACAGCGCCAGGTCGACGCGCTCCCCCGCAGCGAGGGTGAGCTCGACTGTCCGCTCGAGATCGGTACCGAAGCCGATCCGGAACACCCCAGGTACGTCGGCCTGCACCGAGGCCGCGGTGAGCTGACCGTTGCGCCAGGACACGTCGAAGGACAGGCCGCCACGAGCCCGCAGACCGCGGAAGGAGCCGTCAGGCCACTCGGCAGGCAGCGCCGGAAGCAGACGGATCACATCGGTATGGCTCTGGATGAGCAACTCGGCGATACCGGCCGTCATGCCGAAGTTGGCGTCGATCTGGAAGATGTCGGCGTCGCGGTTCAGCAGGTTGTCCGACGCCAGCGTGGACAGGTAGTGACGAACCGCCCCAGCGGCCTTCTCCGGCTCGAGAAGCCTTGCCCACAAAGCAGTCAGCCACGCGCTGGTCCACCCACCAGGAGCACCACCAGACGTCCGTACTGCGAGCGCGGCGCGCGCGGCGGCAGTCCATTCCGGCGTACTGACCGGGTCGATCTCGGCACCCGGGTAGACGCCGTACAAATGGGACTGGTGCCGGTGGTCCGGTTCGGAAGGCGGCCAGTCGGTCGGCCATTCCATCAACCGACCGTCCGGCGCGATCGGGATTTCGGGCAGCCGGCCCACTGCGGCCTGGATCCGCGTTGCCAGGCCGGTCGACAGCCCCAGCACGCGCTCCGCCTCGAGGACGTTGCCGAAGAGTTCGCGCAGCAGCCAGATGTCGTACGTCGTGGTCAGGTCGACCGAGGCCTTCTGGCCCGACGGCAGGATGAAGTGATGCTCCGGAGCGGTCGACGGGATGAACCGCAGCCGCCCGTCGGAGTCCTCCACCAGCATCGCCAGCACGAACTCGGCCGCGCCGGCCAGGATCGGGTACGCCTTGTCGCGCAGGTACTCCTCGTCCGGGTGGAACCGGTAGTGCTCCATCAGATGAGCGGACATCCAGACCCCGCAAGTAGCCGCCATCGCCCAGACCGGGTCGTCACCACCTTCTCCGACCGGCCAGGTGGCTTGCCAGATGTCCGCGTTGTGGTGCGACACCCACCCGGGAGCGTCGTACAGGATGCGGGCCGTCTCGGCGCCGGATGCGGCCAGGCCTTCGAGCAGGCCGACCATCGGGTCGAAACACTCACGCAGACCGGTGACGTCGGCGGGCCAGTAGTTCATCTGGGTGTTGATGTTGTTGGTCCAGTCGCTGGCCCACATCGGACGGCGGTCCTGGTTCCAGATGCCCTGCAGGTTGGCCGCCTGGGTGCCGGGGCGGGAGGATCCCATCAGCAGGTACCGGCCGAAGGCGAAGGCCAGCGCGACCAGGTCCGGATCGTTGCCTCCGGCCCTTACCGCCTGGAGGCGTTCGCCGGTGGGCAGGTCGACCGGGTCGCCGAGGGTCAGCTCCGCACGGTCGTAGAGCGGGATGTGGTCGTCGAGGTGACGTTGCCGCAGCTTGTCGGGAGCAACGGCGTCGAGCAGCCGAACCGCCTCGGCCAGCGGCTGAGCCAGATCCCTTCCAGGCTTGACGGACCAGCCCTCGAAAGTGCTTGCCGCTGACAACACCAGGGTCACCGAATCGGCGCCCTCGATGGTGATCCCACTATGGCTGGTTCCGATCGCGCCGCCCTCGGCGAACGCGCGGAGCGCCACACCGAAGCCGATGCCGTGATCGTCGACGTACCGGATCGGGTCCGGGCTGGTCCGGTACTCGATGGTCAGGTCGGAAGGCGCGCGACCGACAGCGGCAACCGTCCTGCTGTCGAGCACCGACGGCTGCACCGGATGGTCGCTGCCAAAGGCAACCTGGAGGTCGACGGCATCCGGACAGTCCGCGGTGATCGTCCACACCAGCACCTGGTCCGGCGTGGAGACGTAGGTCTCGCGGTGGTATCGCACTCCCCCGCGGGTGTAGTCGACCGCGACGATGCCGGTGCGCAGCTCCAGGCTGCGGCGATAGTCCTCCGCCTCGCCGACTTCCGTGATCAGCAGATCGCCGAGCGGCTGGAAGGACTCCACCAGCGGTCCCTGCAGTGCGCGGCTCCGCTCGGTCGCAGCGAACTGGTCGCCGTCCTCGAGCAGCAGCCGGCGGATGTCGGCCAGTACTTCGGGACCGTCCGTCACCTCCAGCTCCCGCGGGCCGTCGCCGGACCAGACGTCGTCGAGGTTGAGCGCGATCCGCTCGTCGGCGACCCGGCCGAAGACCTTCCCGCCGAGGTGCCCGTTGCCCACCGGCAACGCCTCGAACCAGTCGGGCGCGGGCGTGCGGAACCACAGTTCGTGAGACATCGCTTTCCTCATAAAGAGAGTCACTCAAGGAGCAGCCGTGCCGGGGAGCCAAGTTGGTCGGCTCCCCGGCACGGCCGGGGTGGGGGGCTTACTCGGGTTACTTGCTGCCGGACTTGTACTTGTCGTACGCCTGCTGCTGGATCTCCAGGTACCGCTTCATCCCGGTGCTGTCGAGACCCTTCACGAAGGCGTCCCACCCGCTGTCGATGTCCTTCGATCCCGTGATGAACGCGAGCTGGTTCTGCGAGACATAGCTGTCCAGGTTCGTCTGCAGCGTGGCCAGCTCAGCGCCCAGCGCCGGGTCCGGCCAGACCGAGGCCAGCGGGAACTGCTGAGCCTTGTCCTCGTGACCCTCGTACTGCTTGGTCGCCTGGAACAGCCGCCGTTCGAGGCCGGCCTCCGAGTAGATGTCCTTCGGCACGACCTGCGCGTTGCGGTAGCGGAGCGTGTTGTTGTACTGGCCCATCGCGCCCCAGTTGATGTTCTTCGGCACCTGGGGACCCTGGATCGGCTTGTACAGCGGCGTGGCCTTCTCGTCCAGGGCGATGTCGCCAGGAGCAGGCTTGGTCCAGCCCACGCCTTCCGGCCCCATGTTGGTGTTCATCTGACCCTCGTCGGTGTAGATGTAGTCCAACATCTTGATGGCGGCGACCTGCGCCTCCTTGCTGGCCTTGTTGGTCAGCATGAAGGTGTAGCCGGTGGAGGACGGGTAGTTCAGGCCGGTGTAGCTCTTGCCCTCGGGGCCGGTCAGCGGCGGCACGGCGTCGTACTGCTTGTCCCTGCCGTCCTTGGAAGCGGCACCGAGCTGCACGAAGATGCCCGGGTACAGCACCGGAACCGAGCCCAGGGTGATCGCCTTCGGGTTGTTGCCCTGCGCCTGCAGGGCGGCCGCGGTCTGGGTGAAGGCCGCCTGGTTGATCAGGCCCTCCTTGTAGAGGGAGGCGATGTACTTCAGCCCCTCCTTGTACGCGTCCTTGCTGACCGGCGTGACCACCTTGTCGCCATCGAGCGAGACCAGCGACCGGACGCCGGTCTTCGCACCGATCGGGTCGAACAGGAAGGCGTTCATCAGGTACCCGAGCAGGGTGCTGTCCTGCGCGTCGGTGGTCAGCGGGATCTCGTCGGCCTTGCCGTTGCCGTTGGGATCCTTGGTCTTGAAGGCCTGCAGGACGGTCCGCAGCTCCTCGGTCGTCTTCGGCATCGGAAGGCCGACCTTCTTCAGCCAGGTGGAGTTGATCCAGAGCTTGTCCGGATAGGTGCAGTGGTAGCAGTCCGCCCACTGCGGCAGCGCGTAGATGTGGCCGTCAGGGGCGGTCGACATCTCCTTCAGCGTCTGGTTGGAGTCCAGCGCCTTCTGGATGTTCGGCGCGTTGTCCTTGATCAGCTGCTCCAGCGGCAGTGCGACGCCCTGCTTGCCGTACTTCAGCACCTCGGTCTGGGTGAAGGCGTCGACCCACGGAATCAGGAAGAACAGCGCCGGGTAGTCACCGCTGGCCAGGGCGATCTGTCGCTTCTCCTTGGCCGGCCCGGCGTCGAACGTGGTCGTCTGCCACTTGAACTGGATCTTGAACTTGTCGCTGACCAACTTGGTCACCTGGTTGGTGTCCAGGTTCATGGTCGGGTCGGAAGGCGAGAAGGTAGTGATGATCGTCTTGCCGTCGGCCGTCGTCTGGTTGGCCGCCCCCTCGGCCGACTTGTTGGAGCTGCACGCCGCGGCGGCGAGGGTGACGGCCACCGCCAGTGCGATCACCTTGCTCATTGTTGAGCGCATTTCGTTGTTTCCCTTCTGGAACTGGCTGGATCAGCCCTTGACCGCGCCGACCATCACGCCTTTGGTGAAGTGGCGGGCGACGAACGGGTAGATGACGAGTACGGGCAGGCTCGAGATGACGATGAGCGCGTACTTCAAGACGTTGGCGAGCTGCTGCTGTTCGAGTTGCTGGGACAGGCTCGTGGTGGTGGTGGAGCCGGAACCGGAGTTGAGGATGAGGACGTTCCGCAACACGATCTGCAGCGGGTACAGGCCCGGGTCCTTCAGATAGATCAGCGCGTCGAAGTAGCTGTTCCACTGGAAGATCGCGTACATCAGCGCGATGACCGCGATCACCGGCTTGGACAGTGGCAGCACGACCGACCAGAGGAAGCGCAGGTCGTTCGCGCCGTCGATGGTGGCCGCCTCGTAGAGCTCGTCGGGGATGGTCGCGCGGAAGAAGGTGCGCGCGATGATCACCTGCCAGACACCGATGGCGCTCGGGATCACCATCGCCCAGCGGGTGTTCAGCATGCCGAGGTCCTGGACCACCAGGTACGTCGGGATCAGACCGCCGGAGAAGAGCATCGTGAACAGCAGCAGGCTCATGATCACGTTGCGGCCGAAGAACGTCCTGCGCGACAGTGGATAGGCGATCGCGATCGTGAGGGTGACGCTGATCAGCGTGCCGCCGATCGCGTAGATGAAGGAGTTCAGATATCCCTTCATGATCAGTGGATCGCTGAAGGCCTCCTTGTACGCCCGGATGCTCGGCTCGACCGGCCAGAGCAGGACCCGGCCGGCGCTGACCGCACTACCGCTGCTGAACGAGTTCGCCACGATGTAGATCAGCGGGATCAGGACGGCCAGAAGCGCGATCCACAGCATGATCTTGATGCCGGCCAGGAAGATCCGGTCCGTCCTCGTCTCGGCGATGGTCGACTTCTCCGTGGACCGCGGCCTGGCCAGCCGGGTCTTGAAGGGCTGCAGGGTGACGCTCATCGGTTCTCCTCCGACAGGTGCCGCGCGGTCATGACCACAGTCCGTTCCCGGTGATCCGCTTCGCCACGAAGTTCACGGCGAGCAACAGGAAGAGATTGAGGACCGAGTTGAACAGGCCGATCGCGGTGGCCATGCTGAAGTCCGCGTTCAGCAGACCGGTCTTGTAGACGTAGGTGGCGATGATCTCCGACTGCGACAGGTTCAACGGGTTCTGCAGCAGGAACGCCTTCTCGAAACCGATCGACATGATGTTGCCAACGCCGAGCACCAGGATGACGACCGCGGTCGGCATGATGCCCGGCAGGTCGACGTTGCGGATCCGCTGCAACCGGCTCGCCCCGTCGATCTTCGCCGACTCGTGCAGCGCCGGGTCGATACCGGACAGCGCGGCCAGGTAGATCACCGCGGAGTACCCGGTGGTCTGCCAGACGTCGGACCAGACGTAGATGTGGCGGAAGTAGTTCGGGTCGCCGAGGAAGTTGATCTCCGGGATGCCGAACAGGCCGATCGCGTCGTTGACGAAGCCGAGTTGCGGTGACAGCACCAGCAGCGTCATCGAGACCACGACGACAGTGGAGATGAAGTACGGCGCGTAGGTGACCAGCTGGACGGTCTTCTTGAAGACCCCTTGACGAATCTCGTTCAGCGCGATCGCCAGGATGATCGGGATCGGGAAGCTTGCCAGCACCAGGTAGACGGCCAGGATGAACGTGTTCTTCACCAGGGTCCAGAACACCGGGTTCTGGAAGAACAGTTCGAAGTTCTGGAAACCGACCCAGTCGCTGCCCCACGGCCCCTTGATCGGGCTGTAGTCCTTGAACGCGATCACCGCGTTCGAGATCGGGATGTACTTGAAGATGACGAAGTACGCCAACGGAAGGACGATCAGCAGGTAGAGCTGCCAGTGCCGGCGGAAACTTCGGGCCGCCTCTGTGCGCCGGCTGGGGGGCTTGATCCGGCGGGGAGCCGTCCCCTGCTTCAGTACCGGTGCCGGCGGCGCCGGTTTCACCTCGATCGTTCCGCTCACACCTGCGTCCCTTCGACGATCCTGCACGTGCTGTGACGAGTCGTCACTACTTGGAGCTAAACCGATATCCGATAGGATTTCGGCTTCCATCCGGAGAATGGCACAGAACCATCAGGAGTGGAAGAGGCACCACGCCGGTCGATACCGGACCTTGACCACGTGGCGATATCGCTTGGCTCACAAGGGGTTGCCGGGGCAGCAGACAGTTCTGTTGCCCCCAGCAACAAAGGCCGAGGGACCCGCGGATCGTCGCGGGACCTCGGCGGCCGTCAGCACCGGCGGGGATCGGGTAGGGACCCCGGACCGGTGCCCGGATTTACTTATCTTCGTGAACTATATGGCAGTCAACTGCCCGACGCAGGCTATGTCAAGACTTGGCGAGGAACCAACTGCGGTCAGGCGCCCAGTACTTCCGCCAGGGTGACCCGCCGCTGTTCGGTGGCGGATCGGACCGCACCTTCCACCATCGCGAGACTCGGCACATTACTGTGCGCATCCGTCGACGCCGGTTCACCGGTCCGCACGCACCGCACGAACTCCGCGAGCGAGCCGTCAATCTGCTCAGGGGCATTACCCACCGGCACCGGAGTGAGCGGATCCCCGGTCACCGGCGCGCTGTCGCCGTCCCAGCTGGCGGTGCCGCGCTCGGCGCCGACCCGCCACCGGCTGTTCCACGAGGTCTCCTGCCCCGGGGCACACCAACTGCCGTTGAAGACGAACCGCGTGCCACCCGGGAACTCGAAGATCGCAGTCGCCGCGGCGTCACCGGCGTACCAGCTCCAGCTGGGGTTGAACGACTCGCAATACACCGAGACGGGGTCCTCGCCGATCAGCGCGCGGGCGGAGTCGAACTGGTGGATCGCCATGTCGACGAGCAACGGGAACGGCATCTCTTCGCGGAAGCCGCCGAAGTGCGGCGCCTTGGCGAACTCGCAGGAGACGCTGGCGATCGGGCCGAGCCCGGCGACCGCCTGCCGGAGTGCCGCGAACTGGTTGAGATAGCGCCGCGACTGGCTGATCATCAGCAGCTTGCCGGTCTCCTTCGCCACTCCCGCGATGTACTGCGCATCGGTGACCGTCGGCGCGATCGGCTTCTCACACAGCACCGGCAGGCCCGCTCGCAGGGCCTCCTCGTTGACGGGGTTGTGCGCGGCCGGCACGGTCACGTTGACGACCGCCTCGGCCCCGGTGACCTGTACCAATTCCGACAGCGACCTCGCGACCGGAACGACGGCGGCCAGCTCTTCCTCGCTGATCCGCTGGGCCAGCTCCAGATCGAGGTCGACCAGACCGACCAACTCGGCATCCGGCGAATTCGAGATGGTGTGCAGCCAGCCCTTGCCCATCGCGCCGGCGCCGACCTGGATCAGCCGCAGGGGCGCTAACTGCTGAGGCTTCTTAGACACTGCTGAGCTTTTAGACATCGAAGGCCCCCACCTCGTGGCGCTCCAGGGTCGGGGCCTTGCGCTCCGGGCGGTCGGTGGCCGCCCAGGCGACGCCGTTCGCGATCACCTTGCGGACGTCCTTGTGGTGATAGACCGGATACTCCTGGTCACCGGGCGAGAAGTAGAAGATCTTGCCGTGCCCGCGCCGGAACGTGCAGCCGCTGCGGAACACCTCGCCGCCACTGAAGTTGCTGACGAACACCAGTTCCTCGGGCACCGGGATGTCGAAGAACTCGCCGTACATCTCCTGCGCCTCGATCTCGATCGGCTGCGGGATGCCTTGTGCGATCGGGTGGGTCGGATTGACGGTCCACACGAGCTCGCGGTCCCGCTCGGCGCGCCAGCGCAGGTTGCACGTCGTACCCATCAACTTCTTGAAGATCTTGGACCAGTGCCCGGAGTGCAGCACGACCAGGCCGAGCCCGGCGAGAACGTGCTGATGGACCCGCTCGACGACCTCGTCCGAGACCTCTTCATGAGCCGCATGACCCCACCACACCAGTACGTCGGTCGCCGCCAGCACCTCGTCGGTCAGGCCGTGCTCCGGCTCGTCCAGGGTCGTCGTACCGACCGTGGCCCCGGCGCCGAGGTTGTCCTCGATCCCCTCCTTGATCGTGGTGTGCATGCCGTGGGGGTAGAGCGCGGCGACGCTGGCGTCCTGCTGCTCGTGCCGGTTCTCGCCCCAGACGAGGACGCGGAGGGTTTCGGGCATGGAGGTCCGTCCTGTACAGGGTGTGGGCTGGGCGGTAAAGCGGTTAACCCGAGCCTAACCGTGCCGCGGCCAACCATGTCAAGACTTGTCCAGCCGCTGTGATCTGGTCCTGCCAGCTCAACCGGAGGTACGGGTCCGGGCGTGGACATGCGCGTCGTGCCAGCCGTCCGCGTGCAGCATCGACTGCCGCAGTACACCTTCGAGTGGATACCCGGCCTTCTCCGCGACGCGGCAGGATTGCCGGTTCTGGGTCGAGTGGTCGAGCACCAGCCGGTTCAGCCCGAGCGTCCCGAAGCACCAGTCCTCGATCACCCCAACGGCCAGCCCAGCAAGCCCGCGACCCCGCGCACTCGGCACCACCCAGTACGACAACCCGGCAGAAGCTTCCACCAGATTGATGCCCCTCAGCCCAACCTGGCCGAGCGCCTCGTCATCCTCCCCGACGATCGCCCAACTGGCGGCGTCCTCCTCGTCCCACCTGCGCGCCCACTGCGCCACCCATCCGCGCGCCTCATCCTCGTCGTCGATCCGCAGCACATGCCACCGCTGGATCTCCGCGCTACCGAACCCTTCCATCACCGCCGCGACATCCCCCACCCGCCACGGCCTGAGGGCGATCGCCTCATCCATCAGCCGAGGCTGCGGCATTGCTCGAAGTGTTCCCACAGGAAGGGCCGGCTCAACAAGACGAGGCACGCGACGACCTTAAGGCTTGGCGGTACCAGTGAGACCTAGCTGGCGCTCGATCATCGACAAGTTGAAAGCCCCGGTGCGTGGGCCCGACCAGAGCTCGGCCATCACCATGTTGACCCGAAAGACCTGCTGCAGTGGCGCGATCGCGGCAAGCTCGGCCTCGGAGAGCGGGTTGCCGAGCTCCGCCGCCGCGCGCTGGTAGCCGTCGATCAGGCCGGGCCCATCATTGACCCGGGCTTGCACCAACTCCCAGGGCCTGCTGTCCGGGTGGACCAGATCGAAATCGATCACCCCGCCCAGCCGGTCGCCCTCGAAGTGCAGGTTCCAGCTCCCGAAGTCCCCGTGCACGATGGTCTGCGGCAGGTCCAGTAAGTTGCCCTCGGCAACAGCACTTTTGGCTTCCAACATGGCCAGCGCGGCCCAGTCGGCCAACTCGGGACTGAGCTCACGCAGCGCCGCGAGGCCCGGATCCCAGTCCTGGAAGGCTCCCATCGCCTCCAGGTCCGCGCCTCGGAAGAAGTCTTGCCGCTGGCCCAGCTCCAGCCCTGCGAGATCGGCGTGCAGCCGAGCCATCAACGCGCCCCGCTCCTCGATCTGCTCCGGACTCTCTTCCTGATGTGGCTTTCCCGGCACAAAACGAGTCACCGCCCACAACCGTTCGCCGTACCGGATCGACCCAGTGACAGGTGTCGGCACAGACCAGCCGAGATCGGTCAGGTGCCGCAGTACCGCCGCTTCGTAGGCAAGATCCGTCTCGGTGTGCAGCACGTGGTAGCGGCGGAGTACGAGAATCTGGTCGTCGTGCCAGATCAGCCAGTTGCCGTTGCCGATGGAGTCCGCGTCAGTGGCTCTGGTTGTCTCGAAGCGATCGATGCGGAGGCCGAGTTCGGAGGCGACGGTGTACAGATCATCAGCACTGATCGTGGGCATCCGGCCATCAAACCAGCTGCGAAGGCGTTCTGGTCACAACGCAAAGACCTGACCCGACCATCACGGGGGAACGGCCGGGCCAGGCTACTCCGATGGTACCCGTGGAAGGGCCTCCGAACCGAGATCCTGGGGCCGGAGTTTGTGCGGCCGCCCCACCGCGTTGGAGCTGTTCGCGGTGGGGCGGCCGGTGCTGGTGTTACTTGACGCCCATCGGCTCGAAGTCGAAGACGTCGTCGTTGTAGAGCAGTTTGTCCACCGCTCCATGGAACTCGAAGTCCCGGCCCTTGCCGACCGCCAGGGTGCCCACTTTGGCTCCCTCGCCGCCGTCGTTCAGCGCCGCCTTCATCTCGCTCCAGGTGCACCGCGCACCGTTGATCCCGCACGGCATACCGGCCCCGGTCAGACCCCAGACCTTGCCGAGGGCGTCATCCGTCGCGTTGATCGCGGTCCAGGTGTTGGATGCGCTGTTGAACGGCGCGAAGACCATCGACGCGTAGTTCGCGGCCGGCAGCGCAGCCAGGTTCGGGTCGATCTCGAACGTGATTGACGGCATGTTGCCCGGCCCGCGCGCGCTGTTCTCGCCGGTCGTGTAGACGCTGAACCCGAGCGTCTGGATCGCACTCACGTCGTCACCGAGGAAGTCGACCTCGTTGCCGAAGGCAGCTTTGTCCGTGGCGCTGCTCGTGTTCAGCTCCAGCGCTCCGGCGCCTTGCGGTGCGGTGGTCGAGGTCGGCTTGAGCTCCGCGCTCCCTACCCCGATCGTGTTCCGCAGGACCGAACCCCAGTGCGTCCCCGACCAGGTCCCGGCCGGCCCCTGCGGACCAGTGGCTCCGGTCGCCCCAGTGGTGCCGGTGGTGCCAGTGGTGCCTTGGTCGCCCTTGGCCCCCTTCAAGCCGTCCTTCGCGGCGGCCGAGAAGTCGTTCAGGGCGAGCGAGCCGTCCTTCACGCTTGCGCTGGTTACCGTGTTGTTCCAAGTGCCGGTGAACCACGCGACGGTTGCGGGCGCCAGGTCCGCGCCGTACAGGGTGCCGTCCTTGACCATGGACCCCGTGATGCTGTTCGGTGCAGGCGCCGCCGCGCGTGCTGCATTGTCGGGTGTCACGACCGCCGCGGCGGATCCCGTTGCCCCCAGCAGGACAGCCCCTACGGCTGCGCCCACAACTGCGATCTGCCTTCTTTTGGTGCTCATTTTCTGCCCTTCCCAGTCCGGCCGAGTGGCCGGATCGTGCAGCGCCCGGGATCGAACCGGCCGGCCCCCGTCAGGCCGCTGCTTGGATTCGGGAAGAGACCGTCAACGTACGCTCTGTAGCCGCGCACTACTAGACCGAGGAAAACCCGATGCCCGGCGCCGCGGGGTGCCACTACCATCCGAGGCATGCAAGCTCGCTCCTGAAAGCGCACCGCCGCCTTCTGCTCAACTGAGCCTTCAGTGAGAAGGGCCGTCGTGCGTCACGTCCAGCGGTGACCGGACTCTCCGGTCGCGCTTCGTCATGCCCGCACACGTGATGCTTTCAGGAGCGTTCTATGCCTCTGCCCGCCTATCGGGCCGCTGATCCGGCCCGGACCTACTACGCCTTCAACGGCGCCTGGGCCTTCTTCTCCTCGCTGACCTTCACGCTCAGCATGGTCTATTACGTCAAGGAAGTCGGCCTCGATCCGCTCCAGATGGTCCTGGTCGGGACCACGATGGAGCTGGCCTGCTTCCTCTTCGAGGTGCCGACCGGCATCGTCGCCGACCTGTTCAGCCGCCGGCTGTCGGTCATCATCGGCTTCGCCCTGATCGGTGCCGCGTTCCTGCTGCAGGGCCTGGTGCCCGCCTTCGCCGCGGTGCTCGCCGCACAGGTGCTCTGGGGACTCGGCTACACCTTCACGTCCGGTGCCGACCAGGCCTGGATCACCGACGAGATCGGCGAGGAACGGGTCGGCAAGGTGTTCGTCCGCGAACAGCAGGTCAACCTGGGCTGCACGATCGTCGGCATCCTGACCGCGGGTGCCCTCGGCCTGATCAGCCTGTCGCTGCCGATGACGTTGTCCGGCGTCGGCATGGTCGCGCTGGCGCTCGTGCTGATGGTGACCATGCGGGAGGAGAACTTCCACCCGACCCCGAAGGCCGAGCGGGAGACGTTCCGGGAGATGGGCGCGACCTTCAAGCACGGTTTAGAGGTCGCCCGCAGCCGCCCGGTGGTTCGTACCTTCGTGCTGATCAGCCTGATCTCGGGCCTGGCCAGCGAGGTGTTCGACCGGCTCTGGTCGGTGAAGGTCCTGACCGACCTCACCTTGCCGACACTCTTCGGCACCTCCGAGCCCGCGATCTGGTTCGCCGGATTCTCGCTGGTGGGAACCCTGCTGTCACTCGCCACTTCCCTGGTGGTGAACAAGGTGACGCCCGAACGGGTCAACTCGCTGCACCCCAACGGTCTGCTGGCCCTGCTCGCTCTGTTCCAGCTGACCGGCGTGCTCGGGTTCGCGCTGTCCGGCAACCTTTGGCTCGCGCTGGGCGCGATGTGGTTCGGCAACGCCGCCGCCACGATCGGCTACCCGGTCGAGTCGGCCTGGCTGAACCGCAACCTGGACTCGAAGTCCCGGGCCACGGTGCTCTCGATGGTGTCCCAGTCGAACGCCATCGGCCAGGTCGTCGGCGGACCACCACTCGGCGCCCTGGCAGGCCGGACCAGCATCCGTACTGCGCTCGTGGTGTCCGGGCTGATCCTGACCCCGATCCCGCTGCTCTACCTGCGGTTGCGGCCGGACCGGCGTCCCGCAGTACCGGCCGCAACCGCGGACAGCGCGCCTTAGTCGGCTTCGACGCGGCGGCGGTCGTAGCCGGACTTGACCAGGCTGGCGACCGTCGTCACGAGAAGGGTGCCGGCGATGAAGCCGAGCGACGTGGCGATGCCGATGTGCGGCAGGTGGATCGCGCCGATGTCGTCGATGTGCGAGCCGTGCAGAGCCTCGATGATCAGCTTCACGCCGATGAAGGCGAGGATCACCGACAGGCCGACGTTCAGGTAGATGACCCGCTCCAGCAGGCCGCCGATCAGGAAGTACAGCTGGCGCAGGCCCATCAGCGCGAAGGCGTTCGCGGTGAGCACGACGTAGGCGTCCTGGGTGAGGCCGAAGATGGCCGGGATCGAGTCGAGCGCGAAGATCACGTTCGCCATCCCGATCGCGGCGATCACGATCACCAGCGGGGTGAGCATCCGGCGGCCGTCGACCTTCGTGACCAGCTTGGAGCCGTCGTAGTCGTGCTGCAGCGGCAGGATCCGGCGCATCCCGCGGATAACGACGTTCTCCTGGAAGTCTTCCTCGTCGTTCTCGCCCTCGAGGGCCAGCCGGACCGCGGTGTAGACGAGGAACGCGCCGAAGATGTAGAACACCCAGCTAGCGGCCGCGATGGCGGCCGCACCGGCCATGATGAAGACCGCCCGCAGCAGCATCGACACGACGATGCCGATGTAGAGCACCTTGTCCTGCGCCAGCGACGGGACGGCGAATCTCGCCATGATGATGACGAACACGAAGAGGTTGTCGACGCTGAGGCTGTACTCCGTGATGTACCCGGCCACGAACTCCGAGCCGGAGGCACCCGACGGGAAGATGAACAACAACGCCGCGAACACCGCGGCCAGGCCGACGTAGAAGAGCACCCAGCGGGTGGCGTCCTTGATCGTCACCGTGTGGTTGCGCCGGGCGATCACGATCAGGTCGAAGGCGACGATCGCGATCAGCGCGACGATCGTGATGATCCACACATGGGTGGGCACGGCAGAGACCATGGTGAACCTCCGGACGTCGACAGCGGCGGGTCCGGAGGTCTCTTCCGCCCGAAGGTTCTCGGACCGACAGCACCGGGTCGACACTGGGGTCTTCCGTGATGACGACGCTGCCGCGAAGGAATACTCCCCTCCACAAACGGGCCGATCCTACCTGCGCCCGTCCACCAGGATCGCACGCGGGTGACCAACCGTTCACCATCGATCGTATACCGGATACAGACTCCAATGCCAGCCCCGGCCGGACGCTAGTCCCCTCACACCCATCTTCTGAACAGGCCGTCGGGATCGAAGTGGTCGCGGAGGTCGAGGACACGGTCCCCGGTGGCGCCAGGGAAGGCGCGGCGGAAGGTCGCCTCGGTCGGGCGGCTCTCGAAGCTGCGGTAGGCGCCGTCGGCGTAGGGATCGAGCGGACGCCAGGCCGCATCGAGCGCGCTGCAGCCCTTGGTGGACTGGGGCCTGAAAGGCCGTGCCGGCCAGGGCAGGACCGTCGGGGCGGAATAAGCCAGGTGTGCCGTCAGCTTGTAGCGGATGACCGTGACGGCACTCTCCAGGAGCTCTTGATGAAGGCAATCGTGCACGACCAGCTCGGCGCCGCCGACTCCGTACTGCGCCTCGCGGACCGCGAGATCCCAGAACCAGGAGCGGGTCAGGTACGGATTCGCGTGGCAGTGTCGGGCGTCAACCCGACCGACTGGAAGTCCCGCACCGGCCTGTACGGCGGCGAAGCGGTCGAGTCGGTGCCGAACCAGGATGGCTCGGGTGTCGTCGACGCGCTCGGCCCTGAGGTCGACGGATTCGCCGTCGGCGAGCGGGTCTGGGTCACCCTGGCCGCATTCGAGCGGCCCACCAGTGGGACGGCCCAGGAGTACACGGTCGTCCCCGTCGAGCGGGTGTTCCCGCTGCCGGACAACGCTTCCTTCGACCTCGGTGCCAGCATCGGCGTCCCCGCGATCACCGCGCATCGCGCCCTGACTGTCGCGGAAGGCGGTCCGGCGCGACTGTCGCCCGGCGCACTCGACGGCAAGGTCATCCTGGTGGCAGGCGGAGCCGGCGCGGTCGGGCACGCGGCGGTCCAGCTTGCGCGCTGGGCCGGTGCCACTGTCATCGCCACCGTCAGCCCCACCAAGACGGCGTACGCCGAAGCGGCGGGCGCCCACCACGTCGTGAACTATCGGGACGCGGATGCGGCCGATCAGATCCGTTCTTTCTCGGCCGATGGCGTCGATCTCATCGTCGAGGTTGCCATCGGCGCCAACCAGGAACTCGACCTCGCGGTACTCAAGCCCCGCGGCACGATCGCGATCTACGCCAACGACGGGGACAAGCCGTTCGCCATCGACGTCCGCCAGAACATGGGCCTGAACACGCGCATCCAGTTCCTCCTGCTCTACACCGTCGGCCGGGAGTTCCTGATCGCCGCCGCCGAGGACATCAATCTGGCCATCGCGGCGGGCGCCCTCCCGGTCGGCGAAGAGGCTGGGCTCCCCCTGCACCACTTCCCTCTCGCAGAGACCGCAGGGGCGCACGAAGCCGTCGAAACCGGCGCCACCGGCAAGGTGCTGATCGAGATCGCCGACCTCTGAGCTGACCTCCGGGTTGGCATGCGTATTCCCTGGCCCTTGACAGTGGTCCGGGGCGGCTGGTGTGATGCGAGTCGATAGACAGGAACCTTTCCTAACTCTCGCGTTTGGCTCCCCTGCAGCTCCTTCCGCCCCCGGATCGTCAGGAGACCCCATGACCCGCCGATCAGTCTGGCGTGCCGCGTTGTCCGGCATGGCCGCCATCGCCGTCACTCTCGCTCTCGCACCACTGGCTCCATCCGCCGATGCCGCCCCCACCGATTACCAGGCCGAAGACGCCACCATCTCGCAAGGTCTGGTCGAGTCGAACCATGCCGGCTTCACCGGCCGCGGGTTCGTCAACTACGACAACCTGGTCGGGAGCTATGTCGAGTGGACGGTCCAGGCGCCCGCCGGCCCGGCCGACGTGACGCTGCGGTATGCCAATGGCACCGCGGCCGCGCGACCGCTCGACTTCACCGTCAACGGAGTCGCGGGCGCTGTCGGGATCACCTTCCCCGGCACCGGCGCGTGGACCACCTGGCAGACGAAGACCGTCCGGCTCACGCTCGCCGCGGGGACGAACAAGATCCGCGCCCGCGCGACGACAGCTGACGGCGGCCCCAACGCCGACGTCCTGACGGTCAATCCGACCAACGCCGACACCCAGCCGCCGTCCGCGCCGAGCAACCTTGCCGTCAGCAACATCAAGTCGAACGCGGCGACCTTCACCTGGTCCGCGGCGAGCGACAACGTCGGCGTGGTGCGGTACGAGATCAACCGCGGCGGCAACGTGCTGAAGGTTGTCGACGGCAACACCTTGTCGGCGACCGTGGACACGCTCACTTCGAACACCAGCTATGACGTGTCCGTCGGCGCATTCGATGCCGCGGGCAACGCTTCGCAGCAGAGCAACGTGGTCGCGTTCACCACGCCGCCCGGAGGTGACACCCAGCCGCCCAGCGTGCCGGGCAACCTGCGGTCCACCGGCGTCACCGCGAACAGCGTCACCCTCGCCTGGAACGCGTCCACCGACAACAGCGGCAGCATTGCCGGGTACGACGTCTACCAGGGCTCCGCGTTGGTCTCGACCACGAACTCCCTGACCGCCACGGTGACCAACCTGACGCCGAACACGCAGTACACGTTCACTGTGAAGGCACGTGATCCCGACGGGAACGCCTCGGGTGCGAGCAACGCGGTGACGGTACGAACCTCGGGTGGTGCGGGAGGTGGCATCCCGGAGTACGAGCGGGACATCGCGAAGGTCGACCTCGGCTGGAGCGTCGCGTTCCTGCCGGACGGCTCGGGGTCCGCGCTGGTGACCGAACGGGACCGGTTCGAAGTACTGCTGGTCACCTCGGCGGGGCAGAAGACCACGCTGGGCAAGGTTCCTGGTGCCGTCACCACGACAGGTGAAGGTGGTCTGCTGGGGTTGGCGATCTCGCCGACCTTCGCCACGGACCACTTCGTGTACTTCTACCACACGGCCGCGAACGACAACCGGATCGTGCGGATGAAGTACGAGAACGGCGTCCTGGCAACGACATCGGAGCCGGTGCTCACCGGGCTGGCGAAGAACCGGTACCACAACGGCGGACGGCTGCGGTTCGGTCCGGACGGCAAGCTCTACGCGACGGTCGGGGACGCCAAGAACAGCGGCTTCGCGCAGGACCGGAACTCGCTGAACGGCAAGATCCTGCGAATGAACCCGGACGGTACGCCGCCGAGCGACAACCCGTTCTTCAGCACCGGCGGCAACGCGCGGTACGTCTGGAGCCTCGGACACCGCAACCCCCAAGGCCTGGCCTGGGACTCCCGCGGGCAACTGTGGGCGGCGGAGTTCGGCGAGAACAGCCAGGACGAACTGAACCTGATCCAGAAGGGCGGCAACTTCGGCTGGCCCGCGTGTGAAGGCACAATCGGCGACTGCGCCGGCTACATCGCACCGAAACGGACCTGGTCGACCTCCCAGGCAGGACCGAGCGGCGTGGAGATCGTGAACGACTGGATCTACATCGCCGGCGTCACCGGCCGCCAACTCTGGGTCACCCAGATCAACGCAGCCGGCAACGGCGTAGGCACTCCCCAGGCCCTGTTCTCCGGCCGCTGGGGCCGCCTCCGCAGCATCACCAAAACCCCCGACGGAGCCCTCTGGCTAACCTCCACCAACAACGACATGAACGGCGGCACCCCCACCGTCCTCGACAACGTCATAGTCCGCCTCAAGTTCCCGTAACCCCCGCACGTCGGCAGTGTGGTTGCGCGCGGTGCAATTGGCAGTGTGGTTGCGCGCGGTGCAGTTGGCAGTGCGGTTGCGCGCGGTGCAGTTGGCAATGTGGTTGCGCGCGGTGCAGTTGGCAAT
>Ga0193717_1000569_pt1 | contig 24424 bp, 17 predicted proteins | sample U2c2metaG_FD_145900 | JGI IMG/M metagenome (GOLD analysis project Ga0193717, IMG submission 145900) | Soil microbial communities from a riparian zone of the East river system, Colorado, United States - U2c2 | ecosystem: Environmental > Terrestrial > Soil > Riparian zone | place: USA: East River...
GAAGAACTATACCAAATACCATCTCCTCGATGAGTATGTCCGCGACCTTGAAAAAGAAGCGAAGCTGCTGCAACGGCAGACCGAAGAGACAAGACAACAGATAGACAGCCTCCGCGAAGAGGAACGACAGACGCTCAACCAGCTTGAACAGAACAAGGCCGGACAAAGACTGCAGCAGCTGGAAAAGGAAAAGCAACAGCTGCAGGATCAGACCAAAGAAACAGAACAGGCTCTGAAAAAATTTGCAGAATGGTGTGCGACCCTGCGCCTCGAAGAGACTACCCCGTCCGACGAAGCCGCCTACCAGCGCATAAAAAAAGAGGCCGAGCGAACCGAAAAACGTCTGGCTACCGAGCTCCGCAACAACGACGAAGACCTCTTCGCGGCACAGGATCAGCATAAAAAGGCCGCCACAGAAAAAGAGAAGATAGAAGGCGAGCTCAACATGCTTCTGCACAGCCGCAATAATATCCCGGCCAATCTCATCGGACTTCGCCGGAGCATCTGTACCGAATTGAAGCTGGATGATCAGGACCTTCCCTTCGCGGGCGAACTGATGCAGGTTCGATCCGAAGAGCTGGACTGGCAGCCCGCTCTTGAAAAGTTGCTGAACCCGCTGGCCCTCCGCCTGCTGGTGCCGGACAAACACTATAAGAAAGTAACCCGGTATATCAACAATACCGATCTGAAGACACGACTAGTCTACAACCTGGTAAAAGACGTCGCGCTGCAACAACACGCCGACAAAGGGACGGCCTGGCATAAGCTGGAATTCCATCCCGAACATCCGCTTAGCGCCTGGGTCGGACAACAGGTGATCCAGCAATACAATTTCAGCTGTGTCGACAACGAGAAGTCCCTTGAGCGGTATGAGAAAGCCATCACCATGCAGGGACTGATCAAAAACAGGGACCGGCACGAAAAAGACGATCGGCCCGGACGAAGTGACGCAAGCCGGTACGTACTGGGCTGGAACAATGAAAAAAAGAAAGAAGCCCTTCAAGGCCGGCGATCGCAGCTGCTGACCGAGCTGGATCAGGCCGATGAAGCCCGGCAGCGGGCCACTCAAAAAGGCAACCGCCTCCGCGACCAGGTTTTTGCAGCCAAACACATCGGCGAACACGACTCATTCAAGGTCATTCACACTGCCGCTCTCCAACAGGCTATTCATCACGCGGAAGAACAGATGACCAGGCTGAAAAAGGGTAGCGATCAGCTCAAAGCCCTCACCCAGCAGCTGGAAGGCATTCGCGAAAAGCTGCAACTTCAGCAGAAAGAAAAAGACGACCTGGTAAAAAAGACCACCCTCGTCGAATTCGATCTTCAAACCCGGGAAAAAGAACAACAAAACCTGTCCGGCTTCGTCAACCTGCTGACTGAAACCGACAAGGACCTCCTGCTTCAATTCCAGCAGCGACATAGTTCGGCACTTTCAGCAGAAAGTCTTTCACTCAACAATATCGACACTCACTATAGCCAGCTGACCGAAACAGCAGAGCTCGCCGCAAAACAATATGAAGAGACTGCGGCAAAAGAAGGACGTGAGCTGGATAGGGCCATTAATAAAATAAAGAATCCGCCCCTGGAAGTCCTGCAGCGGTTTACAGACTGGGCCGCCGACACACAACGGCTCCCTGCCGACCGCGAATACGCAGGAGAATATATGGAATGGTTGGAGAAGCTGGAGTCGGAAAACCTGCCGCGTTTCAAAAAGGACTTCGAACGCCTGCTGCACGATACAGCCGTTATCAAAATGGGCGTTCTCAATGAAGAGCTTGAAAGCTGGGAAAGAAAAATAAAGAACAGCATCTCCACTCTCAACCAATCCCTCAGCGGCATCAACTTCAACAGGCTCCCGGATACCTATATCCAGCTGGGCATCCGGCCCGTCACCGACACGGTCATCAAGGAATTCCGGAACAAGCTGCTCAATGCGCTCCCCCAGGCCGCCGACTGGCAACAAAACAGCTTCGAGGACAAGGCCCTGCACTTTAAGAAAAATGTACAGGCCTTTATCGATAGCCTGGATGAAAGCGAATCCTATCGTAGCCGGGTCCTTGACGTTCGCAACTGGTTCGAGTTCTGGGCCGACGAAAAATTCCGCGAGACACAGGAGCTCAAAAAAACCTACCGCCAGATGGGCCAGCTCTCCGGCGGAGAAAAAGCACAGCTTACCTATACCATCCTTTGCAGCGCCATCGCCTACCAGTTCGGCATCACCCGCGAAGGACGAAATTCGAAAAGCCTGCGCTTCATCGCTGTCGACGAAAGTTTTAGCAACCAGGATGAAGAAAAGGCTACTTATCTGATGGAACTTTGCAAACAGCTGCATCTCCAGCTATTGGTCGTTACACCAAGTGACAAAATCCAGATCGTAGAGAATTTTATAGCTCACGTTCACCTGGTACAGCGTGTCAACAACCGACATAGTATTCTTTTTAATATGACAAAGAAGGAGCTGAAGGAAAAGAAAGGGCTGGTAGCCGGGCCACTGCCTTGATTTGTTAATGGCCATACACTGCATCTGATTTTTTCTATTTTTAAGGGATGAAGCGGCCTGGGTTCCTCCAATTTCTTTTGCTGACCGGAAGTATACTCCTACTTACCGCCCCAGCCGCTTATTCGCAATCCGCGGGAGACCAGATCCGCCGCGAAGATTCCAGCTTTTCCCTGCTTATCAACAGCGGGCTTAGCTTCACCCATGCAAACGACCCCCATATCAACCGCTGGCTCGAAAAATACGGGTACCCGACCGAACCACACGTTCCATCCAGTTTCAACTTCGAATTCGCAGCTATCCCGGCCGCTTCCCGGCTTTTATACAGCATCAAGCTATCCACTATCAATTCGGGCAGAAACTTAAGCTCCTTCAATGTTCTCGGAGGACTCTATACCGCCCTGATCAAAACAAGGTCTTTCCTCTTCTTTGCCGGCGCCGGCGCCGGTTACCATAGCGATATCATTCGGCTCAACGGCAACCTGCCGCCTGATTATCAGCAGTTGGCCGCACTCTACCATTTTCCCTTAGCCCTCCGCAGGACCGGCCTTTTTCTGGAGCCCGGGATCAGGGCTTTCTGGTATCCTGTCAGCTTTCATAGCCTGCAGCTCGGTGTATATAGTGGCCTTAGTTACGACCTTGACTTCAATTCCCACTGGCGACTGGGTTATTATACCAATAATCACGGCAAGACCGGGGGTCACTTCAAACAACTGAACAAACCGGCAGACCAGATGAAAGTCAGCGAACACGGCATTTGCTTAAGCGCCGGGCTAAGCCTCCGGATCCACCTCCATTAATAGACCCCGCATTAATTAATCCCGGCAATCGTATTTTCCACATTTTTTCCCAAATCAGGACTTTTTTTCCTACTGGGAGATATTCGAATTTTTTTTTTCGATATATCTATCTGGTAGCAAGCCTTTTAACTATTGGTATCTGATTAGATACTCTTAGCTCGAGGTTCATCCCTCTTTTCCGTCACCCTAAATCTGTTCCGATGAAGAAATTATACTCTTTTCTTACAATCGGGAGTTCATTCACTCTCTCCAACCTGGCCCTGGTATTTTTTACCAGCATCTTTGGCCTTTCTGCAGCGGCTCAAAGCTGTCCTGCCAACGCAATAACCACCATCAGTGGCTATCCCAATACCTATTTTCCTGCCAGTCAGGCCAACGTGCCTGCAGGTAGTACATCAATAGTATTGGGAGCCCCCACTTATGGCGTCACTGCGATCAGCGCGGGAGACATTTTGCTCATCATTCAGATGCAGGGTGCTCAGATCAATTCCTCCAACAACAGTAATTATGGTGCCGGTTCGGGAACAGGCCGCGGGTATTTAAACAATGCCCAGCTGCTGGCAGGTAATATGGAATATGTGGTGGCTTCCAACAACGTTTCTATGGCTGGCGGAACACTCAACCTCGTTTCAGGTCTGGTTAATAGTTATAGAAATACGCCATTCGGCGCAACCGGGCAGTATACCTACCAGGTGATCCGTGTTCCGGTGTATTACGATGTAAGACTAACCGGAACTATTACGGCGCCCCGCTGGAATAGCTTTACCGGTGGTGTCGTTGTGCTTTATGCCACGGACAATATCCTGATGAACTCCCAGATCATCGATGCTTCCGGCCTGGGCTTCAGAGGTGGTGGCGGCAGGGCCTTTAGCGGATCTGGATCCGGATCAAGCAATGATTTTATCACATCGGCTTCGTCCAATGCCAACGGTGGCAAAGGAGAAGGTATCGCCGGTACTCCAAAATACTTGAATCATAACAACTCCTTCCTCGACGTATCCGCGACAGAAGGGTATCCAAACGGTAGTTATGGAAAAGGCGCACCTGCAAATGCAGGCGGTGGCGGCACCGATGGCAATCCCGCCAGCAGCAACGATGAGAATACCGGTGGCGGCGGCGGAGCAAATGGCGGCGCCGGTGGTAATGGTGGTAATGCCTGGAATTCCGGCACAACCAGCGGCGGAAGACCCGGAGCGATTTTCGCCCAGGTAGCGGCATCCCGTTTGATCATGGGCGGCGGCGGCGGCGCTGGTACTACAAATAACGGAACGGGTTCACCAGGCAGTGGTTTTGCCAGTAGTGGCGCTGCCGGCGGCGGCATTGTCATCCTGCACGCACAGAACGGCATCACGGGTAACGGTACGATCAGAGCCAACGGCACTTCCGCAAACAGCACCGTGACAAACGATGGCTCTGGCGGTGGTGGAGCAGGTGGAACGGTCCTTATCTATAGTGGTAATGGTGTCGCCAGCAATCTTACCATCCAGGCAAGAGGCGGAACGGGTGGCAGCAACCAGGTCAGCGTCCCACCCCCGGGAGATGCACACGGACCCGGCGGTGGCGGTGGCGGCGGCGTCATTTATTCCAATGCTGCACTCAACGCTGCCAGCACAGTAGCTGGCGGCGGCGCAGGGACAACCACCCTTCAGTCGACCAACTATGGCGCTACCAGCGGAGCCAACGGCGTTCTTGTAACCACAATGACGCAGTCCGCACCAGCCCAGGTGCCCCTGAGTTGTATACCGCTTGCCGTTAGCTTCCTCGACCTCACGGCCGTAAAGGAAAATAGCAACGTCCTCCTTACCTGGCAGGTAGCATACGAAGTAAATACTCAGTATTATATGGTCGAACGCAGCACCGACGGTGTCAACTTCACCGCCATCGGCAGCATATCCTTCAAAGAAGGCCCCGCGCTTGGCAACACCTACCAGTACACGGATAATAATGTTTCCGCTCCGGGTGGCAGCCTTTACTATCGGATCCGCGAGCTCGATACGGACGGGAAGTTTATCTATAGTAAGGTTGTCTCCGTCCGGCTCGGCAACCTCTCGGGCAGGCTCTCCGTTTATCCCAATCCGGCTCAGAGCTCCGTCACCGTCAGCTTTAGCTGTACAAATTCCGGCCCCGTCAGCCTGCGATTATTCGACATGAAAGGCAGTCTGCTCTGGCAACAGCAATACGCCGCCAGCGCCGGTCAGAATAATGTACAGGTCGATTGTATCCGCAACATCCCCCCCGGTACATATATCCTCCAATGGTTTGATGGATTGAAGCCAGAACAGGTAAAGATCATAGTGAATCATTAAACGCATAAAAATCAACCCCGGCTCATAAAGAAGCCAAACTTGTAGACACCCCTAATCCCCCCTGGACCCGGCGGCCGCAAAGCGGTCGCCTTTTTTTATACTGTAAAAAAAGCCTTGTCCCAGCTCCTCTCCATCAGCTTCCGGATAAAATCGGTTCGAAGCTTCAAATGATCCGCCTGGATAAAAGGATAGAACTGGTCATGGGTCGTGTGAAATTTCATATAAAAAAGCCAGAAGCCCAGACTGAGATAAGGTATCGCCGCAATTTCCCGCTCGCTTACCGGCCGCACTGCCTCGTAACCCCTGAGGAAATTGGCAAACGACTCGCTGAATGCCTCAGGCGTCAGACGCCCGTGAAACGCATCGATTCCAATATGCTGCCAGAAGCTCATTATATCATTGGCAAACGCACCATAGCCAAAGAAATCAAAGTCAAAAAAGGTAATGTCATCCCCGTCGAAGTGAAAGTTCTTTGGCAGAAAATCGAAATGACAAATTCCGGATGGGAGGCTGGCCAGATCCAATTCAGCCAGTTTCTCCCCCGCAAATCCCGCCGCCCTTTGCAACCACCTATATGCCTCCGGATCATGTGCCAAAATACCGCGCAAACTCTCCAGCGGCCCGAACAGAGTCGTCTCCACATCAAAGGTCCAACGCTTGTCTTCTACTTCTATCGTCTGCGAAGCCACATGGAACCGCGCCATCTGGTAGCCCAGGGTATATAGCTGCTTTTCATTCAGCTTCATTACGCTGCGGCCCGGAGCAAAGCTGAACAAGACCATGTGCTTCGTCCCTTCTATTGCATCCACCGACTGTATCACAAGACCAGAACTGTCGGCGATGGGCCACGAGACGGGAATATCCCTCTCCTTTAAGGCCAGCAGCAGATCGGTCTCGGCCTTTATCTGCGACAGGCTTCGCTGATCCGGGCGATACACGCGAAGGATAAATTGAGTATCCGCCCGATCCCCATGAGCCGCAGCCAGAGGACCACTGCCGCCGTCCTCCATCATGACGTCCCCCCTTATCCTCACCAGGTAGGTGTCCCCCACACCTCTCAAAATCATCTTACATTCAACGGAAATAAACCCATATCTCTCCCGGATAAATTCAGCCAGCGCCAAAGTAGAAAGAGTAGAGTAGGAGGCAGGAAAAAGGTTGTTCATGCTTCGAAGATAAAAAAAACCCCCATGGAAATGGGGGTACGACCTATTAACTATTAACACCTTATGTAACTCGGTACATGTAGTACCTAAAAAAAACGATTTCATAGACCCGCGCCCGGCCAGGCGCCGGTCACCGTTAGGAACGGCTTATCAACAACTGGCGGCTCTCACGGGTACCATCAGCACTTATAGCCGACAGGATATAAAGACCAGGTGCATAATTCCCTACAGGGAACGATACGACCACACCGGCACCGGATTCCGCACGTTTTTCCTGCAAAAGCTGCCCGGCAGGATTGATCAGGCGAATCACCACCTGGGTGCCGGAACCAACCCCGAGAGATACGTTCACATACTCACGGGCAGGATTAGGGAAAAAGCTGATCTTGCTGACCACGGAAGTCCGGATAACTTTTACATCCGAATATGCATAACTGTTATCAATGTCTATCATCCGCAGCCGGTAGAAATTAGTACCGGACAAAGGCTGCGCATCAGTAAAAGTATAGTTCGTAACTACAGAGCTGTTCCCTTTCGCCATCACCGAACCAATCGCCTTCCAGCTTTCTCCGTCAGCGCTTCGTTCGATCTGAATACTGCTGGAATTGATTTCCATCTGTGTATTCCAGTCAAGCGTTATGCTCTTGTCAGTGTTCAGAAGAGCAGTAAAACCATCCAATACAAGGGGCAGCGGATTGCCTGGAACCAGTCCGGCAGAGCCCAGCGAAACAGGACCATAAACCGAAGGGTTGGCACAGCTATGGGCATATCCGCTACCACAGGCCATATTATTGTTCTGCGTAGAATAGCTTTTTGATGGGATAGCCGGCGCCAATGAACGATAAGTAAAATTGGCCCAGTTGTTATAGACGTTATTCTGGTTGGCGATGGTAACCGCAGACTGATCGAACAAGATCAATTCCGGACCGCTCACGGTGAAAGCCGCGCTGCTCGTCTGCGAGCCATTGCCGATCACGATCTTGCTGGACCCGATCAGGTTGATCGGTACATTGCTGCCACCAGTAGAGTACATGGTCGAATTATCATAAAGATTCACCGTACTCGAGATCATATCCAGCTGGAAGCTCGTATTGAAATAAGAAGTATTATTAAAAGTGAATGTGCTGCCGGTCAGCGACAACGGAGCATTTACTATCACCTGCCCGGTACCGTTAACCTGGAGAGTAGTCCCGATGAAGTAGGTGGTAGTAAGACTACCCGCATATTGAAGATTCAGCGTCTTGCTGTTGATAACTATCTTTCCACCCACAAAAGTACAGTTCTGACAGGTGGCGGCGGCATTGATCGTCAGCGTCATACCGCTGGAAATATTGATGGTACAATTCGCACAGGTGGCCGGCATAACAGCTGACCAGTTTTTGTCGGAAGTGATCTGATAGGTTGTTCCGGCAAAGCTCAGGGTGCTGATGCTCATCAGTGCCGTGATCAAAAATAGGTGGATGGATTTAAAGTGTTTCATACTCTGCGTTTTAATAGGTCGAACTAATGTCGTTGATTGGTATAATACCAAGCGAGTGCCATTAATACAAACCATTAAAAATCAAAGAGAAACGTCTGTGTAAAGTCTACTCCGTTTTCCGGCAACAGGAATTAATTCCCAATTTGGGCTATTTTCCCGGCTTCCTTCTTGAGTCCAGCTCGGAGATTAATTCCGCGACCAGTGAAGTCCAGCCCGTTTGGTGGCTGGCCCCCAATCCGTGACTGGTATCTCCGTGAAAATATTCATAGAACAACAGGAGATGTTCATTCCCCGGCTTCTGATAGAACCAGTTGTATTTCCCGTGCAAAGGCCGCACGCCGTCCTTATCTTTCTTGAACAGGCTTATCACCCGCTGCGTCAGCTCATCGGCGACCTGCTCGAGATTCATCTCTTTGCCCGAGCCGACCGGATATTCCACCATCAGCCCATCCCCATAGAATTTTCCATACTGGCGTATCGACTGAATGATGAGGTAATTGATGGGGATCCACACAGGCCCACGCCAGTTGGAGTTGCCGCCAAAAAAGTCCGAGGTCGAATCTCCCGGATCATATTTGATCGTATAGTCCACCCCGCCGATATTGATCGTATAGGGATGCTCTTCGTGGTGCTTGGATAAAGCACGGATGCCGCCGGCAGAAAGAAATTCCGCTTCGTTGAGCAATCGCTCCAGCAGATAGATCAATCGCTTTTGCGGTACCAGCGAAAGAAGGATCTGCTCCCCGTCGCTGTGTTCCTCGTTTGGCCAATACCGTTTGTTCTTTAACCGGTAGCTCTCAAACCAGTTGATCCGTTTTTTAAAATCACTTAATTTATGAAGGGTTTTCTTTTCGATGACAGAGACGGCAAATAAGGTGGTCAGCCCGACAATGGACTGGATCCTCAGCTGTACCGGCGATCCGCCGATAGAGAGCGTATCGTAGAAGAACCGGTCTTCTTCGTTCCACATGCCGTGCTCATTCAGCGCCTCGGCGATCAGGACAAAATGCTCGAAGAACTTGGTTGCAGTGTCTTCAAATGATTCGTCTTTCATGGCAATCTCCAGCGCCATATCCATCATGTTCAACGCATACATTCCCATCCAGCTCGTGCCGTCAGCCTGCTCCAGCTGCATGTCGCCGCCAAGCGAATGGCTGCGGTTAAAAACGCCGATATTGTCCAGCCCAAGAAAGCCGCCCTCGAACATATTGTTGCCATTGGCGTCCTTCCGGTTGATCCACCAGGTGAAGTTGATCAACAGCTTCTGAAAGATCCTTTTCAAAAAACCAATATCTCCCTTTCCGGTTGCATCCTTTTCTATCCGGTAGACCATCAGCGCAGCCCAGGCCTGTACCGGTGGATTCACATCGCTGAAATTCCATTCGTAGGCCGGTATCTGGCCGTCCGGTTTCATATACCATTCCCGCATGATCAGCAGCAGCTGATGTTTGGCAAAGACCGGATCGACCATGGCCATGGAGATGCTCTGGAAGGCCAGGTCCCAGGCCGCATACCAGGGATATTCCCATTTATCGGGCATGGCGATGATGTCCTGGTTCTTCAGATGCTTCCAGTCATGGTTACGGCCATTCAGCTTGCCGGCATTGACAGGCGATAAAAGCTGTCCGCCTCCGCCTTCCGGCTCTGGAAAAGACCGGCGGGGTCACCGGCAAAAGGATTCTCCATGATCTTATTGCTCAGCCGCAGATAGATGGATCTTGTTTCCTTCGGACCCAGCGTATAGTGATAGACGGGAGCGAATTTGGTCCCGCTTTTTTTGTTCTTAAGAGCGTCGACACTAGCATTCCGGATGACAGCATCATGAAAGGCATCCTTTACAAATGGGGTCTTATTGGGAACCCCGGATACTTTTTCCAGGTTGGTCTCATTCTCCGTGAATAGGCTGTACTGCGCCTGCTGGTAGTAAAGATAATAAGAGCCAAGGCGGCTATGAGTCGCTTTCACCGAGGTCTTGTCCCGGCTCGTGATGATGGGTTTCTTTTCAAGCCCATCATAACTCCAGCGGTTATAGAACCAAAGTGTCGGCAGGACGGTGATCTCAGCCTCCTTATCATAACGATTGGTGATGTCGATACGGATAAATATATCCCGGGCATTTTGCTTGGCGTAGGCGATCGTTACATCGAAATATTCGTCGTTGTCAAATACCCCCGTATCCAGGATCTCGTACTCGGGTTCTTCCCGCGAAAGCTTGCGGTTTTCCTCCAGCAGCTGTTTGTACGGAAATTCCTGTTGCGGATACTTATACAGGTATTCCATATAATAGTGCGTGGGAATATTATCCAGGTAGTAGTACAGCTCTTTGACATCCTCGCCGTGATTCCCCTCCTTATTGCCAAGACCAAAAAGCCGCTCCTTCAGAATAGGGTCCTTCCCATTCCACAGAGAAACAGCAAAACAAAGGTTTTGAAAAAAATCGGAGATCCCCCCCAGGCCGTCCTCACCCCAGAAATAACTTCTGCAATGAGCCTGGTCATAGGGAAAGTAATGCCATGCATCCCCATATGCGCTATAATCTTCTCTAACTGTTCCCCATTGTCTTTCGCTCAGATACGGACCCCACTGTTCTAAAGGTATTTTTTTAGCAGCGTTAACTGCAAGTCGTTGATGTTCTGCCGTCATGATAGTTGTCATTCACCAAAAATTACAATAAGGCAAGCAAGCATTATTCCACAATCCGGTTACTATCAGTCCATTTCCGGCCGGAAGTTACTAAAGTTCCCGTCGCATCGCTAAAGAAAATCCGGTATGATTATTTTGTCAAATTCGAGCAGGTGTGAGTAAAATCCGCAGAAAAGAACGAACTTTAGACCCTTAAGCCCTAAAACCGGCCGTCAGCTCATTCATTTTATTAATATTTACAATCATCCTACCGGGTTTTGCTTTCAAAGCTGCCGGTTTATTTAACCTATTAAATTTGACTTTTAAAGAATTTGGCCTCAATGAACGCCTTCTTGAAGGCATAGATGCTTCCGGCTATGAAAATGCCACCCCTGTTCAGGAACAGGTCATCCCAATCATTTTAGACGGCAAGGATCTCATTGCTTCGGCCCAGACCGGTACCGGTAAAACGGCCGCCTTTTTGCTGCCTATTATCAATAAATTGCTCGCTTCCCGCCACGACGACCAGGTAAATGCGCTTGTCATCGTTCCGACCCGGGAACTGGCCATCCAGATCGCTCAAAACCTGGAGGGACTCTCTTATTTTACAGATATCAGCTCCATTGCCGTCTACGGCGGAGGCGACGGCAGCAACTTTTCGACGGAAAAACAAGCCCTCTCCAGGGGCGCCGACGTCGTCATTTGTACGCCTGGCAGGATGATAGCCCATCTCAATATGGGTTACGTCAAAATGAAAGGCCTGCAATACCTCGTGCTCGACGAAGCCGATCGCATGCTCGACATGGGCTTCTATGACGATATCATGAAGATCATCTCCTTCCTGCCGCCCAAACGCCAGAATCTGCTCTTCTCCGCGACCATGCCCGTCAAGATCCGCGACATGGCAAGAAAGATCCTCCATGAGCCGGAAGAGATCAACATCGCGCTTTCCAAGCCTCCTGCAAGAATAGTTCAAAAAGCTTTCGTCGTTTACGAAACACAAAAGATCCCACTGGTAAAATGGTTGCTAAAGTCAACTAATTTAAAGAGTACGCTCATCTTCTGCTCCAAAAAACACAATGTCAAACAGCTGACGATGGAGCTTCGCCGGTCCCGCTTCAATGTCAAGGAGATCCACTCCGACCTCGACCAGTCAGGACGCGAGGACGTGCTGCTGGAATTCAAGAGCAGACGACTGCCTATTCTCGTAGCAACGGATATCCTTTCCCGTGGCATCGACATCGACAATATAGAGATGGTGATAAATTATGACGTCCCCAATGACGGGGAAGATTATATCCACCGGATCGGTCGTACCGCAAGAGCCGAGACCGATGGCATCGCTTTCACCTTTATCAGCGAAAAAGAACAAAATAAATTTCGTGGCATCGAAGAGCTCCTGGGTAAGCCCGTCGACAAAGAGGCCGTGCCCGCAGAATTTGGTCCCGCCCCGGACTACAGCCCCCGCAGTAAGTCGAGAAGAAGCGGTGGAGGACCAGGACATGGTCGCGGATCCGGAAGTGGTGGTGGCGGTAACAGGAGACAATTCAGGCCATCTGGTAATTCAGGAGGTCAGTCAGGAGGTAATTCAGGTAATCGCCGGCCTTAAAACAGGACTCGCGGTCTATCCAAACCATTTTTCATGTGGAACATCTTGGTTTAAACCAGGTTCATCGCCAGTCCGGCAACCAGCCAGATCAGCACGATGACCGGGGAAGGCAGCCTGGTGAAGTTCAGCAAACCCCAGGTGCTCACGATGACCGTAAGCTTTAGGATTATATCCGTCCAGCTTGCTGTCTGCAGGTCTTTCATCATATACAGCGCTGCTCCGATCATGATCCCGACTACCACCGCGTTGATTCCTTCCAATGCGCGATAAACCATCGCATATTTTTTCAGGTTATGCCAGATAGGGAAGAAGAACAGCACCAGCAGGGCGCTGGGCAGAAAAATGCCCGTGGTTGCAATAAAACAGCCTAATATCTGGAAAGAAACTCCCTTATCCTTCATCGCGATGCCACCCATATAGGAGGCGACAGAAAACACAGGCCCCGGAATAGCCCGAACCATGCCCCAGCCGGAATAAAAATCTTCCTTGTTCACCCGGATGATATTCGGATTACGCTGCATCAGCTGCTGGGATTGCGGTCGCGCCACATATTGCTCATACATCATCGGCATCAGCACATTCCCCCCGCCAAAGACCAGGCTTCCAAAACGATATGTATTCTCAAAAAGATTTAAAGGCCGGCGGTTCGGCCAGTTATTGTTCTTTGCCAGTTCACTGCTCGCTCCGGCCAGCAGGAAAATAACGGCAAAAAGCCAGATATTCCCCCATTTGATCTTCTTAGGCAGCACCTCCTTCTGAGGGATACGCCGATGACTCAGGTTGGTCACAAAGCCCCCCGCTACCAGCAGGATGGGTAAGATCCAGGGCGCCTTGAACAACAGAAAGGTGACGATGGTGCTGATGGCCAGGATCACCCGCGTAATGGTATTGTGAATGGAGATCTTAAACGCCTTTTGCGCCGCAAAACAAAGGAACCCTATCGTCATCGGCCCGATAAACCGGAAAAGATTGGTGCTTTTCATCGGGAAAAAAGAGAACAGACCCATCAGGATACACGCCGGCAAAGTCCAGATGATCAGCGTAAGCATCGCAAGAACCACTCCGCCTCTTTTGTACCCTATCAATGTCAGCGTCTGGGTGGAGGAGGCTCCCGGCAGAAGCTGGCAAAATGCGCTGTAATCCATCAGCTCCTCTTCCGTCACATCTCCCCGCCGATATACGAACGTTTTCATCATCATCCCGAAATGACCCTGCGGTCCACCGAAAGCAGAAATGCTATGCAGGAAAACCGCTTTCAAAAAAGCAATATGTCGGAACAGAACTGTCAAATATTGGGCTGGTAAGTAAACACCTCTGATTGAGTTCACAATATTATTGATTGTTGAAAACATGAGCAAAAGGAATCGGTATATTAGACTACCAAACTACTAACATGAAAAAACTGTTTCTGCTCTTTCCTTTTGTACTCTTGTTTTCTATCTGTATTCACGCACAAAAAAAAGACCTCCATGCTGCTGTCAGCGCTGCTGCTGACAAAATTGAACCAAAGACCATCGCATGGCGAAGAGACTTCCACGAACACCCCGAGCTGGGCAACCACGAAGTACGTACGTCAAAGATCATTGCAGATCATCTTCGCTCACTGGGCCTGGAAGTACACGAAGGAGTAGGGAAGACCGGTGTCGTAGGCATCCTGAGAGGTTCTTCTCCCGGCCCTGTCATCGGTCTGCGCGCCGATATGGATGCATTGCCCATCGTCGAACGAGTACCATTGCCCTTTGCTTCAAAGGTAAAGACCACCTTCAACGGCCAGGAGGTCGGCGTCATGCACGCCTGCGGACATGATTCCCACATGGCGATAATGATGAGCGTCGCTGAGATCCTTTCCGGCATGAAGAGCAGCCTGAAAGGAACCGTAAAATTCATCTTCCAACCTGCCGAAGAAGGTCCACCCCCGGGTGAAGAAGGCGGGGCGCCGCTGATGATCAAAGAAGGGGTACTGGATAATCCCAAAGTAGACGTGATGTTCGGCCTTCACATCAATTCCGCAACAGAATCCGGGAAAATAAAATACCGCAGCGAAGGGGCGATGGCCGCCTCAGACTGGTTCACCATAAAAGTGCACGGCAAAGGTTCACATGGTTCACAACCCTGGGCCGGCGTCGATCCCGTGGTGGTCTCAGCACAGATCATCGAAGGTCTGCAAACCATCATCAGCAGACAGACCGAGCTGACAAAAGATGCTGCCGTCATTTCTGTCTGTGTGATCCAGGGGGGCGTACGATCCAATATCATACCAGAGGAAGTCGAAATGACCGGCACCATTCGTACCCTGGATACCGCCATGCAGCGTAACATTCACGAGCGTATGTTCAGGACAGTTACGAAGATCGCAGAGAGTGCCGGAGCTACAGCCGACCTCGCCATCGACAAAAAGACCCTCATCACTTACAATGATCCCGCACTTGTAAAAAAGATGTTGCCTTCATTACAGAAAACAGCAGGTGAAGACAATGTCAGCTGGATGGATGCCATGACCGGCTCTGAGGATTTCTCTTTCTTCGGCGCCAAAGTCCCTTCCTTCTTTTTCTTCCTGGGTGGGATGACCAAGCGTAGCGAAGGTCACGATCGAGGCCTTGCCGGTGGCAAGGGCGAAGATCTGAAGGGCCAGGACCCACACACCGCTTTTCCACACCATACTGCCGATTTCTATATTGACGAAAGCGGCTTTAAGCTGGGAGTAAAGACTTTTTGTAATCTTGTATTCGATTATAGCGATTCACATTAGACGTTAAATCCCATTCAAATATGGATATCGAAATGCTTCGTGACTACTGCCTGGCAAAAAAAGAAGTAGAAGAAGGTTTTCCCTTTGGTGAAACCGTGCTCGTTTTTAAGGTAAAAGGGAAGGTTTTCCTGCTGGCTCGCCTGGATACTCCCACACTGGAATTCAATGTAAAATGCGACCCCGAAAAGGCCATAGAATGGAGGGAGCAGTTTGCCTCCGTGCAGCCAGGGTATCATATGAACAAACGCCTCTGGAATACGGTCACTATGGATGGAAGCATTTCTACCCGTATCGTACGGGAAATGATCGACGATTCCTATACGCTGGTGGTAAGATCCCTGCCAAAGAAGGATCAAAAAGACCTGTTATGAGTAGTACCCATTTCTTTCTATCTCTGTCCGAACCGTCTCCGGGACAAGATAACGAATTGACTTTCCAGCCTTTATGTCTTTTCTGATTTCCGTAGAGGAAATGGGCAGAAGGGGTGCATTTAACACATGTACCCCTTTTGCATTTGGATAATCCGGGAGATTCTGATGTTCCGGTCTCTTATAAACATAGATAGGGTAGTGCTGCAACAGCCAATTGTAGTTCTTCCACTTCGGCAGATTCTGGAAACTATCGCTCCCCATGATCACGGCAAATTCATTGGTGGGATATTTTTCCTGTAAGTAGGTGAGGGTATCGACTGTGTAAGATGGCTTTGGTAGCTTGAATTCAATATCGGAAACCTTAAAATTATTCTCTCCTTCAATGGCCAACTGTACAAGATAGAACCGGTGGTACTCGTTTAAAAGGGAAGCAGCAGGCTTAAGAGGGTTTTGAGGAGAGACCACGAACCAAACTTGTTTCAGCTCAGTATGCTGCAGGATATAGCTGGCTATAATTAAGTGGCCATGATGAATGGGGTTAAAGGAGCCAAAATACAAACCTATCTTCATCTACAGGCCCTCCTCCATGAAGATATTGTCCGCTTCATCCAGACGAAGGCTAAGGTTATAACCCGCCACTGTTATTGAAATAGGATCCCCCAGGGGTGCTACCTGTTCAACTCTTATAAGCTCTCCGGGCACACAGCCCATTTCCATCAATTTAAGGAATAGGTCATTTTTCTCAAAAGAATGAATCCTGGCTACTGTTCCTGGCTCTAACTCTGATAGTCTCTTCATGATGTCAAAATTAATCTTTGTTATATCAACTATCCTTACGATTTTCGGAAATGCCTTCACTTTCAACACCAACGATCCGTTTTCATTTCCTGGAGGAAGTTCCCATAAGGGACAGATCCCGCTTAAAGAGTTTCCTTCCTTCTGTCTTCAAAAAGGAAAAAAAACAGCTGGCAGAGCTTCAGTACATCTTTTGTTCTGATGAATACCTATTAAGCATAAACAAACAGTACCTCGATCATGATTATTATACGGACATCATAACCTTCGATCTGTCCGAGCCCGGCCAACCTATAAACGCGGAAATCTACATAAGTGTTGATAGGGTCAGGGATAATGCCCGGTCTTTTGGGAATTCATTAAAGAAGGAATTACACCGGGTTATCTTCCATGGAGCCCTGCATTTGTGCGGATACAGGGATAAAAGTCAGCAGGAAGAGAAACTTATGCGGAAAATGGAGGATCAATGTCTGGCTTTATATTTCCCGAAATAGTTCCCGAAACAGTCCAAACGGGTCCCAAACCGCCGATCAATAAACACAACTATTCCTGATGTTTCACGTGAAACATTCTTAATCCAAAATAAAACATAGTATTCTGGCGTTCCACGTGGAACGCCATCCTTTTTAAAATATTCCATTCACTTCCATTCAGTAATTTTGCGTCATGTTTCCTGAATATGATGTTATCGTAGTAGGTGCGGGTCACGCCGGCTGTGAAGCTGCCGCCGCCGCCGCAAATCTTGGATCAAAGGTCCTTCTCATTACAATGAACATGCAGACCATCGCCCAGATGAGCTGTAATCCCGCAATGGGGGGTATAGCCAAAGGCCAGATTGTCCGTGAGATCGACGCCATGGGTGGGTATTCCGGAATAGTTACCGACAAAAGCATGATCCAATTTCGAATGCTCAATCGTTCCAAGGGACCAGCTATGTGGAGCCCCCGCGCTCAAAGTGACCGAATGCTCTTCGCGGCCACTTGGCGGGAGATGTTGGAACAGACTCCGAACGTAGACTTCTACCAGGATATGGTCAATTCCCTCATCATTAAAGACGGCAAAGCCTGCGGAGTCGTAACTGGTCTTGGTCACGAGATCAGATCCAGAGCCGTGGTTGTCACCAGCGGAACCTTTCTCAATGGAGTAATTCATATCGGCGAGAAGAAGTTTGGGGGTGGGAGAGTAGCAGAAAAAGCCGCAACAGGTATTACCGAACAACTGGTTTCGCTAGGCTTTGAAAGCGATCGCCTCAAGACCGGAACCCCTCCCCGCATCGATGGAAGAAGCCTGGACTATAGCAAGATGGAAGAACAAAAGGGAGACGAGGAAATAGTAGGCTTTTCCTATCTGGACATCCCAAAACCAAAACAACAAAGAAGCTGCTGGATCACCTATACCAATCAGACCGTTCACAATATCCTTAAGACAGGTTTCGATCGAAGCCCAATGTATACGGGAAGGATAGAAGGCACTGGTCCCCGGTATTGTCCAAGCATCGAAGACAAGATCAATCGCTTTGCAGAAAGAGACAGACATCAGCTATTTATTGAACCCGAAGGCTGGAATACCATCGAGATTTATGTCAACGGCTTTTCCACCTCCCTCCCCGAAGAAGTACAAAACCAGGCTCTGCGGCAGGTACCCGGCTTTGAGAACGTCAGAGTCTTCCGGCCAGGTTATGCCATCGAATATGATTTCTTCCCACCCACGCAATTGAAACATTCACTTGAAACCAAACCGTTGGAGAATCTCTTCTTCGCTGGGCAGATCAACGGGACCACTGGTTACGAAGAAGCCGCCTGCCAGGGACTAATGGCAGGTATCAACGCTCATCAAAAGATCAACCAGCTGGAGCCGGTCATTTTAAAAAGAAGCGAAGCCTATATCGGAGTGCTCATCGACGACCTGATCAGCAAGGGCACAGAAGAACCCTACCGGATGTTTACCTCCCGTGCAGAATTCAGGACATTACTTCGCCAGGACAATGCCGACCTCCGGCTTACAGAGCTGAGCTATCGTCTCGGCCTTGCTTCCCAGGAGAGAATGAAAAAAACATTGCTCAAAAAAAATGGCGTAGAAAAAATAAAAGAACTACTCAAAGACTTTTCATTGGACCCAATAGAATCTGCCGATTATCTTACCATCAAAAACTCTGCTCCCTTACTTCAAAAACAAAAAGCACAACAGGTTCTCCTGCGCCCCGGCATCGATCTTAATTCCATGTCAACGGCCATCCCCCGGCTCGGTCAGGCTCTCACCGATTACACCCCCGAGATCCTCGAACAAGCCGAGATCCAGGTAAAATATGACGTATACATCGAAAAGGAAAAAGACCTCGTAAAAAAAATGTCCCAACTGGAAGACCTCCTTATACCCGACAATTTCAACTACGATCGCATTTCCTCCCTATCCAACGAAGCCCTCCAAAAATTCAAAAAGATAAAACCAAGAACACTCGGCCAGGCCAGCCGCATCAGTGGAGTAAATCCCAGCGACGTACAAATCTTAATGGTTTTCATGGGGAGATAAAACCCGGCACAACGATAAATAATTGTCGTTGTGCTGCTCTTTCCATTTCCACAACTTATCAGGTGCAATGAACAAACTTCAGTGCAACTTTACGTCCCTTCAACATCCAATGACTTGCACCCTACTAGCCCACTCCGTGGCTATGGCTATAGGATTTCGCCAGCGCTGCCCCGCCAGGCACCACTAGCCAACTCCGCGGCTAAGCCAATGGGACTTCAGAAGCGCTGCTTCGCCACGCGCTCCCTCGTCCGTAACCTTCGCTTCACTCGGTTACCCCAAAAGCCGCCTTTCAACCGTGGCGGTAGCTATGCACAACCGTTTAATTATTATCGGTTGAAAAAAGTTATACGGCTAAGCTTTAGTGGTTGAACAGCGGCGTTGGGGATTGTGCCATTAAGCAACCAGCACTAAAGGCTGAAGCGAAAAATCCCCCGAAAGAATAATTTCCAGGCTTAACTAGCTGAATAAAATGGCCTAATAAAACCAATAATTAGATATAAATAATTGATTATCAATTATTTAATATCATAACCCATACCTCTTGCTAATCTCCAACATCCTTTCTATCGGCTTCTTCGCCGCAATCATCAATTCCTGATCCATCAACAACTCAGGCTGTTCATACTTCATACACAGGTATAGCTTCTCAAGCGTATTAAGCTTCATATGCGGGCAGTCATTGCAAGCACAGCTGTTGGTAGGCGGTGCGGGTATAAAGGTCTTGGTTGGGGAGCTTAGCTGCATCTGGTGAAGAATGCCGGCTTCGGTCGCAACGATATACTCCCTGGACTCATCTTTTTTGGTATAATTCAGCAAAGCGGTCGTCGAACCGATAAAATCCGCCAGTCTCAGGATCGGCTCCTCACATTCCGGGTGTGCGATCAGCTTAGCCTCCGGATGCCGGATCTTCAACTTTGTTATCTTCTCCAGGCTAAAGATCTCGTGAACCATGCAAGCCCCATCCCACAAAACCATATCCCTTCCCGTCTTCTTTACCAGATAAGCTCCCAGGTTCCTGTCTGGTGCAAAAATGATCTTCTGATCCCGTGGAATACTTTCCACGATCTTTTCAGCGTTCGAAGAAGTGCAGATGATATCGCTCAGCGCTTTCACCTCCGCAGTACAGTTGATATAAGAAATAACAATATGATCCGGATGTTTTTCCTTGAACGCCTTAAACAGATAACCCGGCGCAGAATCAGCCAGCGAACAACCCGCTTTCAGATCCGGCAGCACAACCTTCTTTGTGGGATTGAGTATTTTGGCCGTCTCCGCCATAAAATGCACTCCCGCAAAAACGATCAGGTCCGCAGTCGTCTTCTCCGCCTGTTGAGCGAGACCAAGACTATCTCCAAGATAGTCGGCAACATCCTGGATATCCGACCCCTGGTAATAATGCGCGAGGATGATCGCATTTTTTTCCTTCTTCAGTTTTTCGATCTCCAAAAAAAGATCCAGCTCGGGGGAAATAGCAATATCCAAAAATCCCCTTGTCTCTATTTTTTTAGTGGCTTCCTCAATGTTAATATCTGCCATAGTATTTAATAATAACTATTATTTATAAATAAAACTACTATTACTATCATGGTGGATTAGTGGATAAGAATTTTTTCAAACCGCTTGAAAATCCAAAGTATCGTAGTTATGCACCGTATTGCACATTTACTTAACACACGAATCCGCTGTTTGGATGCCTGTTTCGCCTGCTTTTCCACCGCGGTGGAGGAAAAAAGCATCCGGAAAACTATTTTACCCCTGCAGTGTCAACTCCTGTGGAATAACCCGGGGCTTGTACACCGCGCCCTCCCCGCCATCCGGTCCAACAAAAGTTGTTTCCCATCTACTCCCAGTTTCCGAACCTCAAAAAACCGGCTTTTCCACCGAATTTCCAAGTTATTCATAACTCCTTGTTGATTATGGTTTCACGTCAAATGTTTCACGGAAAAGAAGCTGTTGAAGGACCCGGTTAAAACCCTGAACAGAAGCCCTTTTAACACTCTTTTCCACATTTTGTTCGTAACGGGAGAACCCCTATTTTTGCGATCCCCATTTATCCTAAAGTAATATAATATTATAGGTCCGGGGAAAAATTTAAAACAACAAATATCTTTCAGGGAGAATCAACTTATGTCAATTATTCAACAAATACGGGAGAAAGCAGCCTGGTTAGTTTTCGGTGTTATTGTCTTGAGTCTGATAGGCTTCATTTTCATGGATGCCAGGACAACCCGCCTTTTTTCCGGTAACCGGTCTACCGTTGTTGGTACCATCGACGGGGAAAAGATCGAGTTCGACGATTTCCAACGCCAGGTCACCAGCGCCGAGGAACAAGCCAAGTTGAGAGGTTATCCCATGAATGAAGCCATTCAACAGAATATTAAGGAGACAGTATGGAAGCAGGTAGTTGAAGATGCCCTGCTCAGCAAAAACTATGCAACCCTGGGCCTCGACGTCAGCGACAAGGAAGTAAATGATATGCTGGTTGGCGCCAACGCCATTCCCGACGTCAAACAGGCATTCACCGACCCAAAGACCGGGATTTTTGATGCCCAGGCAGCCGCAGCCCAGATCAACCAGCTGCGGGCCCTGTATAAAGCAGGCCCAAAAAAGAACGCTGACAATGCCCGTTATGATGGCGCCCGCAGATTCTTCGAAGAATCCGTTCCCCAGATCATCAAAATGCGCCTCCGGGAAAAATATACCACCATCCTGGCCAACAGCTCCTATGTTCCCAAATGGATGGTAGAAAAGATGAATGCCGACAACAGCCAGCTGGCCAGCGTCTCTTATGTCAACACTCCCTATTTTACGATCCCCGACAGCTCCGTAAAAATTTCGGATGGTGAAATAGAAGATTATATCAGTAAACACAAAACTCAATTCAAACAGGAAGAAAGCCGCAGCATTGCTTATGTCAGTTTTGACGCATCTCCCAGCGCCGCCGACAGCGCAAAGCTGAGAAGCCAGCTATCCGAGCTGGCCACGGAATTTGCAAAAGCTCCCGATCCCCAGGCTTTCTTAGCCCGCGTCGGGACGGAGCAGGCATATTTCGACGGATATATTGGTAAGACCCGGATCCAGGTCCCCAACAAGGACTCCATCTTCGCACTTCAGAAAGGACAGATCTTTGGTCCTTACCAGGATGCTGGGAATTATAGCGTCGCCAAACTCATCGACGAAAAAACACTCCCCGATTCCGTCCACGCACGTCACATCCTCATTGCCACAACGGATGCGCGTTCCGGTCAGGTTATCAATGACGACAGCACCGCTAAAAAAAGAATTGACAGTCTGAAGAACCTGATCGAAAAAGGCGAACGTTTCGATAGCCTTGCCGCTAAATTTTCCGATGACCCCGGGTCAAAAGAAAAAGGTGGCGACCTGGGCTACTTTACTGCCGACCGCATGGTAAAAGAATTCGCTGACTTTTGCTTTTCGGGAAAGCCGGGCGAGAAAAAGATCGTAAAAAGCCAGTTCGGATACCATTATATAGAAATTCTTGACCAGAAAAATTTCGAGCCGGCCTATAAAATAGCCTACCTGAGCAGAAAGATAGAAACCAGTCCTGAAACAGATCAGGCTGCATCGGGCCTCGCCAGCCAGTTCGCGGCCGAAAGCCGGGATGCAAAAGCATTCGACGCAAATGCCGAAAAAGGTCACTTGCAGAAACTCCTGGCTCCGGATGTCGCACCCGCCGAATACGCTATCCCCGCCATCGGGCCCAATCGTCAGCTGGTCAAATGGATCTATGAAGCCGAACTTGGAAATGTATCCGAACCGTTCCCGGTAGGAGATAAATATGTAGTGGCTCTGCTGACAGAGATCAATAAGGAAGGAACCATGTCCGCCGCAAAAGCAAGGACCCAGATCGAGCCGCTCCTTCGCAACAAAAAGAAATCAGAACAGATCATAAAGAAGCTGGGTAACCCTGCTTCCCTCGAAGCTGCCGCCAGCGCCTCCGGACAACAGGTCCAGCGCGCAGACAGCCTCCGCTTCTCCTCACCCTATATCCCGAATGCGGGCCAGGAACCAAAAGTCATCGGATCTGCATTTGACAAAGGCCTTGTCGGTAAAGCGACCTCGCCGGCCATCCCCGGAACCACCGGAGTATTCTTTATTAAAGTGGAAAACGTCAGCGCCGCTTCCAATCCCGAAGCCGACCTGCAGCAGCAGCGGTTTATGCAGGAACAACAACAACGCTACAGAATTACCAACGGCCTGGTCGACGCCCTCCGGAAATTGGCCACCATCAAAGATGACCGCGGTAAATTCTACTAATTCTCCTAAAAAATGTACCACAAACCCCGCACCAGCGGGGTTTGTTTTTGTTATATCTTTGCACTGTGAACGAAGAGATCATCAACAAAGTGGCGCAAAGCGGGTTACTCAACCTCGACCTCGAAGACTACTATCCCCGGGAAGAGATCATCGTCTTCGACTTGAAACCCCTGCTCTTCATGGAAATGATCCTGAAGGAAAAAGAATTCCGAACCGCACTCTCAGCCGTCGACTGGACAGCCTACCAGGACAAGATAATCGCCGTCACCTGTAGCGCAGATGCCATCATCCCCGCCTGGGCCTATATGCTCGTGGCAGTCGCAGCACAACCATTTGCCAAAGACGTCGTGTTCGGGGATAAGCAAGCAGCCCTTCAGCAAGCCTTCGTCAACAATCTTCGCGCCCTCGACATCAATGAATTTACTGATAAAAGAGTCATAGTGAAAGGATGCGGCGACCTATCCGTAGGCGGATTTGCCTACATGGAAATAGCCCGGCTCCTGCGTCCTGTGGTGAAAAGTATTTTATATGGGGAGGCTTGCAGCAATGTCCCCGTATATAAGAAGAAATAGTGCACGCCTGCTTCCCATATTCGCCTAAAAAATGGACTAGCTATGGATGTTGAAATTTTGGCCCGGGTACAGTTTGCCTTCACCATTGGATTTCATTATATCTACCCCCCGCTCAGCATCGGACTGGGCCTGATCCTCGTCATTCTCGAAGGCCTCTACCTGAAGACAGGCAATAAGATCTACGAAATGGCGGTGCGATTCTGGATCCGCATCTTCGCCCTCATCTTTGGCATCGGCGTCGCCACCGGCATCATCATGGAATTCGAATTCGGGACTAACTGGGCTACTTACTCGAAATATGTAGGCGACATTTTTGGGAGCGCCCTTGCGGCAGAAGGCATCTTCGCCTTTGCACTGGAATCAGGTTTTCTTGGGATACTTATCTTCGGCTGGAACAGAGTAGGACCCCGCGTTCATTTCCTGTCCACCATCATGGTCTTTTTCGGCTCACTTTTCTCCGCCGTCTGGATCGTAGTAGCCAATTCCTGGCAACAGACACCCGCAGGGTATCACATCGTCGGCGAAGGCATGAATGCCCGGGCCGAGATCACCGACTTCTGGGCAATGGTTTTCAACCCTTCCAGCGTCGATAGGCTGCTTCATGTATGGATAGGCGCTATCCTTGCCGGAGCCTTCCATACATGAAGCAG
>Ga0193717_1000570_pt1 | contig 24345 bp, 13 predicted proteins | sample U2c2metaG_FD_145900 | JGI IMG/M metagenome (GOLD analysis project Ga0193717, IMG submission 145900) | Soil microbial communities from a riparian zone of the East river system, Colorado, United States - U2c2 | ecosystem: Environmental > Terrestrial > Soil > Riparian zone | place: USA: East River...
CAGCGCGAGCAAGCGGGGAACCCAGGCAGAAATGGGTCCCGTGTCCGAACGCGAGGTGCGGCACGAACTCCCTGCCTGGATCAAAGACATGCGCGTCCTTGCGTACCGCGGGATCGAAGTTCGCGAGGTGCAAGCTGATGAAGAGCTGCTCCCCCTTCTTGATGCTGGTCCCCGCGAGCTCGGTGTCGATTTTCGCCCAGCGGAAGAGCCCGGTGTCGATCGGAGTTTGGTGCCGCAGCACCTCGTCGACGACCTGGCCGGCATCGACCTCGCCCGAAGCCAAGCGGGACCACGTGCCGGTGCTCAACAGCACCATAGTGCCCCGCGTGATCGACTTGAGTGTCGTCTCGTTCCCCGCGACCAGGAGCAGCACCACGGTGGCGACCAGTTCATCCTCGGTCAGCGCGTCCTGTCCATCGCGCGCGCGGATCAGGTGCGACAGGATGTCCTCGCCGAGATTCGTGCGGCGTTCTGCGACAAGTTTGTGCATGTACGCGTACATGGCGTCGACCGCGGTGCCGATTTCCTCGGAGGTGTAGGCGGTCATCGCGGTGAAGATGTGCGACCAGTAGCGCAGATGCTTCTGGTCTTCCTGAGGAACGCCGAGCAGGCGGCAGATGACGCGAGTAGGCAACGGCATGGCGAGCGCTTCGACAAGGTCGACCGGCGAACCTGCCTCTTCCATCTCGTCGAGCAGGGATGCCACGAGCTCTTTGATGTCGGGGACCAAGGTTCGCACCCGACGTGGAGTGAATGCCTGTGCAGCGAGTTTCCGAAGTCGTGTGTGGTCCGGCGGGTCGATGACCACCATGTTGGCGCGGCTGTTGATCGACGCCGGGTCGATCATATTGCTGAAGCGATCAGGCTCGGACAGCACTTCACGGGCGAGTTCGTCGTTGCCGACTAGCCAAGCCTTGATGCCGCCAGGACCGGTGACAGGAAGTAGCGGGTTTTCACGCACCAACTCGAGCAGCAGCGGGTCGGGCAGTCCGTCCGGCGTGACCGGTTGGGGGAACGCAATGGTCTCGGTCGTGCTCATCGATACCCTCCAGTGGTGGATCTTCGAGATCAAGCTGGCCGCAGGTCCGCCGGGACGGAGCCGAGAGCCCTGACGTCACAACGGCCGAGCAGGTCGACCACCTCGCGTTCGAGGTGGTCGGCGGTCAGACCGATGTCTTCCAGCAGCTGACCTCGTTTGCCGTGGTCGAGAAACCGCTGGGGAATACCGAAGGTTCGCAGAGGGGTCCGCACGTGTTGATCACGTAAGAGCCTGGCGACGGCATCTCCGACACCGCCGACCCGGCAGTTGTCCTCCACGACCGCGGCCACCCGGTGGGTGTTCACAAGTTCGGCCAACGACGGCTCGAGTGGGCTGACCCAACGGGGATCGATGACCGTGCATCCGATGCCGCGGCGACTAAGGCGGGCGGCCACCTCTGCGCAGACCTCTGCCATTGGACCGACCCCTACCAAGAGCACATCGGCATTCTTGGACTCGGCTATGACGTCCATCGTCCCTACGCGGCGGATGGCGGGGATGTCCTCGGGCACTGGCCCCTTGGGGTAGCGGATCGCGGTGGGGCCGGTGTCGATCGCGACTGCCTCGCGGAGCAGCTCCCTCAGCCGCGTGGCATCGCGGGGAACGGCGACTTGCAGACCCGGGACGATCTGCAGGAGGGACAAGTCCCACATTCCGTTGTGGCTCGCGCCATCGTCTCCTGTCACACCAGCTCGGTCGAGCACGAATGTGACGGGGGCGCGATGCAGTGCGATGTCCATGAGAACCTGGTCGAAGGCCCTGTTGAGGAAGGTTGCGTAGAGCGCTACAACTGGATGTAGGCCTTCCAGTGCAAGACCGGCGGCAGATGTCGCCGCGTGCTGCTCGGCGATACCGACGTCGAAGACCCGATGGGGGAACCGTGCGGCGAAACCCGCCAAGCCGGTGGGGTGCAGCATCGCCGCGGTGATCGCGACGACGTCAACGCGTTCGGCACCCACTTCCTCGAGTTCGCCGCCAAAAACCGATGTCCAGGACGTCGCGGGTTTACGCAGGGCGATGCCGGTTTTCGGATCGAACGGACCAGGTCCGTGAAGGCAGTCTTCGGCGTGGTCTTCCGCGGGTGCGAATCCACGTCCCTTCGTGGTGATGCAGTGGACGATGACCGGAGCGTGGAAGTCGCGCGCTCGACGCAGTGCGGTTTCCATCGCCGTGAGGTCGTGCCCATCGATCGGCCCGAGGTACTTGAGTCCGAGGTCTTGGAACAGGTCTTGAGGAGTCAGCAGGTCTTTGAGTCCGCGCTTCAGGCGGTGCAGCAACTCGTAGGCCGGAGCGCCGACGCGCGGCGTCCGGGGAACCGTTCTCTTGACCGCCGCCAGGAGGCGCTCGTACCGGGGGGACATACGCAACCCGGCGAAGTGATTGGCCAGGCCACCTGTTGTAGGTGCGTAGGAGCGTCCGTTGTCGTTGACCACGATGATGAGCGGGCGATCGCCCGCTCCGCCGATATTGTTGAGCGCTTCCCAGGCCATGCCACCGGTCAGGGCGCCGTCACCGATGACCGCGACGACGCATCGGTCCGTTTCGCCGTGGAGCTGGTATGCCTTGGCGATTCCGTCCGCGTACGACAACGCCGTGGAGGCGTGGGAGTTTTCGATGATGTCGTGGCAGGACTCGGCCCTACTGGGATATCCGGACAGTCCGCCGCGCTGACGCAGGGTCGCGAATCCAGCCCTCCGCCCGGTCAGCAACTTGTGCACGTACGTCTGGTGGCCGGTGTCGGAGAGAAGACGATCCCGAGGAGACTCGAACACCCGATGCAGGGCCAGGGTCAGCTCGACACAGCCGAGGTTGGGACCAAGGTGCCCCCCTGTCCGCGCGACTGTGGCGACCAGGATTTCACGGATCTCCTGAGCCAGTTCGGCGAGTTGGTCGCCGGAGAGCCCAGCCAGATCCGCAGGCCCATGCACCTCGTCCAGCACCCGCCACCCGCCCCACGTTCGGTTGCTTCGTCCTCAGGAGTCGCATCACGATACAATATTCTGACTAATTGTGGAATATCGGATTAGTTGACAAGATGATCCCGCAGACACTTCGGAAGGCATGGGTGACAGATGGCTCGGTACGACGCACTGGTGGTCGGGGGCGGCCAGGCCGGGCTCGGGATCGCGTACCGCCTCAAGGAGGCCGGTCTCGAGTTCACGATCGTCGACGCACACGAGCACACGGGTGACTCCTGGCGCGAGCGATGGGATTCGCTCGAGCTGTTCACACCACGAGAGTTCGACTACCTGCCCGGCATGAAGATGCCATCAACAGCTCCGAAGTACCCTCGCAAGGAAGATGTCGCAAGCTTCCTGCAAACCTACCAAGAACGCTTCGCACTGCCAGTGCTGAACAACTTCCAGGTGCAGAAACTCGAACGGACGGCCAACGGCTTCACCGTCTCCGGCCCGGCCGACAGCCTCGAAGCCAAGCAGGTGATCATTGCCGCGGGCCCTTTTCACACCCCGCGAATTCCTGACTTCGCCGTCAGTCTCAGTGCGGATGTCTGGCAGGGGCACTCTCATACCTACCGTCGGCCAGCCGACGTTCCCGACGGCAACGTGCTGGTCGTCGGAGGCGGCAACTCGGCCGCTCAAATCGCCGAAGAACTCTCCTCGACCCATACCGTGACCATCGCCAGCAACGGCCCGATGGGCTTTTCGCCGAAGTCGGTCCTCGGTGTCAGCATTTTCTGGGTACTGCACCTGACCGGCATGCTTCGCTCAGACAAGGATGCAGCGATTTCACGTTACGTGCGCCCCTACTCGGATACCGTGATCGGCCGAAGCCTGAAGAAACTGATCGACAAGGGAACGGTGACACATATCCCGCATGCGGCCGTGGGATGCGAAGACGCGACCGTGACGTTCGCCGACGGCTCCGCACATGCCTACTCAAACGTGCTGTGGTGCACTGGATACCGCCCTTCATACGACTGGCTCAAAGTTGACGGTGCGCTAGACGACCAAGGCGCCCCTCTGCAGGACCACGGAATCTCCCCTGTCCCCGGCTTGTTCTGGCTGGGCCTGCCTTGGCAGGGCAAGCTCAACTCGGCATTGATGAACGGAGTCTCAGGAGAGTCCGAAGCGTTGATGGCCAACGTCCTTCGCAGCCACAAGGACCTGAGCTAGCCGAGATAGTTGGTGGATGCCCGCAGTGGCCGTCCACCAACCATCTCGCACTACATAGCTAACTTCCGAAGGCGATCGGCGCCGGCGGCGCGAAGATCGACGGGTCAGCCTGACTGCCCACGGCGATCGCACACGCTGTCCCCGAAGCACAGTCAACAGTGCCTGCGGGCTGGCCGGTAACCGGGTTGATGCCGTCGAACACGCCTCGTACCACGATGTTGCCGGAGAAAGCCCCGGCGCCATCCGCGGCGGCAGGGACGTAGTCGGCGTAGTTGCAACTGAGCGCGGCCGGATCTGCCGGTGCGTTGCACTGCACCATGGCAACGCTTTCCCCCGCCGGGAAGCCTTCCCCGTTTACCGCGACGCTTTGCCCGTCGGTCAAGCCCGTGGCCGGGCTGACAGCGATCTCGGGAGCCGCCGCGTGCGCAGCCGACACGCTCAGCAGGATCGAACTCGCCCCGATGGCGACGACGGTTGCCGCCTTACGCAGGAACCAAGGCTTGCCGGACATATTCATGATGAGCATTCCCTCCAGAAGTGGACGTCACAGGACACCTGCGGAGGTGTGGCCGCCCGGGTGGCCACACCTCCGCAGATCGTGAACATAGGTAATAATTACCGGGGTACCCTAAATTCAGGGTACTGATCCACAGGGCATGGTCAAGTCGCAGATGGGTGAGTGAAACGCTCGTCGCCTCGATAAGACCGGTACTACGCAAGGAAAGTCTGTCGTTGCCGACAGACGCGAGTGTTCTCGCAATCACGATCGCATCGGTTGGCGATTGCCTGGGCGTAGGTCTGACTTTCGGACCCCGAACGAACGAGACAGACACGTAGACGGTGTCGCTCGCCTCCACGCGCAGCCCGAAGATGTGGTCGTTGGCTAGGGCTTGGCCACGGAAAGCGCGCCATCGACGTCACGTGCCCAGCGTCGGCCCTCTGAGTCACGGAATTTTGTCTTGATACCAAGCGCTTCGAAGGGATTCCAGTCCTTTCCAGTTGCGCCAAGTATCGCCCTGACCATGTCAACACCGCTCATGGTTGTCCATCCCATGTGCTCTTGCATCGCAGAAATTAGGCACTTTCCGGCTTCATGGTGTGTCTCGGGCTTGCTAGTGGGGTTCACTGTTCCGATTCGGTACCACCGAATAGTTCCGCCGGTCTGGATCTGGATATGTACGTCAAAGATGGGTAGATCACTTCCGTTGTGCAGCCACACCTTTGACGAAGCAAAGCTGCCATCCCTGGTTAACCAGACAGCGAATTTGGCCGCCTGCTCTCGCCTCCGTGCCTCTTCAGTGCCGCGCAGTCCTCGCCAGGCCGCTCGCGCCGAACAAACGGCCACGATTACCGAGACGATGGCAACGAGGGCAGCGCCGAGTGCGATCAGCGGAGAGTAAGACGCTAGATCTTCGTACCAGAGCTTGTCGCCGGGCTGTTGGACGGTGCTGGTAGTCGTGGTTGGAGTCGGCTGCAGGGTGGCTGCACTCGTAGATTTTGGGGAGGTAGGCGAAGTTTCGATCGGGGTAGTTGGTGGCTGCACCACACGAGAGTAAGGATCAGGTTGCCACCCGTCGTAGAGCACCTACTCTTGCGACTGGATTCGCTGAATCTACGCACAGCGCGGCTGACCCCACAGCGTCGGCGAACAGGCACGAATCTTGCCGGCAGTCAGCCTGCGTCCAAGATTCTCTGCCAAGAACCCGCAATAGCACGGACGACCTGAATGCCAAGCTTGACGCGTCCTTTTCCCAGGAGGACATGAGCGCGCACTCGCGACGCACCAGCCAAGGGCTAACCCTGTGACCTGCACGAAGTGACCTTCCGGCAGCCGTTCGGCACTACTTATCTGTCCGGACGGCGCGACGCCGAGGCCGGAATACGGGCCGAGCCCGGGAAGGTTGTGGTGGCGATGATAGTTCCACTCTGGATAACCGCGGGATTGATCGTTCTGGGGTACGCGGCGAAAGTTGCGATCGAGGCACGGCGCGAGCGGCGCCGAGAAAGCCTCTACGAAGCATGGACAATGATGGCAGGCACGCTGCCGACCGGCAGCTGGTTGACCGGTACGGAGCCCGACGGGCTCACCGTGGTGCAAATCGGTCAACGCCAGCACATGGAGAAGACGCGGGTGCGCCGTGGTCAGCGATGACAGGTCAGAGAAATCTGATCCACCGAATTCGCCAGTAGATGATGGGGCAGTCGAGGTCGTGTTTGAACGAGACCAGTTGCTACAGCACGATCTTGACTTCGCGATGGTCTGCGGATTCGCCAGCTTCTATGAGGTTGACGTCGTGAAGTTGATCCGGTTCGTGATTCGCCTCGGCGCCTCGAACCACGACGCACAGGACATCGCTCAAAACGCGATGCTCGAACTGCATCGCGATTGGGACACGGTTGCGGACCCTGCGGGTTGGGTCCGCACCACAGCAATGCGGGCGTATTGGAGAACCATGCGCTGGCGCCACAACGAAGTCGTCACCGAAGACTTAACGTCTTACCCATGCGGAATTAGCTCGCCAGAGGCTTTTGCGGAAAAGGCAGAGTTCGAGCGCGAGATCACTGCCATGTTGCAGGATTTGCCGAACCAGCAACGCGCCATCATGGCTTTGATGAGGGACAGCTTCACTACTGATGAGATCGCGCAAATACTCAGCACGACCCGCCGCAATGTGCGGGTACAGACGGCTCGTGCTCGCAAGACACTGAAGAAGGCACGCACCTCCATGCTCCACCACCGGGAGGGGGACAGGTGAAAAATCCACAACCGAAGTACGGGCAGGAGATCAGCGATGTCGAGCTCGACGACTTCCTGGATGCTGCGGACACCTCGCTGGAGCAGTCTCTCGGCCGCAAGGTGGACATCGCCGAGGGGCTCCGAACGCTGCTTGCCAGGAAGGCCGCCGAATCTGTTCCCGCGTATGAGAGCAACGCGACCACGATCGGTGGAAAAGAACCCTTAATCCTACGGCTGCTAAAACTCACGCACTCCGAGCGACCGCGCCCTGAGCAGGTCAAGGACAGCTTCACCGACGATCACGTCGACGATGCCCGTGAAAGTTGGAAGATCCCGGCCAGCATTGGCGGAATCATCGTGGTTGGCCTGCTCACCCTCGGGTTCTGGGCACTCACCCCGGCTACAGGGAGGATGCCCAACCATATTCAGACTCCCGACCACGGAAACAGTCGGACATTCATGGGCGACATCGTCGCCCCCTCAGGACCCTCGCCGCTTATCCCACAGGAACTCGTCATCGGCGGAATAGGCGTGGCCGTCCTGCTCACCCTGGGTTTCTGGGCACTCACCCTGACTACAGGGAGGATACCCAACCACATTCAGACTCCCGACCGCAAAGCCAGCCGGACATTCATGGGCGACATCGTCGCCCCCTCAGGACCCTCGCCGCTTATCCCACAGGAACTCGTCATCGGCGGCACCACCTACGCAAAGAGCTATGTCATCGCGACCGATTGTGGCACGAAGTGGATGGATCTTGATCTGACAGGTCTGACGCTCAAGCCAGGTACACGTTTTACCGCAGTGCTCGGCATCCCCGGAGAGGTGCGAAACGGCCACCAGATCCGCTACAAGGTAGAGGTCGACGGCGTGGTCCGAGTTGAGGGAATTTTGGAGGCATCGACAGCGCCAGCTACGATCGACATCGCGGTCAACGGTGTTAGAAGGCTCATCTTAGTGGCAAGCAACAACACGAAGAGCATCGACGAGTCCGCATGCGGCGGTGGTGTGCTCGGGGTGTGCGATCCGGCCTTTAGTTCCCCACTGCCCCAAGACTAGGTCTTGCATACCATGACGAGCAGGGCACAGATGGAGTGCTCGCATCGTGATCCGGTGCGAGCACTCCACCACTCAACAGATCTTGTTCCTGTGGAACCAGATCGAAGGCTGTTTCAGCGCCCATGACTGCGAAGGCCAACTTGCTTTCCGACTGAACAGCGCAGACGCACCCTTAGAAACGAGTGCTCGCCCGATCGACCTGGCTGCTGCGCCGTCGCGAGTGGACGTACGACGTCAATCGAGCTAGCGGCAGGGATGTTTTGCCAGGGAACCCGTCTAGTGGTCGCGGGCGATCACTAGTTCGGCGATCCAGCACAGTTGGTCTCGGCTGGCAGACGGTGGCAGGCAATCGAGTGCGTACCGGGCTTTCTGTGCGTGGTCTCTGGCGATCGCGGCAGAAGCCTCGATCGCGCCAGTGCGCCGAAGCAGGTCGTGCACCAACTCGAGTGCACTCTGCGGGTCGGCCAGTGACACCATGCAGTCCCGGATGAATTGCCGTTCCTCATCGTTCGCCGCGTTGTAGGCGAAGATGATCGGCAGTGTCATCCTGGCGTTCTGCAGATCACTTGTACCGGACTTCCCGGTGTTCTCCGGGTCCGACAAGTACGCGAGAAGATCATCGTGGATCTGGAACGCCAGCCCAAGATGGTCCCCGTACGCCGCCAGGGCTTCGATATCCGTCCGGCTGCCACCGCCCATGATCGCGCCGCTCTCACAGGCACCTCGGAAGTATGCCGCCGTCTTCAACTTGGCGACCAGGAGATACGCGTCCGCGTCGAAGCGAAGCTCCCGAGACAGCTCCGATTCCAGACTCTGTCCCTTACAGAGGTCCAGGCCCGCACGCGAGACAGCCGCGAGGGACGCAACCACTCGCTCGGCCGGGACGCCTGTCTGCTGGCATTCCGCGAGTCCAGCGAAGAGGTCGAAGATCAACGCGTCGCCCGCGACGATCGCGTCGCCGATACCGAACTTGTGCTGCACGGAAGCACGCCCGCGCCGCAGATCGTCGTCGTCGATGATGTCGTCGTGGATCAGACTCGCCACATGGCCACATTCGGCTCCGACTGCGGCTGGCAGTACCCACGACAGTTCACCGCCGACAGCCAAGGCCGACTCGGCCAAGAGCATCGGCCGGAAGAGCTTTCCTGTCGGCACCAAGGCGTAGTGACACATCGCGCCCAGGTAGCTCGAATCCCCCGACCAGCGTTTTTCCAGTTCATGGCTGATCACGGCCGCCACACTCGGAACGCCCCCGAACTGCGGAAGCTCCTGATAGGACGATGGAGTTTCGTGATGTGTGCCGGCCCCAGCCGCGTCAGGTAAGACTGCGCTCATCGTTCCCTCACTTCGCTCGGCACTGCCGCGCTACGGCCCAGCTTTCACCGTGACGTGGCCAGCGCTTCCCCCGGTAATCCGGCCAACGACAGCGGCCGGCAGTTTTTCTTCGCGCAGCTCCCGTACGACCACGTCGGCGTCGGCATGAGCCGGCACTCCGATCAACAGTCCACCGGACGTCTGGGCGTCGTGCAGCAACACGGCGATGTCGGCCGGAACGCCGGCGTCGACGTGTACGAAATCGGTCAGATACTCAGTGTTCGCTCGCGTACCCCCCGGCACGAAGCCTCTGCCGACGGCGTCGAGTGCGCCCACCAGCAACGGCACCGCATGCGCATCGATCTCGGCCGCGACTCCGCTGGCCCGAGCCATACGGTGCAGATGTCCGAGCAGACCGAAGCCGGTGACATCCGTTGCGGCGACTGCGCCGGACGCCAGCGCGATCTTGCTGGCGGAGGCGTTGAGCCGGGTCATCGACCCGATCGCCGCCGTTGCCCAGGCGTCTTCCGCACCATCGTTCTTGATCGCCGTCGAAATGACGCCTGTGCCGATGGCCTTGGTGAGCACCAAGGTGTCGCCGGGGGCGAGGTGATCGATCTGGAAGAGCCGATCCGGGTGCGCCAACCCGACGACGGCCATCCCGTACTTCGGGATCGGGTCGTCGATGGTATGGCCCCCGACCACAAAGCACCCGGCTTCCCTCGCGACTTCGGCGCCGCCACGCAGGACGTCACCCAGCATTTCCATCGGCAGATCGTCACCAGGCCAGGCTGCGAGGTTGACCGCGATGATCGGCTGGCCTCCCATCGCGTAGACGTCGGACAGCGCGTTGGCCGCCGCGATCCGCCCCCAGTCCCGGGGATCGTCGACGATGGGGGTGAAGAAGTCTGTGGTCAGGATGAGCGCCCGCTCGTCGTCCAGGCGATACACCGCCGCATCGTCACCCTCGACGGCTCCGATCAGCAAATCTCCGGCTGCCGGCTGTAGATCCGCCCCCAAGGAGGCAAACATGCTCTCCAGCTTCGCCAAGGGCAGTTTGCACGCACAGCCCGCGCCACGAGACAGCGATGTCAACTTGACGGACGGTTGCACAGGAACGCTCATCTGCAAGCTCCATTACTACATGGAGGAATGTTTGACCTTGCCGACGCTAGCAGGCCATCCACTCCGGATGTAAGTGCTGACGCCCTGAAGAGGCGTACTCCTTCGATACCCAGCCCGACATGGGGTCCGGGGCAGCACGTTGCCAGTAGACAACCTCGGTCACCTACTGCATCTACGACTCCGGCATACACAGATGTCGTAGATGTCACCCGTTTGGACCCATACCGACGGGTCAGTAAAGACAAGTCCATGAGAAACTGGATGAATGTCCGGCAACGCACGCCCCAAAGACGCGGTCTTCGAGCAGTTCGCCCGCGTCGGCAAGGCCCTCGCGAGTCCCAAGCGCCTGGAACTGGTCGACGTCCTGTCTCAGGGCGAACGCACCGTGGAATCACTTGCGCAGGCCACCTCGCTGAAGCTGACCACCGCGTCCGCGCATCTACAGACGCTCAGACACGGCGGATTGGTCGCCAGCCGCAAGGACGGCACCCGGATCTACTACCGGTTGGCCAGCGACGAGGTCATGAGGGCGTACGCGGCGGTGCGCGATGTCGCCACCAAACACCTCGCGGAAACCGAACGTGCAGCACGGGAATTCCTCGGCGAGGACGGTGTCGAAGCGGTCAGCCGGGACGACCTCTTGTACCGATTGAGGTCAGGTGGGCTCGTTCTGCTGGACGTGCGCCCGACATCGGAGTTCCAGGCCGGACATATCGACGGCGCGATGTCCATTCCACTTGATCAGTTGACCGAACACCTGGCCAGCCTGCCCGCGAACCAGGAGATCGTCGCGTACTGCCGCGGCGAGTACTGCGTCTTGTCGTACGACGCGGTTCGCCTGTTGCGCGCCAAGGGGATACCGGCCCGCCGGTTGGACGGCGGCATGCTCGAGTGGCTCCTCGAGCGTCGCCCGGTAGCCACCGGCGTCTAGGTCCATCCAGAAACCCGGTGTCGCACGGCGGCGTTCCCGCCTGAACAGCGAAACGACACCTCAAAGTAGCTGACCCGCTCTTCTGCGTCGCACTCTGTGCCGTGCACACCGCAATGAAGCCCGCCCTCTTCAGCAAGTCTGTCTCGATTCCCCGACGAACGCTAACAACAGCCTCCCCGATGTGCAATCATCCACGGAAGAATGGATTGCACTTGCTTCGGTAACGCCGCGCTTGGGGGCTCTTGTCGCGGCACCCGCGCGCGTGCGCGGCACATCCGCCGGGGAGACCAATGACCGATCAACGGACCCGTGTCCGCCTGGACCGGGCAACTGTCGACGCGGCCGAAACCGTTGCACAACGACAGCGCTGCGGTGCCGACGTCATGATGCTCGCCAGCGCAGCTCTCTTGCTGGCTCGCTGCTCAGGCGAACATCGCATAGGAATGCGCTGGCAAATGTCCGAAGACGACGACCGAGGGTTGAATCTCGCCGTCGACCTCGGCGATGCTCACGCCACAAGCGATCTCCTGCAGCGGGTGAGCACCGCCGTCGCCACCGCCCAGGTCACTCAAGCACCCGCGCCAGGGCTCAGTTCACCCGTGATCATCCTGTCCTCAGTCGTACAGAACGACAGCGAATACTGGATCACTTTTGACACACCTCATCGAGTACTACCTGAGGTTGCGGCGGCGCTCTACCGGACTCTGCTCAGCACGATGATCGACCAGCCGGACGCGCCGATCGCCGACTTGCCGAATCTCACTCACTCGGAACTGGGCATGCACTCAGCCTGGAACGACACCGCGAGGGATCTGCCCAAGAATCGACGTCTGGACGACCTCTTCCTCGATCAGGCGAGTCTGCGGCCTGACGCTACGGCGGTCATCTCCTCTCTCGACAACCTGACCTACGGCCAACTCGAAGTCCGGTCCCGGGCCCTGGCAGCGGATCTGGTGGACAAGGGAGCGCGCCCGAACACGCTCGTCGCCGTGGTGCTTCGCCGAGGATGGGAGCAGGTCGCCGCGGTGCTCGGCGTCATCCGAGCGGGTGCGGCGTACGTCCCCGTCGATCCGGAATGGCCCGCCACTCGGATCCGGCACCTCCTCGAACGCTGTGAGTGCACGCTCGCTGTCACCAACGTCGATCTCAAGCACGAATTCGACTGGCCAGATCCAGTTCAGCCGATCACTGTGCCTGCTGCCGCGGACGACGAATCGATCGTGGACTCACCGCGCGCTACCGACGACCTGGCCTATGTCATCTTCACATCGGGGTCGACCGGAGAGCCCAAAGGCGTGGTCATCGACCACGCCAGCGCCGTCAACACGATCTTGGACATCAACACTCGCTTCGGCGTCGGCCCCGACGACCGGGTACTTGCGCTGTCGGCTCTCACCTTCGATCTCTCGGTCTACGACATCTTCGGCACGCTGGCGGCCGGCGCGACGATCGTCTGCCTCGACGATGCTGACGCGCGAGATCCCGCCCGGTGGGCTGCCTGGACAGAACGCGCGTCAGTCAGCGTGTGGAACTCGGTCCCTGCACTGCTCGACGCGACGATCGACCACGCGGAGCGCCATGGTCGAGACTTGACGTCGCTGCGCCTCGCGATGCTCAGTGGTGACTGGATTCCGCTCACGCTGCCAACTCGCGCAGCGACGATGTCACCCGACATCAAGGTCACCAGCCTCGGCGGCGCCACCGAAGGAGCGATCTGGTCGATCGCCTACCCCATCGTCGAGCAGGACCCCGCTTGGGAATCGATCCCCTATGGCCTGCCGCTGGCGAACCAGACCTTCCACGTGCTTGACCTTCATCTGCAGCCGGTTCCGATCGGTGTCACCGGCGAGCTGTTCATCGGCGGAGCAGGAGTCGCGAAAGGATACTGGCGGGATCCGGCCAAGACCGCAGCCAGCTTCATCAGACATCCGAGAACCAAGGAGCGGCTGTACCGGACCGGCGATTTCGGGCGACGACGGTACGACGGCGTGATCGAGTTCCTCGGCCGCCGCGACCACCAGGTGAAGGTGCGCGGCTTCAGAATCGAGCTGGGGGAAGTCGAAAGCCAACTACGCCGGCTCCCTAGCGTGCGTGATGCCGCAGTCGTAGCACGAACGATCCCAGGGGACTCGGAGAGCACGCTGGTCGCCTACGTGGTGCCAGATACCCCCACGGAAGCAAACGGTGACGTAGCGCTGGGCCGCGTCGCGGAATGGACTGACGTTTTCGACACCGCGTATGCGCAAAGCCAAGGCAATGAGTCTCCAGCGGAGGCCGAGCTCGACCTCGCAGGATGGTCGAGTAGCTACACAGGCGAACTAATTCCGGTCGACGAGATGCGTCAGTGGGTCGATTCCACAGTCGATCATGTACTGAGTGGCAAACCCCGGCGTGTACTGGAAATCGGGTGCGGCACGGGTCTGGTCCTCCTGCATGTCGCACCGCATTGTGCCGCCTACCATGGGATCGACCCATCAGCAGCGGCCCTGGACCGCATCCGAACTCAGCTCGAAGACACCCCGCTGCCGCAGGTCACCCTCGACCAGCGCGCAGCCCACGAACTCACCTCGATCCCGGACGGCTCGATTGACACCGTCGTGCTGAACTCCGTGATCCAGTACTTTCCCAACGTCGAGTACCTGGTCGACGTGCTCAGCGAAGCAGCACGCCGACTGGCACGAGGCGGCCGGATCATCGTCGGCGACGTCCGCCGCCTGGACCTTCTCCGAGGTTTTCATGCCACGGTCGAACTGCAGGCCTCCAGCAGCTCCATCACCGTGGAAACGCTCAGACAGCGAATCGCTGCCCGCGTAGCCGAAGACCCAGAATTGGCTGTAGATCCTGCCTTCTTCACTGCACTCAGCCAACGGATCCCCCGGCTGCACTCGGTCGAAGTCCACGCCAAACACGGTGACTACGATAACGAACTGATCCGGTACCGCTACGACGTGCTTCTGCACCTGGACGCAGCTCCTTCCACAACTCCATTTCGTGTGAACTCCTCCGCCGACGTCATCGGTGTTCGCGCCGCTCGGTTGGCACCCACCGTGAGATTGCTGTCGCTGCTGGAATCAGCGGCAAGATCGACGCGGGTCGACGAGTTGCGGGCGGCTCTCAACAATCCTGAGCCGGATTCAGCAGCACCGAAACTCGCGGAAGCGCTTCGCGAACTCGTCTGCCACACCACTGAAATACCGGCCGGCCGGACCTCAGCTCGCACGTTCACCGACTGGAACGCCTACACCAACCGGCCGCTACGTCGAGACGTCTTACGCACGCACTCACACCACTGGCGGAGACAGCTCGAGGAGATGCTACCCAGCTACCTCATCCCGTCGCTCTTCATTCCGATTGAAGCAATTCCTTTGAGCGGCAACGGGAAAGTAGACAAGTCCGGACTACCCGCGCCCGAATTCAGAAGTGCCCTCCGGCCCTACCAGGCTCCCAGAACTACCGAGGAACGGATGCTCGCCGAACTGTGGTCAAAGCAGCTGCGTGGAGTTCGCGTCGGGCTATGCGATAACTTCTTCGAGCTCGGCGGGAATTCACTACGGGGAACGTCCATCATCAACGAGCTCGCTCGCCTGGGATACCTAATCTCGACTGAGCAGTTCTTCCTCACTCCGACTGTCGTTGAGCAAGCCACACACGTAACCCCGATACCGAATCCCGCACAGCCTGTTGCCGAACTACCACGGATCCGTCTGACACCGGCTCAAGACGGCATGCTCGCGCACTACCTCGCCGATCCCGCCGCAGGCACCTACATCGTGCAAGCGAAATACCGACTCAAGGGCGATCTCGACGTCAACGCCTTGACCGGCGCATGGCAAGATCTGCACGATCGCCATGAGCTTCTTCGCGCATCGCTAGGCTGGAACGAAGCCGGGCAAGCTGAGTTCCATGTCGCGGCAGCGGCCGTCGCGACGCTGGACATCGCCGATATGCGCGGCATGGCCCATCGTGATCGGCGCGCAGCAATGACCTCTTTCCTTGAGAAAGATCGTACTGCCGGTTTCGAACTGGACAGCGCGCCCTTCGCCCGGATGACGCTGTTCATGCTTGGCAACGGCGCCCACGAACTCGTGTGGACATTTCATCACCTCATTCTCGATGGCTGGTCTTTGTCGGTGGCCGAGGCGGAGCTAGCTCGGCACTATGACGCTCGGGCACACGACGAGACGGCGGACCTTCCGCCGGCCTTCCGATTCGAGACCTACGCCGAGTGGCAACGGTCGCGCGACCACAAAAGTGCGACAACGTTCTGGCGAGCCACGCTCGCTGACATAACGGAACCGAGCCGTATCCCCATCATCACCGATAAGTCTTCAGGTGACACAGGAAGAATCGACGTGCCGTTAACCGATTCCGCAACGGCGGCCATCGATCGGCTCGGACGCAGCCATCACATCACTTCAGCCAGCGTTGTCCATGGTGCGTGGGCAGTACTTTTGGCACGCTACTGCGGCACCAGTAAAGTCGTGTTCGGCATTACCTCGGCCGGACGACCACCAGAGCTGGACGGGATCGACCACGGGCTGGGCAGTTTCGTCTTCACGTTGCCCCTGCGCGTAGACGTTCCGGAGGCCACCTCGGTCGCCAGCTGGCTGGGAAACCTGCAGACGCACCGCCTGCACTGTCAGCGTTTCAAGTTTGCCGCGCTGGCCGATATCCAGCGTTCCAGTGCTATTGCACACGGAACATCACTCTTCGACACTGCGGTCATCACCGACAGCCATCTGGCGAATGCGCGGACGTGGGAAGCCGGCGGGCTCGTCGTTCGCAAGCTGTCAGCGTTCACTCGCACGCACTGGCCATTGACCATTTTCGTTGAGACAGCCGAGCAACTCCGCATCACCTTGCAGTACGACACGGCCAGAATCGATCCCTCCGCCGCGACTCGGATGGCGCATCAGCTCGGCAGAATTTTGACCGGCATCGCATCCGACCCGACGCAAGCAGTCGAAGACCTCCCGATGCTCGACGCGCTGGAAGGCCTGCCTTTACGAGGAATCTCGAGTGATCTGCCCACCGAACCGGTCGACGTCCTCATCACAGCACAAGCCCGCCGATCACCCGACGCAATCGCAGTGGTCTCCGACGACGAATCCCTTACCTACGCCGAACTCGATCGTCGTTCCGACAGTATCGCCGCTCGCCTTCGTGCCCACGGCGCACACCCGGGATCCCTGATCGCGCTGTGTCTCACGCGCCGCGCCGACCTGGTGACTGCGCTGATCGCGATCCTCAAGTCAGGTGCGGCCTATCTCCCTATCGATCCTGCGTATCCGCCGCAACGGCTTCACGCCATGCTGGAGCATTCCGGTGCGAGGCTTGTCGTGAGCGACCAGACCACATTGGACAAAGTTCGGCTACCCAGTTCCGTTGAACTGCTGAACATCGACGCGCTAGACGAGATCTCACCTGGCGGTGAGCGCGGTCCCCGCAGCATGGGCGACACCGCCTACGTGATCTATACCTCCGGAACGAGCGGCGTCCCGAAAGGTGTGAGGGTCTCCCATCGAGCGCTCGCCAACCTGGTGACATCGATCGCGGCCGAACCCGGCATCGCCGCCACAGACAGGCTTCTGGCCGTCACCACGGTCTCTTTCGACATCTCCGCGCTAGAGCTCCTTCTTCCTCTCACCGCCGGCGGGCGTGTCGTCCTGGCGACCGAACACACCACCCAGGACGGGGCTTTGCTCGCCCGAGCCATCGACGAGCACGCCATCACGATCATGCAAGCAACCCCCACCACCTGGAAGCTTCTGGTCGACGCAGGATGGCAGGGTTCGCCGGCTATCCGCTGCCTGTCAGGCGGTGAAGTCTTACCGGCGCATCTGGCAGACGAACTCCTCACGCGAACGGCATCTGTGTGGAACCTCTACGGTCCCACCGAAACGACGATCTGGTCGACCTTGTGGCAGGTCGCGGCAGGCGAGTCGCCGGTCCCAATCGGTCGGCCGATCGCGAACGCCGCGGTCCACCTGCTGGACAACCGCCTCCGGCCAGTGCCACGCGGCGCGACGGGCGAGTTGTACATCGGCGGTCAGGGGTTGGCGGACGGCTATTGGAACTCTTCCGCAGAGACGGCAACCGCGTTTTTCAAGCACCCCGCCACTGGCGAGCCGCTGTATCGGACCGGTGATTTGGGTCGTTGCCAGGACGGCGACGCGATCGAATTCCTCGGCCGAGCCGACGATCAAGTCAAGATCCGAGGCTTCCGTGTCGAGCTCTCAGAAGTGGAGGCAGCATTGGGGCGCAGCCCAGAGGTGCGCGACAGCGCTGTCAGCGTGCGAGGCGGCGTGCTGGTCGGGTATGTGGTTCCCGCCTCTCGACGACCTTCCGCCGAGTCCTTGCGTGGATTCCTCGGCGAGCTACTCCCCCACTACATGCTTCCCCACAGGTACGTACTGCTCGACGAGCTACCGCGGACCGCGAACGGCAAATTGGATCGTGGCGCGCTACCCCTTCCAGATGTCCAGCGGTTGGCAAGAACCCCTTACACACCGCCCAGTACCATCACCGAACGGGCACTCGCGGCGATCTGGTCTGACGTCCTGGGCCTCGACCAGGTCGGCGTCGACGACAACTACTTCGACCTCGGTGGTGACTCGATCACCGGCTTGCAGGTCGTGATCCGCGCCGGCAGAGCTGGATTGCGCATCTCACCGCGCGACTTGTTCACCCATCAGACCATCGCAGAGCTCAGCACGGCCGCCGAGCCGGTGGGCACCCCTCCTGCCGAACAGTCCTCGGCACCGCGTCCGCGAACCTCCGCCGCCTATACCCCGGCGGACTTCCCGCTCACGGGTTTGGATCAATCCCGGCTCGACGACGTGATCGCTGCCCTTAGCCGGCCGAAGGGATACCCCCATGCCTGACATCGAGGACATGTATCCGCTCACGGCGCCGCAGCAGGGAATGCTGTTTCACACGATCAGCGCCACCAGTTCGGGTATCTACGTCGAGCAGGTCGTCTGGCGGCTTACCGGACCGCTCGATACCGGCCTGCTGGCGAACGCCTGGCAGCTGCTCGTCGACCGGAATACCGTCCTGCGGACGAGCTTCCTCTGGCAGGAAGTCGATGAGCCTCTTCAGATCGTGCACCAGCGGGTGCAGACCGACCTGCCAGTGTGGGACTGGCGTGGCGACTCCGCCGACGATCGGCGCCGGCTGCTCGCAGAGTTGCTTGACGCAGACCGTGACACCGCGTTCGACCTCGCCACAGCTCCGCTCGTCCGCCCCGCGGTCATCCGCGTCGGCGTCGAGCATCACTGGCTCGTGTGGTCGTGCCATCATGCGATCCTCGACGGCTGGAGCGTCGCCGAGCTACGCCGCGAACTCCTCACCCTGCACAATGAGCTGCGATCCGGTCGCGAGGTTCCCCCCGGTCTCCGACGTCCGTTCCGTGACTTCGTAGCATGGCTGGGCAGGAGGGATCCTGCCCCCGGCCGCCAGTTCTGGCGACGGCAGATGGAGGGTTTCGCCACGCCACTTCGGCTGACGGACGGTTTTGCGCCCGACGCTGCGGGCGGCTACGGATCCGTCCACTTGAGTCTGTCCTCCGAGGACACCACGGCGCTGAGAGAATTCTGCCGAACCCGGCGCCTTACCCCGAACACGGTGATCCAGGGTGCCTGGGCCCTGCTTCTTCACAGGTACACAGGGGAATCCGACGTCGTGTTCGGCGTGACAAGTTCCGGTCGTCCAGCGGACTTCGACACAGTTGAGTCCATGACCGGGCCCTTCATCACGACTACCCCTCTTCGGATCACGGTCGACGACAGCCAGGTCCAGCCGTGGCTACAGGCTCTGCAGGTTGGCCAAGCTGATGCACGATTGCATGAACACACGCCGCTTCCAGATATCCACGGCTTCACTCACGTAGCACGCGGAGTTCCTCTGTTCGAGACCGTCATGGCGTTCGAGAACCATCTGACCGACGCGACAACCGGCGAACGAATCGGCGATGTCGAGGTCGCGACCGAGGAAAGCACAGGCCGCACCAACTACCCGATCACTGTGATCGTCACCGCCAGCGCGCGCCTGACGATCCGGCTGACATTCGATCGCACCCGGTTCGACAAAGACTGGATGGGCCGTCTGACGGGTCATCTCCAGATGCTGCTTCTGTCGATCGTTCGTGACGGCGAGCGTTCGCTCGCCGCGTTGCCGATGCTGAGAGCCGACGAACTCGCGGAACTGGCGAATTGGAACTCGACCGACCGACCCCGACCTTCTGTTCGGTTGGAATCCCTGTTCCTGGCCGAGGCAGCGCTGCGGCCTACTGCGACTGCGCTGATCTCCGCGGACCGCCAGCTGACCTACGGCGAACTCGACCAGCGCTCAGCAGCGCTGGCGGCCACACTCATCGGCGCCGGCTCACATCCGGATCGGCTTGTCGCTGTCGTGATGAAACGAGGCTGGGAGCAGGTCGTCGCGGTGCTCGGCATTCTCCGGGCGGGTGCGGCCTACCTGCCGATCGACCCGCAATGGCCGCGGTCAAGGATCCACCATCTGCTTGATCGAGGTGAGTGTGACCTCGTCGTCACTCAACCCGCGGTGGATCAGGCTCTCCCTTGGCCTGAGGGTGTCACCAGGTTCGTCATTGATCAGTCACCGGTCGAGATACCGCAACCGGATCGGCCTGCGCCCGGCAGACCTGACGATCTCGCCTATGTCATCTTCACTTCTGGCTCCACTGGAGAACCCAAGGGTGTTGCGATCGACCATCGTGCCGTGGTGAACACCGTCCTGGACATCAACGAGCGGTTCGCGATCGGCGCAGACGACCGCCTACTGGCGTTGTCTTCGCTCGGTTTCGACCTGTCCGTCTACGACATCTTCGGTGCACTCGCCGCTGGCGCGACGCTGGTCATTCCGGAGGCTTCAGCGTCACAAGACCCTGCCCGATGGGCGGCTTGGGTGGATAGAGCGGAAGTGACGGTGTGGAACTCCGTTCCCGCGATGCTCGAACTTCTCACCGACCACGCCGAAAGGACGTCGAGCTCGCTGGCGTCGTTGCGGATCGCGCTGCTCAGTGGCGACTGGATACCCGTGTCCCTCCCTGATCGCTTCCGTGCGGCGGTGCCGGACGCGGTTGTAGTCAGCCTTGGCGGCGCGACCGAAGCTTCGATCTGGTCCATCAGCCACCCGATCGACGAAGTCGATCCGACCTGGGATTCCATCCCGTACGGACGGCCACTGGACAACCAGCGGTTCCATATCCTCGGACCCGGCCTGCAGCCGGTACCAGCGGGCGTCCCTGGCGAACTCTGCATCGGTGGCGCCGGCCTCGCCCGGGGCTACTGGCGCGACGACGTACGCACCGCGGCGTCGTTCACCCGTCATCCGATCAGCGGCGAGAGGATCTATCGGACCGGCGATCTGGGTCGCTACGACGCCAATGGGGAGATCCGTTTTCTTGGCCGTCGTGACGACCAGGTCAAAATCCATGGGTTTCGCGTCGAACCAGGAGAAGTGGAGGCGCATCTCCTGACCCACCCGGCCGTCACCAACGCCGCGGTCGTCGTGCGCGGCGGCAGGGAGCGTCGTCTCGCGGCCTACGTCGTCGCGCCGGAGAACGCACCTACTGTCGGCGAGCTGCGTGACTATCTCGCTGATCGGCTTCCTCGCTACCTGATACCTGCCGTCTTCGTGGTGGTTCCCGAGCTGCCCCTCACCGCCAACTCGAAGATCGATCGCGCTGCGCTGCCGGAGCTCTCCTCCGCCAGGCCGAACATGTCAGCTCCCTTCACTCTGCCCAGCAGCGAAATCGAAGAGCTGCTGGTGAAGGCGTGGTGTGACGCGTTGGGACTCGATTCGGTGGGCGTCGAGGACAATTTTTTCGAGCTCGGCGGCGATTCCCTGACGACGATGCGCCTTGCCGCGCAACTGCACCGTCGCGACATCGAGGTCACCATCGGTGCGATCTTCGAACATCCCACGATCCGCGAACTGGCAGCCATCATCGGCGCGGCCGGTGGAACCGCGAACCTGCCGCCTGTACGCCGCGAACCTCAGGACGGCCCGATACCGCTGACGTATGCGCAGGAAATGATCCAGATCCTCAACGCACTCACCCCTGGCAGCACCGCTTATGTGCCGCGGACGTCGATTGAGTTCCAGGGGCCGTTGGATGTCGTGGCATTGGGCCGGGCACTCGACGCCCTGGCCGCCCGGCATACAGCTTTTCGGACTCGGTTCGAGTCCAAGGACGAATGGCAGCTTCAGCAACACGTCAACCCTGCTATATCGGTTCTGGTCCAAGAACACGATCTCCGGCTCCTGGCTCCGGAACAAGCCCAGCGCGAGCTCACTCACATTCTGATCCACGAAGTCGCCGCGGCCTTCGACCCGATCGCCGATGAGCCACTGCACCGAATCGCTCTTGTCTGGCTCGCTGACGACCGCCGTGTGCTGCACCTCGCTATGGACCACCTGGTCTGCGACGGCTGGTCACTGATGATCCTGATGCGCGATCTTCTGACGCTCTATCGAGCCGAAACGCTAGCCATCGCATCGGATCTTCCGGATCTGCCGGTGGACTACCCGGACTACGCGATATGGCAACGCCGCCACTTGGTCGGCGAGCGACTCGAACGCACTGTCGAGTTCTGGCGCTCACGGATGGCAGGCGTGCCCGCCATGCAACTACCCAGTAATCGGCCGCCGGTCCCGATGACCGAGATGCGGGGCAAGGTACTGAAGGTGTACTTCGAGCCCGACATCATCGACGGGGCCGCCGCGCTCGCGCGGCGGGAGCGGACAACGATCTTCACCGTGCTCATGGCCGCAGTGCAGACCGTCGCGTGGGCGCAGCTCCAGGAAGACGTCATCACCGTGTCCGCTCCGGTCGGCGGGCGCACGAGACCGGAACTCGAGAACCTCGTCGGCTGTTTCGTGCACGGAATGATGTTTCCGACGAACATGTCTGGCGAGCCCAGTTTCGCAGAGGTTGTCCGCCGAGTCCGGGACGGAGTCCGCGAAGCTTGGGATCATCAGAACCTGCCGCTGTCCGAGATGGCCAAGATCGCCGAGTTCGCGACCGTCAACAACATGGGCACCCAAGGCATTGCCCTCGAGTGGGTCGACGACCAGACCGGTGTCGTAGACCTTCCTGGAGTCGGGGGAACCGTGCGGGCAGTCCCGTGGTGGCCACACAGGGAAGGCGATGTAGACATGCCGCCTGCCGACCTTTTCGTCTTTCTCCACCGCTCGCCGCATGACGGAGGTCTGGCCGGCGAGTTCATGTACAACTCGGCCAGGTTTGACGTGCCCGAGATCGCCGCGGTCTTCGAACAGCTTCGAGAAACGCTGCGCCGGGGCACGAGCGACCCGAGCCGCAGGCTGGCGGACCTAACCAAAAGCCAGTGACTCGAAGAACAGTTCGCGGTTGACAGCGACGCCGGTGATCACTCCATCGCCCATTGCACGCGCGGTGAAGGTGAGATCCGGCTCCTGGCTGGCACGGCGGGCCATGTCACCGACGGCGTAAATTCCCGGCGCTGTTGTCTGGCCGAGTTCATCCACTTCGACGGCGCCGTCGTCGAGGATCCGGCATTCGAGCTGGGCGGCCAAGTCGCTGCGCTGGCGGGTTGGTGCGTGCAGGAACAAGGCATCGCGGCTGATCACTTCACCGTCGTCGAAGCGGACGCCTTGCAGCGCAGGCGCTTGTCCTTCCAGGGCGACGACTTTTCCTCCCTGGATCCGCACGCCGGCCGAGTTGAGCACGACGTACTGCGCCTCATCGAATTGCACTCCGTTGAGGCAGAAGAGAACATCGGAGCTCCACTGAGTGAGGTGTGCCGCGACGTAAGCATCGAGAATGGACAACGCCAGCACCGCCAATGGTTTGTCTCGGACCTCCCAGCCATGGCAGTACGGGCAATGCAGCACTGATGTACCCCATCGCTCGGCAAGGCCGTCGATGGACGGCAGTTCGTCCACCACCCCGGTCGCCAAGACCACCCTGCGCGCTGCTGCTATCTCGCCGCTGGCGAACTGAACGACGAAGTCGCCTCGCTGGCCATCCACACTGATGGCTCTGTCGCGGCGTACCGTCACCGCCGGGTAAGCAGCAAGTTCGTCAGTCGCAGCTCGTGTCAGCTCGGCAGGTGGCACGCCATCGCGCGTGATGATGCCGTGCACGCCCGCCGAAGGAGAGTTGCGCGTGTCGCCGTCGGCGAGCACGAGCACGTTGCGCCGTGCCCTGCCCAAAATCTGCGCCACGCTCAGCCCTGCTGTGCCGCCACCGATCACGATCACGTCGTACATTTCGCCTCTTCCCTTTGGTGAAGAAAGGCCGTCGCCGCTGCCTAAGCAGCAACGACGGCCTTCCACATCCACTGTGCTACATGAAGTTCTTTGTATGCAACGCCGAGAGATCGGCTGCCTCATCTGACGGAAAACCCAGGTGCACCAGTCTCCGCTGGCGGCCGTCGTCCATCTCCGACTGCAGCTTCTGCACGGCGTCGTAGCCCTTGGCGATTGCCTGAGGTGTCCAATCGCCGGCAGCCAAGATCACCAGCGAATCGAAGACGTCCTGGTTGAGCCCTGAAGTGTCGACCAGCGTTTCGTACCGCCGCTCCACCGCTGCCCGCATTCGTGTCCTCACCGAAGGATCCTTGTCGGCCTGGTGCTGGAGATGGGCCACGCCGAACGCGACGTGCCGAGCTTCGTCCCGTCGCGCCAGCCTGGTGACTTGGCGGGTCACCGGATCCGGAGCGTTCTTGTCCAGGAATTCGAGCAGGTTGAGGAAACTTCCCTCGCCGAGCACGGACAACAGGAACGATGCCATCGAGAATTCGGCTTCGGTGAGCAACGTCGCCAACGATTCCCGGCCACTCACCGACGAGGTACCCATCTCACCGCCGTGCAGCAGCGCCCGGCGCGTGAACACCTCCATATGGCGTGCCTCGTCAGCGGCCTGAACCGCGAGCAACTGAAGCACCTCACGAAAATGCGGATGAACCCTCGCCAAGAGCTTGGACGGGATGACGAG
>Ga0193717_1000571_pt1 | contig 24341 bp, 17 predicted proteins | sample U2c2metaG_FD_145900 | JGI IMG/M metagenome (GOLD analysis project Ga0193717, IMG submission 145900) | Soil microbial communities from a riparian zone of the East river system, Colorado, United States - U2c2 | ecosystem: Environmental > Terrestrial > Soil > Riparian zone | place: USA: East River...
CCGAAGACGCGCGCGTTTCTGAGTGCGGAGGTGGAGAAGTATTTCTTTGGAGAGGGTTCGCAGAAGCCTGCGGGTTACGTTGAGCCCCAGAAATCCGATTGATCACCACCCCTCGTCATCCCGGCGAAGGCCGGGACCCAGCGCCTTTGGTGTGCCACAAGCAAGGCGCTGGGTCCGGCCTTCGCCGGGATGACGAGGATATGGGGCCGAACACTTATCCGGATTTCTTCTGCGTCCCGTCGCCATCCTTCGGCTCGGGCCCATCCTTGATCATCCGCTTGTAGTCGATCGGCCTGATCTCCTTGATCTGGCATTGACCCTTCCCATACGTGACATAGTCGAACCGAGCACTGACAGTGTGCGACTGCTTCGACGTCACGCCGATGCCTTTGGCCCATTCGAGACCGGGACACGGCTCATCGACGGTGAGCAGATAAGCCTCGTTGATGTTCGGCCAGACCACGACCTTGGTTGGCCCGACCAGCGACCACTTGTACATCGACCAGAAATTGAATTGCTCGATCGGGTCGCCTGCGTATTTCAGGTAGCGTTCAAGTTTTTCCTGCTGCACCTCGCGCGTCTGCGCTTGCACGCCCGCGGCGAGCAGGATTCCGAACAAAAAACTTACGGCGAGCTTGTAGTTCATCGCGGTTCTCCGACATCCATTGCCTGAATGACGGACGATAACGCGATTTCGACGCAACGAAACCGGCAATCATCAAATATGCGCTGCGCCTTCAGATGGCGGCAAAGCGGTCCAGTGCGCGCTCCGCCTGCCCGCGCTCGTAGTCGGACAGGCGCCGCGCGACGTTGCGATAGCGCGCGATCAGGTCCGCATCGTTCGGCATGACCTGCGCGAGCGCGATCAGCACCTCGCGGCATTCGTAGTCCGAGCCGATCCTGGCCGCGGCGTCGAGCACCGCTGTGGCGCCGGCCTTGCCGAAACCGCGCGCGCGGATCAGCGCCAGCAGCGATTCGCGCTGTTCATAGTCCGAAGCTATGCCCGACATCGCACCGGCATAGGCCGCGGCGAGCTGGTCCGCGTTGCGCGCATGCTTGACCGCTGCGGTCAGCAGCACGCGACGCTCGTAGTCCGAATCGATCGTATGCGCGGCGCCGATCACGACAGCCAGGGTCGCATCGTCGGGATTGCCGTCTTCGAGCAATGCCGACAGCGTGCGCCGGTGCTCGTAGTCGGAATCGATGCCCGCCGCGGCTTTCAGCCACGCCTCGCGCACGTCCGGCGCCGGCGCGAGCCCGGGCAGCATGTCGGTGAGGAGCTCGGCGCGCTCATAGTCGGAATCGATCTTGTCGGCCTGTGCCAGCACGAGTTTCTGCTGCGCGGCGTCGAGCGGCTGTCCCCTGGTGATCGCGCTCAGCGCGTTGCGCTTCTCGTAATCGGAATCGATGCCGTCGACCAGTCCGAGCGCGCGCGTCATCTGCGCCGGCGTGAACTTGCCGAGCGCCGCGAGGTTGCGCAGGTACACGCCGCGCGACCAGCCGGATTCGATCCGGCCGATCTCGTCGAGCACCGCATCGGCGCCACCTTTCGCATGGATGCGCCCGACACGGCCCTCAGCATCGATCGCGGTCTCGCGGATCACGGTCGGGACCAGCGTCGCGATCCACTTCTGCGCGGCCGGGTCGAACGGCGTCGCCTGATCGTTGACGAAATACTGCCGCTCGAGTTTGCCGCCGCGGCTTGTCAGCTCGATGCGTTGCGTGCGGCCCAGGCGCGTTTCGGAGAAGCTCGCACTGCCGCCGTCGCTCAAGCTGGCGATGTCGTCTTCGCTGTCGTTGAAGGTGATCTTGCCGTTGATCTTCGCGCGGTAGCTGCGCACGTTGTCGTTGATCTCGACGATCGTGAACTCGTGCTTGCTACTGCCGAAACCGCGATCGGCCGAGACGTGCACGTGATGGTCGGACGTCGCCGATGCCGTTCGCGGCGCGGTCGGCGCGGCGGGCGCACTCGGTGCGACAGGCGCAGTGGGCGGCGTCGGCGGAACCGGTTGCGCCGATGCGGAATTCAGGCTCACGCCGGGCAGCGCCAACGCGGCGAGCGCCAGCGCTGCGACGACAACGACACCGGCGCCCATGCCGGCGTTCTGCGTGTTCATGGGAACCCCTGCGATCAATTGGTCGATACGCTGCAACAGCGGCGATTCGCGACTGGCCATTGCCGGCGCCAGCTCTACATCGAAGCCGCCGACGCCGCGCTCCGCGCATTCGGCCAGGCACTCGGCCAGCGAGCGGCCATCGCCGAGATGGCGCGCGGCCCATGCATCGCAAGCCAGCTCCGCAATCTCGTCGAGCCTGCGGCGCGCAAGCGGTGCCAGCGGCAGGAACCAGAACAGCGCGCAGTGCACGGCGATCGCGAACTTCCAAGCGGGATCGCGCCGCGCGATGTGCGCGGTCTCGTGCGCGAGCATCGCGCGCAATTGCTCGCGATCGAGCAGATCGACCGCCCAGCGCGGCAGCAGGATGCGCCTGCCGCGTGCCGCAAGCGGGCTGGCGAGCTCGTCCAGCGTCGCAAGCCGTGGTTCGCCGATGCCGGCCTGGATCGCCAGCGCCGCGGCGTCGGTATCGAGCATCGTGTTCGCCACAGGTTCCGCGGCGGCGAGCGAACGTTCGAGCCGCAGCCACGCGGCGCACAGTCGTGTCAGCGCCAGCAGCGCGCCGGCGAGCCAGCCGGCGATCAGCATCAGATGCCAGGAAGGCAGGCTCGCAGTCGGCGCTGATGCCATCGTCGTCGCATCGACGACAGGAGATTCCTCGCGCTGCGACGACACCGCGGGCGCCGCTGCGACCGCGGTGGTGGATTCGCTGCGGATTGGAGCCGTGGATCGCTCGCGATGCGACGTCGCATTCAACGGCGCCACATTCCCAGATGGCGCGGACGCCACGCTGCTCGTGCTCAGCGCGACACGCGGCGACGCCGGCACATCGAGCAATACCTGCGCGCTTGCGCTGACGACTGCGCCGAAAAATGCCGCGCGCCACATCAATTCGCGCCATGCGGGACGCGCGCGCAATGCGCCGCGGTCCAATAGCCACGCGATGCCGAGCAACGCGCTCGCGTGCAGCGCGACCGTGATCAGCCATGCAGCAAGGATCTCACTCGCCATCTTGCCCTCCCCGCGCCAGACGCCGGCGCACTTTCGCCAGGTCGCCCGGCTCGATCTCGGATTCCTGCACCAGATGCGCGACCAGCTCGCGCGCATCGCCGTCGAACAACGCCCCGATCAGATCCGCCACCATCGAACGCCGCACCTGCGCCTCGCCCGCCAGCGCGCGATAGAAAAGCTGGCGGCCTTCGCGACGCTGCGCGACCACGCCGCGCTTCTCCAGCCGGGTCAGCAAGGTGGCGACCGTCGTGTGCTTCATTCCGCGCTCTTCGCCAAGCTCCGCCGCGACATCCGCGGTGCTGGTCTCGCCGCGCCGCCACAACACACGCATCAGCGCGATCTGCAACTCGCTCAAGGTGACGTCCTGCCGCTTGCTCATCGGGTCGTTCTACAGTTGTCGTACTACATGTGTAGTAGAAACTTTCGATGGATGCAACAGGCCGGAAGTCATGCCGGCTGCAATCGCGTGAATTGGGATGCTTTACTGGCCCAAGTGGTCGCGCCATACCCCTGTGTCGCGCAACCGCCATCGCCCGCGCCGCGCTTGACGCGCCGGAACCCGGCGGCTTTAATACGCGGCCCCGCTGCGGCCGCCCCCCGGCCGCACGTCCCGAAACAGAAGCACTGGCCAGGTAGCTCAGTTGGTAGAGCAGGGGATTGAAAATCCCCGTGTCGGCGGTTCGATTCCGTCCCTGGCCACCATTAAAATCAAATAGTTGCGACTTTTAGGCCCAAGATAAAATCTTGTATCGAATCATTGGTGCCCGTATGGTGCCCGTTTTGCAGCCGCTACACTTCAAGAACGTTCGCCGCTTGCTAAGCTGCCCGACGGTTGCAGGGCGACCATGAAGTTCACCTATAGGTTTACACGCGCGGAAGCGTCGCGATGAGATCCTTCCGTCGCGTGGGAACCGTGCAACGCGGTGACTGAAACTGCTCGTGCGTGCCGGACGGCTCGCTGTTGGCCTTCCCCGATATCGAGGAAGAGGGTCACGACCAGAATGGCCGCGTATGCGCGATTGTCTCCTTCCACCTTGATGACTCGGTGGACGGGAACGCGGCCGGCGGCGCACTGGAAAAGGTGTGCGAAGCTCGCGATCTTGCCTACGGGACGGCTACGCCATGACTACTGACGGCAAACCCACCCGCACCTACCGCATTCGTGCCGACCTGCCGCACATCGTAGAGACAGATGGATTTCTCCCGCTGCCGCCAATTATCTGCCGGCTCACCGGAATGCGCGTTCCGCGCCCGCCAACGCTGCGCGAGCGAATTGCGCGCTGGTGGCGCCGGCGCGTCCCGCAGCGATAGGTGCCGCGAACATCGATCGCCGCTACGTCAGCGTGTCGAATCCGTCACCAAAAACGTCGTCCACAAACGCAAACCGGATCGGCAATGCAACGACGCCGCCGGTTACGCCCGTAACCGCGGGGTTGTTCGGGCTCGCTGGCAGAAAAGTAGTGTCGCGCGATAGCGTCCCGGTGGAACATTCATCGCTGTCGTACGAACGATGCGAAACAGCCGTCCCGGCGGGCAGCGTTACGGGCGTAGCGTCGGAAGGCACGTAACCAAGCTGCTGCTGCGCGCCGCTGATCGACACCAGTCGGCCCGCGACGGGATCAGAAGTGAGCGCGGGACCGGAGCAATTCGGAGAGTTGTACGTGTACGCGGAGTCAAGCACGCCCTGTATCGTACCGATTGGTTCTGAGCTAGCCTCTCCGTCGACACGTACCCGCGCCACGTACCCTTTCGGAGTAACAAACTCGACGGACTGCGAGGCGCTTCCGACGTACGTGCCGAGCAATGCTCCGCTGCCGTCGTACACCCCGAGCGGTGCAGCAGTGGCAGATGATGCGGCGACGAGCGATGCGGTAAGCGCGAACTGCCGCACGCCGCGACGCAGGCGAGTCAAATTCATCAGATTTCCCCTGATTTGCACGAAGCTGGCGACGCGAAGCCGAGCATCGCCGCGGCCGAATAGTAGCGCATCGTTCGTGATTGGCGGAGGTCGATTCTCCTACGTCTACACTATATTTATTTGGCCTCGCGCGTTCGGAGCAGTGTCGACGGTATGCTTGCCACCATGTGCGACCCAGATGCTGGAAATCCGTTCAACGAGATGAGCTTGACCGAGCTCGCCGACGCGGCGCGTGCCCTGATCCGGACGCTGGAAGAGCGCAAGCAACGCACTCGCGAAGAACGCACCGCACTCGTCGAGCAGACGATTATGTTGCTTTCCGTGCTCGTGAAGGGCATCGAGCCGGAGCCAGGCGCGTCGAATAACCCTGAGCTCTACTTGCGGAATGGGCGCGGACATGTCGCGGTACACTTTCTACTCTGGCACAAGGAACAGATGTATCGAGCGCAGCGCGCCGTTCGACGACGAACGCTCGCCCGCGCCGCCAATTTCGTTTTGGGGACGAAGGCGCGACTCTGGCTAGGATCAGCGTACGACGCGGTCCATGACCACCCGTGCCACAGAGCAGCGCAAAGCGAGGACGAATTGTCCACTTGCCTGCAGGAGCTTGAGGCCATCGCCTTGCGGCAGTCCGGAGACGACGCAGTGAACTTGCCGGCCAGCCCATCGACGTGAGCTAGCGACTGCCGATCACGCACAAAGACGCACGATCTCTACGTACCCGATCAGTTCCGCCGAATAGCTGCCGTCGCCGTTCGCGGCTCCTTTGTGCTTCAGTTCACGCTGCAAGGTTGGCTCGACTGCGGATGCAAACAGCTTGATCCGTTCGATCGGCTCAAAGGGCGGCGTGGCCGACGACGCCCGAAGGTACTTCTCGCAATGACGCTCAACCATGGGGACGCGACTGCCGTCCTGCTTGACGGCAATGGGTTGAACCACTATGCGCCTCGCGCCGTTCCCAGCGGACGCCTCGACCATCCACAGCGACAACAGCACCGGCTCGTCTACGTCGCCCAGCACGGCTATGCCAACCTCTTCCGGCGGCAAGTTGCGCCAACGTGCCAACTCCTCCTGCACCAACGGGTGATCTAAGCCCATCAGTTGCAGCTCGTCCTGATTCGTCGCCGCTTCACGGTTCAGAGTGAAGCGGGTGCGGCGCGTGCCGTCGGCGGTGACGAGGTCGTAGGTCGCGTCGTTCACCTTTACCAGCTTCTGCTGGCGATCCGCGACCGCTGCCGAGAGGAAACGCAGCAACCGATCTAAACTGGACGATACGTCCGAAAACGGCTTGTAGTCGTCCAGACTGAAACCGTCGAGGTCTTGGAACAGATCGAACACCACCTGTCGCGCCTCGCGCGAGTTCGAAAGCGCCGCTTCCAACTCCACCTGTGTGCGTTTCAGTTCTGGATCCGACAGTGCATCCTGATACAGCCGGTCGTAGTTCAACCGTTCGGACAACTGCCCGAGAATTTGCGCACGCAGGTCCTCGGCCACATTGCCTTGTTCATCGACCTTCCCGACCGCACGAGCGATCTCGGTCAACTTCTCGTCCAAGAGCAAAAAGATGCGACCTTCGATGGTGTCCGACAGCACGAGGTTGTAAACCTGCGCCGTGTGGCTCTGGCCGTAGCGATGGATGCGCCCGATGCGCTGCTCCATGTCCATCGGGTTCCAGGGCAGATCGAAATTGAACAGAATGCGCGCAAATTGCAGATTGATGCCCTCGCGTCCCGCCGCGGTGCAGATCAGCACGCGCGGCCCGTCTTTCTGCCGGAAGCGCCGCTCCGCCGCTACCTTTGCGCCGTGGTCTCCGCCGCGTAGCACCACCACGCCCTGACCGGGGAAGGTCTGCTCGATCTCGCGGGCCATCATGTCCACCGTGCCGAGATAGGTGGCGAATATCACGATCTTCTCGTTCGGGTTCTGCCGCCACAGCGTGCCCAAGCCGTCGAGCAGCTTCTGCATCTTTGTTTCGCGCTGCTGCGGGAATACGCGCAGCAGGTCGCCGATGCGCAGGCGCTCTTCGGGCAAATGCAGGTTCACCACCGCCGAAGCGGCTTCCTCCGCGTGCATCGCCGAATATTCGCTACCGTAAGGATCGGAGGCCATTTCCAGCGCTTCTTCGTCCAGCTTCTTGACCAGCCGGTACTTCATGTCGGCCAGCAAGCGATCCGCCTCACTACGCCCGATGTTGTCGCGCGTCAGGTCGAATTCCTCGTGGATCAGCTCGCGCGCTTCCTCGGTCAGACGCTCACGACCTTCGATGTCAAGTTCCCTGTCCCGCAGAAACGCCTCGTGCAGCGTCAACATCAGCAGGCGGCGTTTGAGGGTGCGCCGCACGGCGGCAAAGCTCGAAGCCGCGATCTTCTGGAAGATCGCCATCAAGAAGCCCAGCGCGCGCCCTTGGCTGCCCTGACGGCGCGCGAGGTCGAAGCCGTCCTCCAGATACTCGCGTAGCTTCTCGTAGAACAGACGTTCCGCCTGCGCCATCACGAAGGACTCGGTGTGCACCCAGCGGCGTGCGAACAGCGGCGAACCATCGGGCTGGCAGGCGTCGGCCTTGGTGCGGCGGAACATCACTGTGTTGAGGCGGTGGCGGTTCTCCACCATGTCCTCGGGGCTGCGGAACAGCGTCGGATTCAGCAGTTGAGCCAGCATCCAAAACTGGAAGTGGTTGCCTTGATGCGGCGTGGCCGAAAGCAGCAGGAGGTCGCGCGAATGATCCTTCAGCGCCTCGGCCAGTTTGTAGTTCTCGGTCTTCCGCACCTTGCCGCCGTTGCGGTAGGCGGTTAGGTGATGCGCTTCGTCGAATACCACGAGGTCCCAGCGCGGCGCGTCCAGAAGGCGTTTGATGCGCATCGGGCGCTTCAGTGTATCGATGCTCGCGATCAGCCGATCGTGCTTGGCGAAAGCATTGGTCTTGCGGTCTGTGATGTCGCCCTCGGAGCCGAACACTTCGAAGTCGAGGTTAAACACCTCGTTCAATTCGCGGTGCCAGTTGTTCACAAGGCCGGCGGGTACCACCATCAGCGCGCGACTCAGCTCTCCCCGACTGGCCAGTTCGCGCAGAATCAACGCGGTCTCGATGGTCTTGCCCAAGCCCACCTCGTCCGCGATCAGGTAGCGTCGGGGCGATGCGGTCGCAATGCGGTGCGTCAACACCACCTGATGCGGCAACAGGTCGATCTTTGCCGAGGTCAGCGCCGAGGCGCTTTCCATCACCGGAAGTGCGTGCGCTTCGTAGGACAGCCAAGCCTTGCGCCCGCGTTCCGCACCGCCTTCCACGGCACCCAGGATGCGCTCGGTGCGCGTGAGCTCGCGCCGCAGCGAGGCGGTGGGCACGCGGCGTTCGCCGATACCGAAGAAGGCGCGGAGATAACCATCACGCGCCGAGTCGAGGACGACGCCTTGGCCGTACTCCTGGTGGGTAATGCGCTCGCCGGGTTGGAACTGAAGCTCATCCGTCACGCGTCGCCCTCAAGTAATCCGCAGGTGGAATAACCCCGCAGGGTTTCCTGCGGGTACTCGTTGGCTTGTCCCCACAGGATGCGACCGAAGTCGAGCTGATGCCCGTGGGGCGCGTGGCACAGCCAGCCCACTTCGTCGCTGGCGGCCTGCACCTTGATGCGGTTGTGGCCACCGGGCAGCCAGAACACTAGCGCCGCATCGCCTTGGTACTCGTCCTGAAACGACAGGATGGCGGGCTTGATCGCATCGCCTAGCCATACCTCGGAATCCGTGTGCATCAAAAGGTCGAGACTGCCGTCCAGCCCGCCAACCACGAGGGTCTTGCTGCCATTGCTCGGCAAGTCGTCCGACCAGTTGCCCACGGCCCGCAGGAACTGACGCAGGCTGTACACCTCGCTGGCCTTGCAGATCTGATTGCGCGCTTCCTCGTCCCACAGCCAGCTGGTGCCCCGTCGCTGCCACACCGTGTCCAGCAATTGCCTCATCGGTCGTACTCCCCATCGTCATCGAACAAGGAAGCCTGTGTGGGCTGGGGTGCTTGGCTGCCGTGCCATGCGTTGTAGATGGACACCGCACGCGAGGCTGCATTGCGGATGGGCTGATTCGGGCCGCTGCGGTGCAGCCATTCCAGCAGCGGCTTCAGCGCTACGTGCGGCTTGAAGTTGTCGTTCTTCAGCGTGTCGGACGCGTTGATGCCGCTGCCGTCGAAGCACGCGCCGATCAGGACCAGCGCTTGATCGAGATCGGACGTGAGGCGACGGCGGTGCTTGCCCGACCACTCGCGCGCGAACTCCAGTGGATCGGTGCGAGTGAACACCTTGTTCTTCTCGACGCACCAGCCGCGTTGCACGAATTCATCCGGCGTAGTGATGGAACCCTTGAGAAACTTCTGCAACTGGTCCCGCTTCAGTTCGTTCGCGGTGCCGAAGGTGCGCAGAAACTGGCGCGTCATCGGCTCAGCGTTGACCGGCGCCGCCTCCTTGCCCTTGTCGGCATCGTCGTCGATGAGTTGGTTGATGCCAACCAACGCATCCTTCACCGAGATCGCGCGGCCCTCGTCTACGAACACCTTGCCGTAGTGGCGCGAGAAGTATTCCAGCGCCTTGCCGCGCCGGATGACTTGAATGTCGGCAGCGGGCAGACCTTCCTTCGCGTGGTTCTCCAGCATCGCCTGCAGCTGGCGCACGTCGGCCATCACCTCGCGGCGCATTCGGCCCCAGCTCACCGGCTTGGGCTCTTCGGTGCGCTTGCGGCAGACGTGGATGATGTCGTACTCGATGGTCTTGGAGCCGAACTCGCCTTCGCCCTTGGTTTCGTCGGAACGGATGGGGTACGTCGCTTCGAGGTAGTAGCCGGCGTCGAACAGCGATTCCAGCACCGCCACCCACGGCTCGTCCTCGCTATGGTGGAAGGTAAAGGCCAGAATGCCGCTGGGCTTGAGCGCGCGATGCGCTTCGCGCCAGCACTGCGTGAGAAGACGCTGGTAGAAGCCATCTGCGTCTTCCGGTTCGCGCGCGCGGTTGGCGACCGCCTCCAGCGATTTAGGCGTGTATTCGGCGCCGAAATAATCGGGGTACTTGTCCTTTAGGGCGAGGCGCAGCCAAACGTAGAAGAAGTCGGACAGTTCCGAGTAGTGCAGCAAGCCGCCGAAGGGCGGATCGGTGATGACGAGATCGAGGCGGGTCGTGGCGACGTAGGTGAGGTCGGTAGACGAACCCTGAAACACTCCGACGTCTCCGACCGGATCGCCGGGAAAGACCTTTTCACTCTTGCCCGTTAGCTCCGCGGCCAAATCAGGCGAACGCCGCTTCAACATCTCAAGGCTGACGGCTTCCCATGGATTGAGCGCCCACTCACGTCCTTCGACGATGCCTTCTACGCAGGCCGCCCAATTGCCACGTCCAAGCGCAGGGAATACACAGTTCTCAACAATCGTGGCCTTCGGATGAAAGTTATTGTTCGAGAACATTGGTTCCGGGGTGTCGCGCTGGGGATTCCAAAAACCGAACAAGCTCTGATTGCGTAAATATTGCTGGAACGCGCCGAGTACATACTCGCGAATCTTCCAATCGTAGTTGCCAACTTCGACAATGGCTTTAAGCAGTTGCGCGTGGACGAGCAACTGCCGCGGATTGAACATCGTCCACCAGTGCGTGAAGCCGTGGTTCGGCACGCCACCTTGCAAGTGGTGGGTCATGAAACCGTAGGGAAGCTCGGAGCGCGGCCAGTAGTCCTTCAGGTCGGAATCCTTGCGCGCTTCCCATTCCGCGAAGGCCATGTCGTACTGCCGGGCGTGCGCCACATCGGAGGCAGCGAAGAAACGACCGCCGTATGGCTTGCCCGCCGCATCGCGCTTGGGCGCGTAGCCCTGCACCGCGTATGCCGCCATCGGCCCGGTCTTGCCCGTGGCCTTGATGGTGGTCAGCACATCCTGCACCGTGCCGCAGGCAGAACAGGCATAGTGCGACTTCTTCGGCACGGTGCCTTTCTCCGGCGCGAACCTGACCTTAGTTTCCGGGTCGGTCACTTCGTCCGGCAGCGCGCCCCGCACTTCCAGCAGGCGAATCTTCGAGGCGCGCGCCGCATCCCATCGCGTGGTCGCAGCAACGTTGTCCTGCGCCGACCCGCCGTAAGGCTGACCGTTCGCATTCTGCTTCGCTTCGCCCGCCATCCATTGCGGATGCACGAGCAGAGAGAGTTCCACCTTTTTATTCTTACCCTTGCCGAGCTTGACCATTTCTGCGAGGCCGCAGTGCGGGCAGACCACGCCTTTCTTGGGGTCGAGTACGGAATACGGCGTCTCGCTTGGCGCGACGTAAAGCGGCGCGTCAGGTGCCATGCGCGCGTCGTCTTCCTCGACATCGAATGCCTCGCCACACTTGCCGCAGTTGTGCTCCCACGACTTGACCGTAAGCGTCTTCACCGACATCACGGGACTGGTCATTATCGGCGTGCGGTACCCGCAGCCCGTCACCTGACACGGGCCGTGCTTGGCCCAGAACGTATAGATAATTTCCGGGCCGTCGTAGCGGTAGTCTCCGCGCTCGTCGCGCGGAATGGCCAGCGGGTCGCAGCCCACAGGCATCGCCCTGGCGCTCGGCAGATGCGTCCACGTGCCTTTCTCGCCGTTGGGGCCGACGCAATAGTAGTACGGCATGATCTGTGGCTTGACCTCGGCCTCGATATCGGCGAGGAGTTTCCTCACTTCCTCCAGATCGACGTTCGCGAGTTCCTGTTTGACTACAAACCATGCGACCGGGTTGAGATCATTGCCGACCATCTGCATCCCGAGGCGCGAGCCTTCCACCAGTGTGGTGCCGCCGCCCATGAAAATGTCCGCCACCTTCAGGTGCTTGAACGCGCCGCGCTTCTGATGGTTAGCGTAATAGTTGTCCCACACCAACTTCGCCGCGTGCGAGGGGTCTTCCGGTGCTTTGGTAGCCGCTGCGATTAGCATCGAGCGGAACACAGTGGAACGACGACGCGCCCACCACTTCGACATCTGGTAGATGGGCTTGCCGGCGTTGCCTTCGATCACCGCAACTTGATTGACCGGCAGGATCGGGAAATCCACTTCGAGGCAGGTCTTGGGGCGATTCGGATCGCTAAAATCGACGGTGTCCAGCGCTACGGCCTTGCCTGCGCCGACGGCCTTGGCAACCTCTTGTGCAAGGAGCTGTTTCTTGGTGGCCATCAACCGCAATCCTTACTTGGTTAGCTCGACGAAGGGCGACAGCACTTCCAGCAGCGACAAGCCGCCGTGCGTCAGCGTCGGGTAGCCGCCCTGGCTGCGCCATTTCCTGCGGCCCAACGCCAACAAGAACAAGCCGTGCGGACCGTTGATCTGCAATGCGACGGGTGGCACGAAAGGGCCGATATCACCCGTGCCCCGCTTGCCGCGCCCGCTGGAAAAAGTCCGCTTGAGGAACTGGCCAACCTCACCATCTGCGTCGGGGAAGTAGCCGGTAGCCGCGTAGCCGTGGTCGGAAGTGATGACCAGCCGCCGGCCATTGGCAAGGCGCCCGACGAAGGCCCAGAAGTCGTCGCTGCTCAGTTGCTCCGCCACATCCTTCGTCAGAGGCTCCAGCCCTTGGCCCGCGCCGGAGCCGTCGTGCAGCTTGGCGTCGGGCCAGTGATGCCAGAAAATTTGATTAGGCATGCTGCTAACCAAGGCTTCACAGTCCTTCCACGGTAAATCCACCGATTCGGTGCTGGCTGTTTGCAACTTGTGTGCGAGACCACCGCCGTTGTTCTGGAGCTTGCTGCGGCTGGCGAAGCCAAGAGCGCGAGCGAATTCATCGGTTTCGCCGGGTAGTTCGGATGCGTTGGCGCTGACCTCGTGCAGGGTGAAGCCGCGCTCCGTCGCGCCCTGCAGGAGCCACGGCAGTTCGCGCAGCGATAGGCCATCGAGGATCAGCACGGCTTTGGCGCTGAAAGGTTCGCCCCACCAGCGCACCAAGCGATCCGAGGTACGCTCGACGCTGCTGCCGAACTCTTGCCACAAATCCCAGCCACTGGAGGACAGGAACAGATCCAGCTCGCCGATCTCGCGGTCGCGCTTGACGACCTCCCTGGGCGCGTTGCCTGCGGCCAACGGTTTGGATGCGATCTCGACAGCGCTATTGACGATGACGCGCCAAGCATCGGCGTTCGAGCCTTGGGTCAAGGTTTCCAGTGCGGTGGCGGTCAAGGTCATTAGCCTTCTTCCTTCTCGAGCTTCAGCTCGAAGGTCATGCCCTCAGGCAGCTTCTTTAGTAGTTCCTTGAGCTGTGCGCCGGTAGCGGCGGACACCTTGATCGATACATCGGCCACCCGCGTCGCTGGGCCGATGCCCCAACCTTCGATCTTGCCGATCAGGTTGAGGGGCGACGTCGCTGGGTTGGACAGCGGGATGCGCGGCTTGGTGGCCGTGGTGTCACCGCCGTAGATGTCGCCCGCCGTGGGCGCAGTGCCGGCAGTGGTATCGCCGGCGGGTCCCGGTGGAGTGGGTGGCGTCGTGCCGTCGCCACCGAAAATCTCACCACCAGCCAACGGTGGTGCGGGCGGTGCAGAACCACCCGTCGCAGGTACCGCCGAGGGCAGCAACACGAACACGTCGTCGAGGTGGCGGCCTGTGAGCGAAAGCTTGGGCCGCAGACGCCGCCATGCGGTGTCCTCGTCCTCGCCGGGATGGATTTGCAGGTATTCCATGCCGCGCACGTTGATGGCGACCTTGCCCTTGGCGCACAGTCGCAGCAGGCGTTCCTTCATCGCGGTTTCGCCCAGCCAAGGAATGCAATCCTGTCCGGCGGGGCGCGGCTCTTGCAGCTCGCGCAGCAGCTTGCCGACCGATTCGTTGTTGTTGGCGAATTCAGCCACCAGCTCCTCGAAATCCTCCGGCACGAATAGATCGCTAAGCAGCGCCTCTTCGATGGCCTCGGGAATCTGCGACCCTTGCTTGTCAAGACGCTCGACGCTGAATTTGCACTGCGCGGGGTCGGCGAAATTCCAACGTTGCAGAACGGCGAAGCGGTCGAACCGTTTCTTGAGGTTGTCGCGCAAGGTACTCTCGAATTCCTTATGCAGTTTCTTGTATTCGGGGTTCTGGCCACTCCATTCCTGGGCCTTCATCTCGGCGCGTGCGAGGATGAGCAAGTCGCGATCCCGAAAGGCATTGGTGCTACCCGCGCGCGGCAGCAGAAAGCGCACGGTGTTGCGGTGCTTCTGCAACCGGTCTTTGAGCCAGCAGCCCAGCGCCGAATCGAGCTTGTCGGGTTCCTCGGGCAGTACGAGGATGGGCAGACGATCGTCCCACCTGTCGGGCCGCTCGGCTTCGTCGAGCGATGTCCATGGATCGTTGGCCCATGACTTCGGCAGCGCGATAACACGGAAAGTCTTGGCGACCTCGTCGCTGCCGCCAATGACGTAGCGCACTTGCCTGGCGAGCTGGGCCTGATCGGCACTATCGGCGAATAGCTTGTCGTTGCGCGCGTAAGCCATGAGCTTGGCGCGCGGGTTCTCTTCCTCGCGGAATACCAGTTTGTTGCCTTCCTGATGGATGTTGAAGCTGTTCTCGACGATGGTCGCCAACTCGACCTGGAAGGCGTTGTCGTCCACCGGCTTGTCACGGGTGATGTCCAGTTGCAGCGCGGCCGGTTCAGCTCCGGCAAGGTTGCCCACAGCAATCGAGCGCAACCACAGCGCACCGACGATTTCTTGCAGATGCGGCGCGACGCTGGCGTGGTCGTGTCGTGCTTCCTGCACCGAGATGATGTTCTGCTGCGCCTTCTCGCGCAGCGTTCGGTGGTGCTGGTTGGCCACTGCTTCCAGCAATGCGCCGATGCCCGACGCGTCGTCGTCCAGCCGAACGTCAGCGGCAGTGAGCACCGGCACAGCTTCGCCACGGCTCTTGTAGAGGTTGGCGAGGATGCGGATCAGGTCGCGCGTTTCCTGCGCGTCGGTGGCGATCAGCACTTGTTCTTCGAGCAGGCGCAATAGGTGCGGCGCATATGGCCAAGCTTCGGTGAACTCCCCACGCTTGCGATCCTGCTCGGCCGGCGGGACATCGAGTAGCCGGAAAGATTCGGCAACGTGCTGCTCGACCAGCGACTCAATCGTCCCGTTGGCAATATGTAAGCGGTTGTCGAACAGACGGTGGAGCAGCATCCGGCGGCGATCCTGCTGGATGCGCTCGGCGTTGCCGCCAGCCTTGAAGTCGATGGCCGCCGGGTTGACGCGATGCACCTGCTGGTAGGCATCGCTGCCGCCGTTGCGCACCGAAATTACTAGTACCAGCAAGTCGGGCCGCTCTTTGGCGATTTCCGAAAGAATCTGGATGAAATTGAACGCCCCGTTCTTCCACGGGTACTGCTTAGTGTTGGTGAGGCCGTCGTACCACGTCTGGAACTCGTCCAGCAGCATCATCGTCGGCTGCTTCTCCAGCAGTTCGATGATGAGCTTGTCGGACGGGATTTCGGTCTTGGACGCGCCCTGGCCGTCCCACTTGCCCTTAATGAAGGAGCCGTGCGGATGGTTCTCGAACAGTACGTCCCACAGGAACTTGTAGCGATGGCGGTGCAGGCTTTCGCCTATGACGTGCATAGTATCGCGCAGCGCGATCTTGCCGATGTTGGGTTCGACTAGTGTGGTGGCCCACGCATTGAGCCACGCACGGGTCGAAGTCGGGTCAGTTACTGCGTGGTAAAGCGCCGCCATCAAGTGCGACTTACCGAGGCCGCGGTCGCCGATCACGACTACGGGACGGCCCTGGTTCGGGCCAACGGACTCGATGCCCTTTAGCAGATCGTGCGTGGGATAGGTGATCTCCAAGAACTTCTGGGCCGCAATCTGGGTTGCGCCGGTGTGCTGATCGTTGGACAGCTCGATGGCCGTGCCCTTGAGGCGCCTGCCCCGAAATTCTTCTCGTAGAGTTAGCCCAAGCATTGAGTACACTCCCATTTGCGATCCCTCGCGTGAAGGCGGGGCTTCCAGTTCGATTGATGCCTGATCCATGCGTCCATGTCGTTCCTAATGTGCCGCAACGACCTGGGAATAGTACAAAACCACACATTAGCACCGGCAGGCAGTCGTCCTGTAAGGAAACGTTCGATATGCCACGCTATGGCGATGTTGCGGGCAACATGCTTGGGAGCGTACCGGCAGCGCAGGTGCCAACCCGCCCGGCGTATGGCGTGTGGGACCAGAAGCGCTCACCAACTATACCGCGGCAAGGTGCGCAACCGGCCTAGGCATCGCATGACGTAGACGCCAGCACAAATCTATGAGGCCGAGCCCTCGGATCTCGAGGGTTCGGCAATATTGATCAGGGAAGCGCCTCTACCTCCCGCCGAAGCGCGAGCAGATGCCAGCGCACGGCCTGCAGTCGTCGACGCGTGCGCGGCTCGCGCGCGCGAGCCGTTGGCGATCCGATTCAGCAGCGCTGTCGACACGCCGGCCAGTTCGGCCAAGCTGTTCAACGAGACCCCGAGGCGGTCGATCATGTTCGAGATGTCGTCGTAGCTGGCGATCATGGCGTGGCCTCCGCGTTGGCAGGGATGTCGACCAGCCAGCCCTAGGTTTGATGCCATAGCAGCACCCGTTTGGTCCGGCCGCACCAGCCGATAGGGTCTACGTTCTTAGCACGAACCGCTAAGCTTCTTGGGACACTCAGCGCTTCCACATGCAGCACTTCTTGTACTTCTTCGTGCTTCCGCACGGGCATGGATCATTCACGCCGAGTTTGCGCGGTTTTCGCATATTCGCGACACCTTCCGCCAAAGCTTTAGAGCCAGACTTTTGCAGCTTTCGTGCGGCCTCATCCAACTCCGGCGACGGCTTCCACGGTTCGTCCATCGAGATGGCGGATTGCAGCTGGCCCCCGCTGTCGAGCGTCACGCCGAACCATCGCGCCCCGCGCTGCTGATATTTCTTGAGCGTGCAGTGCTCGACGAGAAGGCGATGTGCCACCGCGTCGGATTCGTCGCCAACTTGAACCGTCAGGCCTACGCGATTTTCCTCGCGACCGATGCTGAAGTTGTGCAAGAGCCCGTCACGTCGGGCGCGGTCCACCAGCTCGTCGATGGCACTGTTGATGTTCTCAATCGTGCGCAGCCCCATCGTGAGCAGCAGGAAACCGAGCCCGATCGCAGCCGGGGTCTCCGCACGCTCCAAGTCGGTCAGAAGACGCTCGTAGGGCGTTCCGCGGAATCGCGTCAGAATGCCGGACGGAGTATCCGAACCGGGCAAACCCATGCGACGCACCATCATCGCCGCGTCGAGGTCCGCCCCGATGTCATCCCCCAGCTGCATCACGTCGATTTTCGATGGAAGCGACAGGTTGCCCTTGAGGTGAAACGACAGAGCTGTGAGTTCGTGGCCCACTAACAGCTTGTCGAACAAGACGGCGCGTTGCTTGACGTACCCCAAGAGGCGCAAGGGAGACGTCAGCATTTCGGTCATGGCATCGAGCAGGAAAACGTCAGCGACGAACGGCTCCCGGATGATCTTCGTTGTATGCGCCTTGAGGAGCGCTCGCGTTTGGAAGCTCAGCGAGGGATAGTGATCGGCGACGACGCAGAACGGGAAGATCTCCTCGATGGGCACGCTGATTTCAAGCGGACTTCCATCGGCAAGGACCAGGTCGACATCCCGGGCAACCAGATGCGCGGCAGCGCTCAGAGCCTGCTGATACGCCGCGTCCACCGCACCCTGAAAATCCTTGCGGATGCTGAGGTTGTTGCCCTTGCGGGCGTCGATCGTGAGTCCCTTCGACTTGGCTTGCAGGATGATCAGCCGATCGCCGTAAACGACGAGCACGTCTATCTCGTCAACCGTGTCTTTGCCTTGGACGAGCCGCACGTTGGCGTGGACGCGCCCTGCACCGAACACGCGGCACATACGTTCGTAGGAGAAGTCTTCCGTGAAGTCGCCACGATGCCGGAGAGCGCTGCTCTTGTACGCGTCGTCGCCGCGCATCCAGAAGATGGGCGACTCGTACAGTGACTGGTCCAGTGCAACGGGGTCGAAGACGAGAAAGCGCTCATCGCCTAGAGGAATGAGCGGGAACACAGTTGTCTCGTTGTAGTCGTCGACCGCTCGGAAGTTTTCGTTGCGCGACGTGAGTTCGAATGCCTTGAAAAAGGCGTCGACGATCGCGGGATCGAGTCCGCCGCGCTTCGCGATTTCTGCGGGTCGCACCTCGAACGCAGGCAGCAAGGCGGTCGGATCCTGCGTTTCCTGGAGGCGGTGCGTTGCGACCGTAACCTGCTCATGAAGTGCGGCTGAAATGGCCCCCACGACCAATGCCGCCTGATTTATCGCAAGTCCTTTTTTCTGTATGAGCCACTCGCTATCCTGCGCGTAACGCTGCGGCGCCAAGTCCAGGAACTGAAAGTGGTAGGCCGATGGCGGCGCGTAGAAGATGGCCTCACGCAGGAACTCGCCTTCCGTCGGCTGCCTGCTGGCGACCCGCGCGCCTGCCTGGGCACGCGCATGCGCGTACATGGGCTCCTTCAACGTGTCGTGCATCTCGGCCATCAGGCTGTACGCTTCGCCGACATAGGCCTCCAGCGTCTTCTCGTCGATGGCATCAAAAGCGATCGGTTGTTGCACGAGTAGCCCGAGCAGGACGGCAGCTTCGGAGCGAATGAGCCGGTCGCGCGAATAGGTCGGCTTGAGCACCTCGGCCGTGATTGCACCGGGAAAGACCACCGTGTTATCGCGCCATGAGATGTACGCCAGGGCGTGGGCAAATCCCGGTTTCGCGCAGAGTTCGCGGAGCGACCGGAACACCTCTGCTTCCGGACGCGGTGCCTTTTCCTTCGCCACTGTTGTCTCGCTTCGGCCGCCTGCTGTGCGTACGCGAATCATAGAACCCCGCCGTCTCAATACGCGCGAGGGAAGCCCGCGACGCGCCGTCGCCCCGAGCCAACGTCAGCTCGCTGCGGCAACCGAGCTTCACGAGTCCACCGCATAAGAAACAAGAGGCACCTTCGGCCAACGCCTTCGTCACTCTCGGATTTCGACGCGCATGCTCGCCGAACGCGCACGCCTGACAATCCAATGCACGCGGCGTCATGAAGCATACTTGCCACGCGACATCAGCGCGCGTTAGACGTTGGCCCGTCATCCACCGCGCGCTGGCCCGCTAGAACGCCGAGAAATCCGCCTTTCCGACGACGTCGCGCAAGGCGAGGCCGCGCCGATCCACGAAGTCAACCAGACCCGTCTGAAGGTCCTCATTTTTCGACAGCCAAATGTAGATCTCCGCAGGTCCGTATTCGAATGGATCCTCAGGCTCAACGGTTACAAGGCTCGCGTCTTCCAGCAGTGTCAGTTCTCCTTTGAGATACGAGCCGAGGTACACGCGTTCGATTTTCTCCAGCAGCGCACGCGGAACCGATGCGTGCGGCCGGCGCTTTCCCGACCGGGTCTCCCGGCGCTCGATCAGCATGACCAGAAACTCCCGCGTGATGCGCGGCAATCCCCGAAGTTCAGCGGCCAGGAGCTGAATCGCTGTCTTAATTTTCTCCTTCACCTTGTCTTCCAAACCGTCGTTGTAGGTCTCGACGATGTAGGCGACGAACCGGTCGCCGTCGCCGACCTTGGCTTCTGCTATCGGCTCCCATTGGTCGAAGTTGGTGGTGGCGTAGTTACCTTCGGCATCGGGCACTTCGAGCTCCATGCGCAAACGCGTCGCTTCGCGGTCGACGTAGCTATGCAGATCGTTGAGCCGCTCCAGATCGAGCGCGAGTGCATCGCGCGCTACGTGCGTCACATCCCAAATGTTCGCGTCCGTGAACGCAAGTCGGTCAGCCGCCTCGCCAGCGATGGTGTAGGACGTCTGCTTCTTGCCGACGATAAGGACCAGAATCGTGGAGTACGCCGTCCGTTGTTCGTCCGTGACGGCCGCCAGCGTCGCCTTTACCTTGGCCGACGATGCATCGGAAGTCACCTGGACGCCGACGCGCGCGGTGGTGTCGCCAAGGTCCAGCCCTGGCTCGTTCGCGCGGGTCTTGTTCAACGATTCTAGATTCCACCCGTAAACGCGGTTGAGCACGTTGCGAAAATACTCTTCGGCATGGACCGAAAGGTCGGTATAGCCCAGGCGGTTTCGCATCGCGATTTTCTCGGCGATGGTGGAGAACTCGTCAACGATGGCGCCGATGAAAAACCCGCGAGAGATCATGCCCCTGCCTCCGAAGATGCTGCCAGATTCTCGCACGGCGTGGGAATCCATCGTCCGGAAGCGCCGGCCGGCGAGACAACAACGCGCCGATCTCGGTAGCACGAGCAGGAAGACACGTCGTTGTCGCCTGCAGCATTAGCGAGGACGCCGCGGCCGAATATAAGACTGCGGCGGGTCGTCTGCGATTCGCAGCCGGCACCCGGCCGCTTGGCGCAGCGAGTATGGGGAAGATCAGACGCGGCGGGACCGGCGCGAGGTCGTCGATCATGGCGAGGCCTCGATTTCGCGCCGCATTTCGATCAGGTGTCGACGGACGATCTGCAGGCGGCGACGCGTGCGCGGCGTGAGCGCGCGCGCGCCGTTGGCGATACGACTCAACAGCGCCGGCGACACACCCGCAAGATCGGCTAGGCTGTTCAACGAGATGCCGAAACGGTCGAGCATGCTCGCGATGTAGTCGTAGCTGGCGATCATGGCGTGGCCTCCGCGTTGGCAGGGATGTCTGCCAGCCAGCGCTGACCTTCCGCGCTGTCGCACCAGTCGAAAAATTTACCGCGATCGCCAATCGTAAACCCGATCTGTCCGCAGCCGGGTCGCGCAGGACCGATGCGCCCGCGTGCGCTCAAGAAGTCGACATCGATGTGCCAGCCCAGCCGGTCAAGTTCGGTCGCGGCAGTGTGCGCCGACGGCAGTTCGTGTACCAGCGGATACAGTGTGCCGGCTTCGTTGATGTCCTGGAGCAGCCTCGCGGCTGCGCTGTCTTGTGGGGGGAATGTTGGGAATTTCATGATTCGACTCCTGTCGATAAAAGCCGCGTCCTGCGGCAGCATTTAACAGCGCGTGGTGTACGGCGATCAATTCGCCGCCAAGATCACGCTATCGGCGATGTAAACCGAAGTCAACACCATTAGCGGAGTGAGGATCGCGTTGCGCAAAGCCCCTTCCAACACCTGATTTTATTGCCCGCAGATCTCAGAGCTACGTATGTATCCGGTGACGGTGGTGACGTTGATGACGCCTTGCACTGGCGTCACCTCCGTCACCACCGTCACCGGGGATGAGAGAGGGAACTGCTGGGATGCGTGTGTTATGCCGCCCAAGGTGGCGCTGCGGCCGTCACTGGCAGCGTCACTGTTCCCGTCATTGCCCGCTCAGCACGATCTTGCGGCAGTCGATACCGCTCATGCCAATTCTCGACTTCCCCGGCTGCAAGCATCTTTTTCAGGAGCATCCGGACAGCGCTGTCCTTCTTACCCAGCCCCTCGGCGATCTGCTTGGGGGATGCGTCCCCCCCGACGTCACGAAGAAAGCGCAGGACATCCTCTCGCGCCCGACTCCGCCGCGCGTCTTCGACCGTGCCGAGCGAAGACCAAGTGCACTGTTCCTGATCGAACTTGAGGGCGAAGTCTTCCTCGTTCTCGATGTCACGCCCGACGACAAACAGGGCGCCATCACCGGCACCGCGCTCGCGGCGCAAAATCAGCAGAGCGTCGACGCTACCTGACAGCCCCTGCGTGCCGCTGATCGTGTCGAGCACGTCCTCTGACGCCTGCTTGCGGGTGTGATGTACCAGAACAATCGCGACTCGATGCTTGTTGACGATCGGCCTTAGCGAATCGCCGACTTCGTAGTCGATCTGGTAGGCGGTCTTGTTCCGCGCGGGGTTGGCTGTGCGGAACTTGGCGAGAGTGTCGATCACGACGAGCCTGCATTGCGGGTGCTCGGATAACCACCGATCAAGCTCGTCCACTCCTCCTTCGTCGGCACGCGGCCATTCCGTGGCGTAGTGGATCCGCGACACGTCCGGCGGGACGGGCGTGCCAATACTTGTGGCGCTCACGCCGGCCTCGTCGTAGTCCGTGCGTCCCTGCATGAGCTTCGCGAGGCGGGCCTTCATGCGACGGTCATTGTCTTCAAGCGCGAGCATCAGCACTTCGCCACCTTCCTCCGGCTCACGTCCGGCCCACAGCGGCGAACGCGAGGAGATCGCGATGGCGGCCTGAAGCGTGAGCCATGACTTGCCAAGCTTCGGTGCACCGACAAGGATCGATACTCCCTCCGGAACGAGGTCGCGCACCGCCCACCGAACCGGATCAAACTGCCGCTCGAGCAGGTCGGCGGCGCATTGAATTCGCGGCGAGTTTCGAGTTGACCGCTGCATCACCGAGCTCGGCTCGGCGTTCTTGCGGAGTTCCGCGTCCACGTACGCGACAGTGGCCGCCCAAACATCGTCGTCGAGGATTGACGACGGCGTCGCTATCAGCGCGGCAGCGGACCGCGGATTCACCCATCCGGCTTCCTGCGCTCGCCGGAACACGTTTCGATAGCCGCTGCGCGAGCCTTTGAAGCTTCGCCACTGACGTGCGTCGCCTGGCTTCCACTTGTCACTTTGCTGAGACCACGTGATCCACAGCTCGCGACCAGTCGCACCGAGCTCGTATAGGTCAAAGCCCGACTGTATCCACGTTTCTCGATCGTCAGCATCGAGGAAGTTGAGCGCGCTGCGCACTTCGGTGACGGTTGCATGGTCAATCGCGATCTCTGTGCGTGCCGCGGCTTCTTCACGCGCCGGCGCATTTGCCGGGTGCACAAGCGAGAGGAGCGCAGGCGGGCAGACCGGTAGATTCCGCCACTCGCCAGAGCCGGCCCAGGCGTATGTACTCCCGGATGGATGGCGGCTTGGTGGCAGCAGGTCCTGTACGGTCGTGCCCGCAGCCGTGGCGCACCGCAGCTCGAAGATCGTCTTGCCGTCGCGCCTAAATGCCCTCGACTCGAACAGTTCGACGCCGGTGGGAAGTCGATATAGAAGCTTTACGCTGTTCGGCCGACCGCTGCGAATCTGGACGGCGTCGTCGGCTGCAAGGAGGGCGTCGAGTCTTATCCCGTGGTCGGACTCGAGGATGGCGTGCGCCTGCGCGTGGTCATCAATGTCTAGCGCGCAAGTAAGTGACGACACATGCGCGATGCCGATATTGCTGGCGCAGTCGGCGGGAACCAACGATGGATCCGTGCACGCGTTCTCACGGAGCTGCCAACCAGCACGCGTCGGTCCCTTCCTACCTGCTGGGATCTCGACCAGAGCGAAGTTTGCTTCGGCAATGTACTCGCGCGCTGCTTTGGCGATCGGAGAAATTGTTTCAGGTGAAACTAGTTGATCTGCGGCCGTGCCGCTGCAAATATTTTCCATGAGGGTTCCTCAAGGCCCGCCTCGGATCGTTCGTCCGGCGGGCCTTCTTGTTTTGGAGTATTGCCGCTGTCCCAGCAGCTAGGGATGCCGGCCGACGGGCCGGCAAGTTCATTAGGCGCCGGCGCCGCTGATCAAGCAGCGGCTACAGACTGACGCGCTTCTGCGCGCGCAAGAATCGCCGCATCCACTTCGTGCTCGATCCAGCCGACAGCGCGAGCGCCGTAGAGCTTCAGTGGTTTCGGAAACTCGCCGCGCGCGATGGCGGCGTATAGCGCGGTCTTGCTTCCACCGGTGCGGCGGAGTACTTCACGGATACGCAGGACGTTGATTGGTCGCATAGATTTTCCCAAGGCTGTGGTAGTGGTGCCGACGCGAAATGCGCGTCGGCGCTCTTGGGACTAGCGCGGACCACTGAGGAAGTAGCCGGCCGCCTTAGCGAGCATCTCTCCTGGGTTGTACGAATGCAAGGGGGCTATGCGTTCGGATCCTTCTTCGACACGCGCTTCTTCGCCACAAGCAAAGCACGGAGCTTGGTGAGCGCGACGCGCATGTCCTTAGCGTAGTCGTGCCGATCGTAGTGTCGAGCCTGCACGCCGCCGAGGCCGTGCGACTGAAGACGTGCACGCACGTCGGATGAGATGCCCACACTAGCTAGACGCGTCTCCACTGTCCGCCGAAGATCCCCAGGCGTGAACCGCTTGTCTGCCTCGCGCGCTTTGACCATCGCACTCGAAACGTCGCGCACACGCTTCGCCAGCACGTTGTAGGCGGCGCCGCTCAGCCCACCGTCGACACTAAACAAGAACGGGCCCAAGGGCGTCATGACGTCGATCGCCTTCATCGCTTCGGGCAGAAGCGGAACGGCGTGGCGACGCGGTGTCTTGCGCCGGCCCTTGCCGTCAAGCAGCGTGAATAACTTTGCGTCGCGATCCACACTGTCAGTAGTCACACGCGCAAGCTGTTCGTGTCGTTGTCCGC
>Ga0193717_1000572_pt1 | contig 24332 bp, 25 predicted proteins | sample U2c2metaG_FD_145900 | JGI IMG/M metagenome (GOLD analysis project Ga0193717, IMG submission 145900) | Soil microbial communities from a riparian zone of the East river system, Colorado, United States - U2c2 | ecosystem: Environmental > Terrestrial > Soil > Riparian zone | place: USA: East River...
CGCCGCTGCTGCACCCGAACACGCCTCCCTGTACCGCGCCAGCATCCTCAAAGGAGTCCGTTACCTTCTTGCCGCGCAGTTTCCCAACGGTGGCTGGCCGCAGGTCTGGCCCCTCGAAGGCGGATATCACGACGCCATCACCTACAACGACAACGCGGTAACCCAGGCCGCGGAGCTGCTTACCGCCATATCGACGGGCGAGCCGCCCTATGCCTTCGTTCCCGCCGATCTTCGCCACCAGTCGGCCGCAGCCTCCAGCCACGCGCTTCACTGCATCCTCACCACCCAGGTGATCGTCAAAGGCCGCCGCACCATCTGGGCGCAGCAGCACGATGCTCTCACTCTGCTGCCGACCACCGCGCGCAACTACGAGGCCGTCTCTCTCGCCACAGGCGAAAGTGCGGATCTCCTGCTCTACCTCATGAATCTTCCTCACCCATCCAAACAGGTCGTGGATGCGGTGGAAGCTGGAGTCGCATGGCTCAAAACCAACGCCATCTATGGCCAGCAGTGGAGCGGAGGCCGCGATACCCCAGGCGGCCGCCATCTGTCTCCTGTCTCCAGCGCCGGTCCGCTCTGGGCCCGCTTCTACTCCATCGAAACCGAACAGCCTATCTTCGGTGATCGCGACAAAACCATCCACGACAACGTCGCGGATCTCTCCGCTGAACGCCGCAACGGATACACCTGGTACAGTAGCGGGCCGCAAAAAGCCCTCGAGACTTATCCCGCCTGGAGGGATGCTCACCTCCAACCTTCACGTGCATCCAATCGCTCATGAAGAGCAGCAGTAAGAGTTCGACCAGGCTCGACACTGTCATCGTCGGAGCTGGCATGGCCGGTCTTATAGCGGCACGCGCCCTCGCCGAGGTCGGTGTTCGCGTCGCTGTCCTCGAGGCTCGCGGTCGTATCGGAGGCCGCATCCTCACCCATCGCAGCGGCGGCCACCCCCTCGAGCTGGGCGCCGAGTTCATCCACGGCCGTCCTCCCGAGCTCTGGGCGCTGATCGCCGAAACCGGTCTCGACACGTACGAACGCAAGGGCTCTCCGGCGTGCTTTGAAGATGGCTCGCTGAGACGCTGCAACCCGGGGGAACACGCTTTCAGCCTTCTTGAAGGCCTCGAGAATCCTCCAGATCCTGACCTTAGCTTCACGCAATATCTCTCCACGCTAAAGGCCAGCGACTCCGAGCGTTCTTTCCTTCTCGGTTTCGTCGAAGGCTTCAACGCAGCCGACGCCAGCCAGATCAGCTCTGCCTCACTCGGTGCGCAACAAAAGGCCGAAGACGCTGAGCAGGGCGATCATTCGTTTTATCTGAGCAGCGGATACGACCGCCTTGCCGAGTACCTCGCCGGCCGCATCGTCGACTACGGTGGCAGCATCCGTCTCAATAGCCCTGTCCGTGAGATCCGCTGGACTCCATCCTCCGCCAAAATCGTCGATCACAAGCAGACCTTCACCGCCAGGCATGTCGTTGTTACGTTGCCGCTGGGAGTCCTTCAGGCGGAGACCGTCGTCATTGAACCTCGTCCCGAGGCCATCCTCCAGGCCGCCTCGCAACTTCGCATGGGTCACGTCACCCGCTTCACACTCCTCTTCCGCGAGGCTTTCTGGACAAAGCTTCCTCCGTCCTCTCCCCTGGAAGACATGGGCTTCCTCTTCAGCTTCAGCGAGGCTCCTCCCGTCTGGTGGACGACTCACCCTCACCCCAGCCCCGTGCTCACCGGCTGGGTTGGAGGACCTCGCTCCGCGGCGCTCTCCGGCCTTACTTCCGGCGAGCTGGCGGAGAAGGCCTGCTCCACGCTCGCCCGCATCTTCAACCTCGAAGCCCCCCAGGTCCGCGACCTCCTCCTCAGCTGCCACACTCACGACTGGAGCAAGGACCCCTTCACTCTCGGCGCTTACAGCTATGTCGCGACAGGAGGGCTCGACGCCTCCCGTCAGCTCTCCCAACCCGTAGCCAACACGCTCTTCTTCGCCGGCGAACACACAGACACCACCGGGAGTTGGGGAACAGTACATGCCGCCATCCGCTCCGGCCTGCGCGCGGCGCAACAGATTCTCGACCTGCCGGCCCAATAATTAATCAGTTCGTTTGCCCACTTTCCACCCGCTCCCTCAATCCTTTCGCATCGAACGGCGCCCGCACCTTGGCATCGTTATCGAAGTAGACGTACACATCCCGAGGCCGCACCTCGGCATCCACCGCATCGGCGCGGCGGCCCTGCGGCTGGCCTCCGCAAGCCCACGTCTTCACGCGCTCAGCCCACTCGTCCAGCGCGGTATCTCCATACCCGCTCGCATACAGTTGTTCGGAACCATGCAGCCTGCAGTACACAAAGTCTGAGCTCACATCCATCAGCAACGGCCACTCCACTGTGTCCGCCACGACAAGCCCTATATCGTGCTCTCGCAGCAGTTCGACAAACTCCGGCACAACAAAGCTCTCATGGCGGATCTCGACGCAATGACGCAGTGGAGCATCCTTCCGCACCCGATACCCCGCGTCCTCCCTCATCCGGTCTGCATGCCTTCGCATCAGCGCTGCTGCCTCGCTATGCGAGCGAGGCAGCAGCCGGAAGAACGTCTCGAACCGCTCGCGGTCAAACCGCATCTGCGGCGGAAACTGCCACAGGATCGGGCCGAACTTCGCGCCTAGCCGAAGCAGGCCGCTGCCGAAGAAGTTCGCCAGCGGAACCTTCACCTCACGCAGCTTCAGCATGTGGGTGATAAAGCGCGAGCCCTTCACCGAGAAGACAAAATCCTCCGGAGTCTGCCGTGCCCACTCCGTAAAGCTTTCCGGCCGCTGCAGAGAATAGAACGTACCGTTGATCTCGATCGTTTCGAAGCTTTGCGCGGCAAACTCCAATTCTCTGCGCTGCGGCAGTCCCTTCGGATAAAAGATGCCGCGCCATCCCGCATAGCGCCAGCCGGAGATTCCGATCCGGATCCGCCCTACCCCGTGCTTCGCCGCCATTTCCGGTTTGCTCATGCCCTCCTTTGGATGGCAGCCGGTCGCCCTGACGCCGCCTGTTTCAAATACGTTGCTCAATCCTCGGAAAACGCCGTTGTTTCGCGTAGCATCTGAGCCAGTATGGCTGTCCCGCGTCCGCTGCTCAATACTCCCCACGACCTCACACCCGATACCCAGATCACGCTCGACGGAACCAGCATTCCGGCACGCTCCGGCGCACTTCTCATTGACGTCATCAATCAGATTCGCGAGGGCGAAGAGCAAAAACCTCTGCCGCAGGTCTGCTACGTCCCCCAGATGGGTCCCATTGAAAGCTGCGATACCTGCATGGTCGAAGTAGACGGCAAGCTAACCCGCGCCTGCGGCATCCTAATCACCTCGGGAATGAACGTCGTCACCACCGGCAACGCCGTCGATATCGCGCAGCGTGAGGCCTTCGACCGCATCCTCCAGAACCACATGCTCTACTGCACGGTCTGCGACAACAACAACCAGAACTGCACCATCCACAACACCACTGCGGTTCTCGACGTGAAACACCAGAAGCGGCCCTTCACCCACAAGCCATACCCGCAGGACATGTCCAACCCCTTCTACCGTTACGATCCTGACCAATGCATCCTCTGCGGCCGCTGTGTCGAGGCCTGCCAGGACGTCCAGGTCAACGAGACCCTCTCCATCAACTGGGAGAGCGATCACCCCCGCGTTCTCTGGGACGGCGCCGATCCCTACAACCCCGCCCAGATCGAGGGCTCCTCCTGCGTCTCCTGCGGCCACTGCGTCAACGTCTGCCCCTGCAACGCGCTGATGGAGAAATCCATGCTCGGCCACGCGGGCTATCTCACCAACCTCCCGCACAACGTCCTCGACGAGATGATCGACGTCGTCAAAGCCGTCGAGCCTCCCATCGGCTACGGTCCCATCCTCGCCCTCTCCGACATCGAGTCCGAGATGCGCCACGCCCGCGTCAAGCGCACCAAGAGCAAGTTTGCCTGGGGTCACATCAACTCCGACGATCGCCTCGTCTCACCGCTCCTTCGCAAGGGCGACACCTTCGTCGAGATCTCCTGGGACGAAGCCCTCGACCTCATCCAGGAAAAGTTCACTGCTATCAAAAAGGAGCACGGCCCCGACGCTCTCGCCTTCATCGCCTCCTCCAAGTGCACCAACGAGGAGAGCTACCTGATGCAGAAGCTCGCCCGCGCCGTCATCGGAACCAACAACGTCGACAACTGCGCCCGCTACTGCCAGAACCCGGCGACCATGGGCCTGCAGCGCACCGTCGGTTACGGCGGCGACTCCGGCTCCATCGCCGATATCGAGCGAGCCGGACTCGTTCTCATCATCGGCGCCAATCCCGCCGAAAATCATCCCGTCCTGGCCACCCGCATCAAGCGCTCGCACAAGTTCCGCGGCCAGCGCCTCATCGTAGCCGACCTCCGCAAAAACGAGATGGCCGAGCGCGCCGACATCTTCATCCGCCCCAACCCCTCCACCGACGCCGTCTGGCTCTGCGCTATCTCCAAATACATCATCGACAGCGGCCTCGCCAAAATGGACTTCATCAACAAGTGGGTCAATCACTTCGACGAGTACAAGAAATCCCTCGAGCCCTTCACCCTCGAATACGCCGAGAACATCACCAGCATCCCCGCCGCCACCCTCATCACCGTAGCCCATGAGATCGTCCAGGCCGACGGCGTCTGCATCCTCTTCGCCATGGGTGTCACCCAACACTGCGGCGGCTCCGACACCGCCACCGCGCTTTCTAATCTCCTCCTCGTCACCGCCAACTACATGCGGCCTGCCGCCGGAGCCTACCCCCTCCGCGGCCACAACAACGTCCAGGGTGCAAGCGATTTCGGCTCCATGCCCAACGTCTTCTCCGGCTATCAAAAGGTCGACGACCCCGACATCCGCGCCAAATTCGAAGCCGACTGGGGCGTCACTCTTCCGACCACCAAGGGCCTCGACAACCACGAAATGATTCGCGCCATCCAGGAAGGCAAGGTCAAAAGCCTTTACATCAAGGGCGAGGACACCATCACCTCCGATGCCAACGCCGGCGACGTCGGCGACGCACTCACCAGCTGCGAGTTCTTCGTCGTCCAGGACATTAACTTCTCCGAGACCTGCCGCTACGCCGACCTCATCCTTCCCGCCTCCCCTTCGCTCGAAAAAGACGGAACCTTCACCAGCACCGAGCGCCGCATCCAGCGCATCTACAAGGCCCTCGATCCCCTCGGCGAATCCAAAGCCGACTGGGAGATCATCCAGCTGATCGCCAACCGCATGGGCGGCAACTGGAACTACAAACACCCCTCCGAGATCATGGACGAAGTCGCACGCCTCACCCCACTCTTCGCCGGCGTCAACTACGACCGCCTCGAAGGCTACAAGAGCCTCCAGTGGCCCGTCGCCGCCGACGGCAAAGACTCTCCCCTCCTCTTCACCGAAAAATTCCCCTTCCCCGACGGCAAGGCCCGCTTCTACCCCATCGAATACATCCCTCCCTGCATAGAATCCAACCCCGAGTTCGACCTTCATCTCAACAACGGCCGCCTCCTTGAACAGTTCCAGCAGGGCAGCATGACCTATCGCACCCCCGGCTTCAAAATTTTGTCCCCCTCCACCTTTCTCGAAATCTCACCCGAGCTCGCTACCGAGCGCGGCATCACCACTGGCCGCTACGTCCAGCTCATGAGCCCCTACGGAATCGTCCGTGTGCAGGCCGTCGTCACCGACCGAGTTCAGGGCAAACAGCTCTACATGCCCATCAACTCCGTAGAAGAGCCCGTCAACCGTCTCACCAGCAGCTTCACCGATCGCAACACCCACACACCCGCCTACAAGGAGACCGCCGTCGTCATGACCGTTCTCCCCGAACAAGGCGACGACCCGCTGCCGCGCAACAACTTCCGCTTCGGAACCCGAACCCCGCAAAACGGTCCCGAGATCGAGCGCAAGTGGGCGCGCAAAGACTATTCTCTGCCCGGTACTCGCGCCGAAGATAAGCTTGTACAAATTGCCTCAACCAAAGTCTGAACCAGCAGGATATTTACTCTGAACCAGAAGGATTTTTATTAAAACGTCATTCTGAGCGAGCGAAGCGAGTCGAAGAATCCCTGTATTTCGCCCGAGCCGCCACAAATCGCAAGCCAGGAGCCACGATGGCCAACCCACTCTCCTTCAAACCGCAGCCTGTCGATCCTCACCTTGAGTTGGAGCGTCGCCTCTCCCGTGCTCCCCGCGAACACGCCGAAGCCCTGCTCGTCGTCTACGACATTCTCCAGGCAGCCCATGAGAACGGCACCCTGGACGCCGTCCACGGTCTCATCAGCGCCCGCGATAAAATCGCAGGCCGCCTCGCCGAAGCCGCCAACACCGAGGAAGGCAAAACCGCCCTGCTCAATCTTCTCGAAGCCGGAAAGGTGCTCGCCTCGCTCGACCCCTCGGTTCTCGCGCCTCTTGCCGACGCCATGCGTCAGAGCTCCCAGGACCATAAAAAGGAGACCGCTCCGCCCTCCACCTGGCAGCTCTTTCGAAGGGCGACGAGCGAAGACGGACGGCGTGGGCTCTCGTTTTTTACGCTGCTGCTTACCAATCTCGGCAGATCGCTCAAGCGATGAAACGTCCCTGCGGGGGCCAGCGATAATAGAGGGGATGCCGAGCTCCGAAGTCGCAAAGAACAGTCGTGTCGTGTTGCGCTCGCACCTTCCCGGCGATATGGGATGGGTGGTCGAACGCCATGGCTCCCTCTATTTCCAGAAGTACGGATGGGATGAGCGCTTCGAGGCTCTCGTCGCCCGCATCGCCGCCGACTTCATCGATCAGCTTGATCCCGAGCGCGAACGTTGCTGGATCGCCGAGCGTGACGGTCAGCGCCTTGGCTGTGTCTTCCTCGTCCGCGATACCGAATCCGACCCCGTCACCACGGCGCGCCTGCGCCTCCTGCTCGTAGATCCCGCCGCTCGCGGACTCGGCCTCGGCCGCACACTCGTCGAAGAGTGCACCAACTTCGCGCGCAGCGCCGGGTACAAACGCATCGTCCTCTGGACCAACAGCGTCCTCATCTCGGCCCGCCGAATCTATGAGCAGGAAGGCTACCATCTCCTTCGTGAAAAGCCGTACACTGCCTTCGGAAAAGACCTCGTCTCACAGGACTGGCAACTCGATCTTTAGCTCTGAAGGAGCCTCCCATGCTCGCACAGACTGAACTCCTCGCCTTCATCCCTACCATCGACGCCGACCACGCTCGGAGCTTCTACGTCGATACCCTCGGACTCACCTTCGTCTCCGACGACCCGTTCGCCATCACCATCCGCTCCGGCAAAACCGATATCCGTATCTCCCGCGTCGAATCCTTCAACCCCTCACCCCATACCATCCTCGGCTGGAAGGTCAAGGACATCGAGACCACAGCCCATCAGTTCTCCGCCGCCGGAATCACCTTCGAGCGTTATCCCTTTCTCGAGCAGGACGCCAACGGCATTTGGGCTGCCCCCGACGGCGCAGCCAAAGTCGCCTGGTTCAAAGATCCCGACGGCAACGTGCTATCGATCGCTCAGATGGCCTAGAGATAGGGCGATTGGGCACTCAGTCTCGGTCTCCAGTCACCCTTCTCCAGTTGGCAGAGCGCGGCGTTTGATTTGGTCCCGGTGGCCATCGGCCTTCAATCGACAATCCATCCTTCTCCACGATCCCAATAAAAGGGTGGGGGCAACAGAGGGCACCGTAAGCCCCGAACTCGAACGAGACCTGGCTCTCCGGACCAGCTTCCACCTTCACACGGTCGCCATACACCTGCAACAGGCGGTGAGGTTGAATCCACGGCGCAAATCCAATCGTGCCCGGAATCTGCAGCGAGTCTGACCAGCCAGCAAATTGCCCCGGCTTCTGCTCCCCAATGTGAACCACCCTGCCGCTCGAAGCCCACACTCCAGTGATCGCGTTGTGAGTCTTCACGCTCGCCCCGGGGCGATTCAGCGTCACCTGCTCATCGAAGCTTCCCCGATGGAAACGTCCCACCCAGCGGTCGCCTTCTTCTTCCGCAGATCCAGATCCACGGCCGGCATTCCCGTAGCTGGCGGAACGAAATGCAGTATTAGATGTCCATCCTCGATCCTCACCGCCGCGGTCACTGCGTGATCTGAGAAATAGTTCTCCTCTCCGAAGGAGAACTCTGCTTCCTTCTGCTCATTTATGCCAAGGTTCAGATACTCCCACTGCTGCTCCACCCCTTTCAGCGTCCGGCCATCCGTCTTCGCATCCGGCGCCACCGAAGTCCCCAGTATCATGTGAATCCCAACGAATCCACCTTGTCCGTTTGAGGTCTCCCACAAGCCCGACAGACTCTCCGGCTCAGTCACAACCTTGTCCCGATACGGACCTGCATCCGGAGAAGTTTTCGCCGTCTGCGCCGGAGCCAGAGGAACAGTGACGGAAATAAGAACCGCACACAGAATCGTCGCAGACCTCAGCCCACCAACAGCTCCCATGCACCTAAAGACACTGCTATCCCCGTTTTTGTTCCACCGTTCCCGCTACGGCTTTGTTCATTGCCTTCAGGCTTGCCCACATCGCTGCCCACTCACGCTCGGTCATCCCCTCGCGAAACCTCTCCCCTGCTCTGCGCCAGGCAGGCTTCGCCTCGCGCAGCCTGGCCCGCCCTTCCGCAGTCAGCGAGAGACTTCTTCGCCGTGCGTCCTTCCCCGGCACCGACTCCACCCAACCCTTATCTCGCAGTAACTTCAGGTTGCGCGAGAGCGTTGTCTTGTCCATTCCCAGCATCTGCCCCAGCGCCGCCTGTCCTTTGTCCTGCGCCGCATCGAGCGTCATCAACAGCGCAAACTGCGCGGCCTCGATCCCCGATGCGGCCAGGTAGCTGTCGTAGAGCTGCGTCAGCAGGCGAGCGGTCCGCCGCGTCGTAGCCAGAGCACAGGCGGGAAAGCCGCTTGTGGGCTTCTCGGTTGGATTGCTTTTCATCCCTGATAAGCCTATCGCGTCCCGGTACCGTCCGTATGCCCCTGAGGCCCCAGAAGCAGCCGCAAAGGAGTGAGCGGTCCTACGGGAACATAATCAACATCGACGTACCCTGCCTTGTGCAACGGTAGACCCTCCATAATCTCCTTCCCCTCTTCCACCGTCTTGCACCGCAGAAAAAAGACGACGCCCCTGCCATCGCCTCGGGAGTACCACTGTTCGATCTTTCCTTCGAGATAGAGGCCAGCCGTCTCACGAATCTCTTCCGGCATCACCTTCATGACATCGGGTCGCGTGATCCCGGGCTTAACGGTGAGCATCGCGATCACCTGAGTGACGTTGACAGGGGGAGGCGCAGCCGGCTGTGCCTGTGCTTGAAGACCTACCCCGACGGCAAGAGCAAAAAGACTGTGCATGAACATGAAATCTCCTATAGTTGCATCTGCAACTATATTTAGTTTTATATACAACTATTTTGACTTTCGTCAATCGCCCTCCCTCTTTGCGATGGCCTACTTTCACAAACAAGATCGTTAGCTTGCCAGTTTTTCTTTTCAGGACTTAGAAGAAGCATCTCTCTTTTCCACGCGGGAAGGCGGCGGGATTAACAATCGAGAGATGCTGGTAAGAGGAGAGGAGGGAAGAAAGGAGCCGTGCTGGATGTGAGGATCAGTCGCCGATCCAATACGAAGAAGACAACTGCCAGGTACACCCTGTCATTTCTCGGCTAGAGCACTTCGATCAAACGTGGGTACAGCACGAATTGATTCGTCTGATAGAGAGCCAGGACCCTGCGCGTCATCAAATAGTAGGAGGAAGCTGCCTGATGGACGTGGAAAGGAACATGCAATTTGCGCATCGAGAAGAGCATATGGATATGGATCCTGAAGAGTGCCCGCTTGAGCATGACTGCATCTTGCCGAATGCGCTCGGCGACAACGATTGACTCGTCAAAATTCCAATAACGAACATAAGCTGCCAACTGAATGATCGAGTCAGCGTTCTGCCGCATCCTCTTCAACCCGTCGAATCCGCCGACAAGCTGCCAGAGTTCTTCCGGCTCTATCAGCAATTGATTCCCTTGCGGCTGTAAATAGTCCAGCGCTACTTTTTCCAGACCTTCAAATGGAACCGGCTGAATTCGCGCAACCAGAGTTTCCCAATCTTCTCCAGTGAGTCGTCGGGCATTCCAATGCACGATGACGATCCCCAGAGTCAAGACCACGCTGAACACGATAAATACAAGAATTCCCATAAGTCAGCTCTCAACGCCTCTGCATACTGCTGACACCCTGTGGCCCAAGTTTTACATGTTGCTGCAACCCGGTGAGATAGGATTGCATTTCGGGAGACAGTGTACGGGTTTCCGGCTCTGGAAGCCACAAATTTATCGTCCAATAAATTGTGGCAATCTGATACACGACGATGCGCACATTATCCAGGACGGCACCATGCCAGTTCGTTCCGAAATAGCTATAGGCAGCTTCCACAAATAATCCGACTACTGCCCAGGCAGCCCAGCCTGTCGCAATCCCCATGACATGATGACGCCATGCCAACCCGAGCCTCGTAGAGGCCAGGCCCATCGCTACGAACAGTTGCGCGTTCAACATGGCCGCAAACAAATTTCCTTTTTCAATCCAATTGTCGAGCGAACTTGGAACCGTGGGATTCACACCATACGAGATCGCCGCCGCAACGACAGTCCCTGTCAGAGCAAGCAATAAAAACATTTTGCGTGCGTCTCGAACCCACGTTCCTGTGGGCTTAAGGACGATCCCCGTCAATTCAAATACAACAGAGATCTGCAGCGCTAAATCAACAATTGCGCCAATCCAGAAAAACCAGAAATAGGCTTGAGCATTGCCAAAACGATGAATACCGTACAGAACAATGGTTTCGACTACTTGGAAGCTGATGTATGCGCTGAAAACAGGAAAACTGCGCCACCGCCCACGTGCAATCAGCACGAGTACGAGTACAACCAGTTCACAGAAACCGGCCGTCCAAAGTACTCGTGCTGAAAGACTGAGTTCCATCGCAACTTCATCTTACTGATGAGATGAATTGCGTTGTTTAATATCCAAGCACTGCCATCACGATCGAAATGGAATTAGCGTCCACCGGTGCCTGGCTGGGGACGAGGATTGCTCCCGGATAACGTTGCGTGAGCCGGTGTCACGGCTACTGCGGTTGCTAGTGCAATGATGCATGCCAGAATTGCCTTGCGAAGGTTCGTTGTCATTTTTTTCATCTCCTGAGAGTGCGCAGTTGCGCCTATCAGAAGGGTATTCCGGCACCCTACTCATAAACAATGACCTTTTCTTTTCCTGGAGCATGCAAGTCCCTGCATATTCAATAACTTCGCTGGTTCTGGTTATCGCAGCGCCCCGCACGGCGAGAAAAGCTCTTTTTTAAAGCTTTCATCGCAGAGCGGTTTTAGCTCTCCATTCAAAATCCGGGAATCTGCCCAGCGTGAAATCCCTGTTAATCCACCCCGTTTTCCCTGTGGTCAAATAATCCTTGTGAACCACCCCTTTGAAATCGGCAACATCTCCGTCGGTCGCGGGAAGCTCTTCCTCATCGCAGGCCCTTGTGTCATCGAATCCGAGCAGCACGCCCGCATGATGGCTGATTCCATTCAGCGCATCGCCTCCGACGTGGGAATCCCCTATATCTTCAAGGCCAGCTACGACAAGGCCAACCGTACCTCGATTCATAGCTTTCGAGGCCCAGGCGTGGCGGAGGGTGCCCGGATTCTGCGCACGATCGCCGAGACGACCGGCCTTCCGGTCCTTACCGATGTCCATACCGCAGAGGATTGCGTCCGCATCGCGGAGGCGGTTGACGTTCTCCAGATCCCGGCATTTCTTTGCCGGCAGACTGACCTGTTGATCGCCGCAGCGGAAGCTGCAAGACAAAATAGCCGCGCCATCAACGTCAAGAAGGGACAATTCGTCGCCCCGGCTGATATGCGCCACGCGGTCGAGAAGGTCCGGGAAAGCGGATGCCCCCGTGTCTCCCTTACCGAGCGAGGTGCCAGTTTCGGCTACAACAACCTGGTGGTGGACATGCGGGCGCTACCTGTCATGCGGGAATTCGCCCCCGTGATCTTCGATGGAACTCATTCAGTTCAAACGCCTTCTGCGGCAAATGGAGTTTCCGGTGGTCAGCCGGAGTTCATCCCGATCCTGGCTCGCGCCGCCGTCGCCGCAGGAGTGGATGGCGTCTTCCTCGAGGTACACGATGATCCGCCGAAGGCGAAGTCAGATGGAGCCAATGCCCTCCATTTGAATCGTCTTCGAGAAATTCTGGAACAACTTCTTGCAATTCACCACGTAGTAACCTAGGATTCTTGCTGCCTCCCCGATTTTGGTCCTCTCTCTCTGGTTCTCCAATTTGCTCTGTGCTTGTCACTCCCAAAACATACAAAAAAAACGGCCCCTCGCTTGAGGGGCCAATCTGCCTTGGTTCTCTCTGGTTAGGAGAGTCTATTGCGGGAACGATCTAGGCCGTTCACCAACAAACCGTACTAAACTTGCGGGCGACATAGAGATGAAACCTATGCCGCCCTTTGGGGGGAGGGCTACTTCTATTACTGATTGGCCTCTGGTGGTGCACTGACACCCGAATGAGTTGTCTGGGGAGAGGCCGGTGTTGTGTTCGATGCGGAATTGGACTCCATGGTTGCCAGGCTGTTGTGCAGCAACGTTACGCGGACTCCATTGGTTACAGCCTTTTCACCATCAACTGGCTTAGCGGTATTTCTGCCCATACCGGTGCGATAAATCCGGTAGACGGGTATCTGGTGCTCTGTCACGAGATAGCGGACCACTGCATCGGCCATCGCCTGCGAGTTCTGCAGGCCGGAGCGGCTGTAGCCCTGCACCTCAACGATGTATCCCTTCTCATTGGCAAGCTTCGTCGCAACATCGTCCAACTCGGCCTTTGCTTTCGGACCGAGGGTTGTCCGTCCGGAGGCGAACGGCACGGATGAAGAAGCGATCTCCTGGTACTGATCGAGATTGCTTACTGTGGTACCCAACGAGGTTGCACGGTTGCCAGCATTGGTTGCCGTCTGCTGAGCAGTGCCAGCCCGGTTGGAAGCATCGGCTGCATGCTGATCGGCCAGCTCGGCAGCACTCTGCGCTTTGTTGATTCCAGCGGTAGCGCGGGAATCTACGTCACGGATATCGTTTGCGTTTTTGGCCTGAAGCTGGTCCAGCTCATTGGTCCGATCCTTGATCGGATCAACCTGCCTGTGAACCCACTTCTTGCGCGCCAACGGATTCATTTTGCCCCAGAAGCCTTCTTTCGATTGCTGCTCAAGAGGCTTGCCTGTGGCGTACGTCGACTTGTCGTCGACACTCATCTGGCTGCTGGCTGCCGGCGCAGATGCGGATGTGGTGTCCTGTGCCGACGGATTAGCCTGGGTAGCAGACTGAGCCAATGCGCTCATGCCCATCGCGGTGCCGAGTACTACAACTGAGAGACCAAATTTATTTCCGGTTTTCATGTTTTCGCTCCTCATGCACTGCGTCTGCCGTTTCAGACGCCTGTACACCGGGAACTAGAGCATGTGCTCTGCCAAATCCCTTTCCCGCTAACTTGTATTGAAAACAAACCACTTGTCCTGTTTTCAACGGAAGAAAAAATTGCCGGCCTGTTGCCTGCATCTAAAGGCGCCCGCAAATTCTTCCGAGGGGCAGGTAAGTATTTCTGGCCTGCCAACATCGGTGTATTGCAAGAAACCTACTTTTTCTCCACCCGGATTACCCGGATCTCAGGCATCTGCATATTCCAATTCGAAGGGATCGATTCGAAGATAAGGCGAAATTCCCGATCATCCCCGGGCTTCAGAGGAGCCACGTTTACAGGAACGGTGTCGACATAGGGCTCACGGGTCCGAATCAGAGCAAGCGGCAGCGATTCGATCTGCGGAGGCATCTGTTCCTCGTTGTGGAAGAGCACCTGAACCATAACGCCGGTAACGGTAGATGAACCGGCATTGCGGATGTGGCCATCGATGAACGTCGACTTCCCTCCCGAAAGACTGGTGGATTCGCTCATCTGGAGCTGAGTGAGGGGCAGGTTGGAAGCATAACCGTCTAGCGGCTGAATCCCGGTTACCGCAGGAGCTTTCCGATGGCCCGCAAGCAGAAGGCCAGCCAGTACGGCGAGCACGACGGCCCCTGCGATCAGCCACGCCGAAAGCGGCATTCCCGACTGGCGGCTCACCGGTGCGGCGAAGATCTCCGGAGATTCCTGCACGCGATCGGAAGCGTTGGAAGCATCGCCCGAAGTCTCTGCAGGTTCATCATGGCGTTCCGTTTCAAAAGGTTTGCGTTCCTGGTCGCTCATGGCCGGAATTTTATACCGTTCCAGCAACTACCGAATCAGGAAGGTGTCTACGTCTGGAGTCAGCAAAGCTTCACCAGGCAAAACTTAGCGCGATTTTCATCACGAAAACGATTTGTTTTAGTGCATCATCGATTCCATCATCGACATCTACTGCTGTAAGCGGCAGGAGAACCGAGCCATGACTCCCCTGATCGGGTTTCGGACCCACAAGACGGCAGATTCCGAGAGCTCCGCGAGGGAGATTCGAGCGGCTGCGGCGATTACGGAAACTCCTACAGTTCAAAATGTCCCGTCTCGAGCTGCAGACTACGCCTATCGCATCGTCGCTGTAACCGCCGGCCTGATCCTGCTCGCAACAGTCATGTAACGAACTCTCAGGCGAAGCTGGCCCGCTTGACCTTCTGGCGAAAGTCTTCGCCCTGCATCTCCACCACAACGCACATCTCCTGCAAACGCGACCGCATCCGTTCACCGATGCGGTCCCCCAGCGTCTCCTCACGGAGGCGCCCGGCAGTATCCCCGCCGACCGTGCCGAGGGGGCCCTGGTTCGGGTAGTTGGTGGTGATGATGGTGGTGCGACGGTCGTTATACCGGGTATTGAGGATGTGCGCGACCGTATCCCATACCCAGTCCGTGGGCTTGGCGGCGCCAAGTTCGTCCAGAACGAGGACCTCGGCATCGAAGACCGGGCGCAGGATTTCGAGCTCGGTCTCCCGGACCTGGGAGTTATAGCTGTTCTGCACCTGCTTCAGAAGATCGCGATAGTCGTAGAACAGCGCCGTTGCACCTCGATCGATCACCAGGGACTGCAGAATGCCCACCGCCAGATGGGTCTTGCCGACGCCGATCGAGCCGGTCAGAAGCAGGCCGGTACCGTCGGTCTCGAGAGGATAGCTTTCAACGAACCGCTTCGCCCGCAGCAGCGCTGCTCCAAGGGAGCGGTGCGAAGAGGGAAAACTGGTCTCGTAGCTTTCAAGCGTGCAGTGCTCGTAGCGGCGCGGAATGGCCGAGCGCTTGACCCGGAGACGGGCGCGTTCCTGGATGCGGCAGATGCAATCTTCCGCGAACCTGCGGCCGTCCCGTTCAACCACCCGCAGCCCGGCCCCCTCGCAAATGGAACAGATTTCAGCCATAGTGCTTCCTCTTCCGTCTCTTCAGTATCGCAGCAACCGCCCTGACGTCGGTCTGTGCGAATCCCACCTGCAAACACGGAAAACTCGCTCTTCCATTCTTGTGACCACCAGACGAGAGGCTTTGAGGCCTTTTCACGGGCCTGTCATGGCTGGCTTTTCTCTCTACTCTGTTCTCAATGCCTCCATCGGCTCAATCGAAGCGGCTCGTTTCGCTGGAATCAGCCCTGCCACGCCCGCGGCGATCCCAAGCACCGCCAGGGCTCCCAGCAGCACTCCAGCATCCACTTTGGTCACTTGATAGAGCTGCGACTTCACAAATCGCACGCAAGCCAACGCGACCGGAACCCCAATCGCCAGGCCTACCAGCGCCTGCACCAGCGCCCCGCGCAGAATCATTCCCACCACACCGGCCCGGTCCGCACCCAGCGCCATCCGGATTCCGATCTCCTGCGTCCTTCGCACTACGGTGAATGCGGTCACGCCGTACAGCCCGATTGTTGCGAGCAACAGCGCCAGGCCGCCAAACATCATCGTCAACCGCGACAACATGCGCTCTTCTGTAAACCGGTCCGCAATCTGCTGATCGAAGGTCTGGAACTTCACCACCGTCAGGTTGGGATTGATCCCGGCCAAAGTTCTTCGCGCTATCGACTCCATCTCACTCATCGGCCGCTCTGTCTCGATCACGATCGCACCGGCGTACAGATCCAGGTCTTTCTCGATCGGACCGTAATCCGCCGGACGCTGCATCGGCGGCACGAAGACCATAAGATGATCCGTCCATCGCACATCCATATACACCGTGTCCTCGACCACGCCCACAATCTCGAACTCTCCCGGATCGTCCGACCCGATGCGCCGCCCAATCGGATTGCTATCGCCAAAAAACTTCTTCGCAAAAGTCTGGTTCACCACCGCGACCGGAGGAGCCGTTGAAGTATCTCTCACTCCCACTCCTCGTCCCAGCAGAACCTTCGTCCCGACGGAGTCGAAGTATTCCGAATTCACTCTCAGGAACGACGATTGGTGCTCTACGTTCGGCATTCCCTGCACCTTCCATCCCCACCCATTGTTGTTGTCCTCCATGGGCGTATAGCTCGTGATCCCCACCTTCACGACACCCGGAACCGCGTGGAATCTCTCCTCCATCTCGCGGTACAACATCTCCAGCTGCGTCTGCTTGTAGCCTGCTGCCTGCGGATTGACGTGCACGATGTACCGATTCCGCGAATCCAGCTTCATGTCGGTCGCTTCCAGTTTCCGCAGGCTCTGCGCAAAAACCCCTGCGCCCACCAGCAGCACGAACGACAAACCCGCCTGCAGCATCACCAGTGCCTTTTGCAGCTTCGTTGCCCCGCTCGTCGTCGTCCTCGCCCCGCTGCGCAGCACATCCGCAGGCTGCGCCTTCGCGGCCAGCCATGCTGGAGCCACACCGAACAGCACTCCCGTCAGCACGCTCAGGCCAAGAGCAAACCCGATCACCTCCCACGAGGGACTGGCCTCGATTGGCACGCCCTGCTCTCCCGGGAACGCGAGCCTCAACAACATCCGCGTCCCGCCATAAGCCACCGCCAATCCCAGCAGTCCGCCCAGACCCGAGAGCAGCACGCTCTCTGTCAGCAGCTGGCGCACAATCCTCCCGCGCCCCGCTCCCATCGCCGACCGCAACGACATCTCCAGCTTGCGCGCCATGCCCCGCGCCAGCAGCAGGTTCGCAATGTTCGCGCACGCCACCAGCAGCACCAGCCCCGCAATCCACGTCAGCAGCCGAAGATGCTCTCCATACGCAGCCTGCATCCATTGAATTCCGCCACCCGCCGGTGTCAGAACCACGTGCGTGTGTGCCAGTTTCGTCTTGCCTGCCGCTGATACAAAGTCAATCCGCGTCTTCTGTATGGACTGTCGGAGCGCCCCGCCCAGCTTCTCCTGCAACGGCAGCATCGCCGTTCCCGGTTTCACTCTCCCAACGATGTAAAGCCAGTTCGTATCCGGGTCATGCACATACGACACGCCCATGATCTCCGTCATCGTCTCCATCGGCAGGTAATAATCCGGCGGAGTCGACACCAACCGGTCTCCATAAAATCCCTTCGGAGCCACTCCAACCACCGTCACCGGCTTTGTATTGATCCAGAACGTGCTCCCCATCACCTTCGGGTCTCCGGCAAAGTCCCGCTGCCACGCCGCATAGCTGATCACGGCCGTCATCGGTGCGCCCTTCTTATCGTCCGCGTCGGTAAACAATCGACCCGTGTACGGCTTCAGCCCAAAGGTTCGGAAATAATTCCCCGAGACATACTCCCCCATCACCGACTTCGGGAGCGTCTCTGGTCCGTCCCTCCTCACGGTTACGGGCCGGAAGGTAAACCCTGCCTGAATCGCCGCCAGCTCCTCGAACTCCGGCGCGCTCCCCTTCATGTCCTCATACGCCTCGGTCGAAAAGAGCGAGTAATCACCGTCCTTCGCCCAGCCCGAACCGACACAACACGCATTCGGATCGTCTCCCACCCGCACCAGCATCGCCGGATCCACCACCGGCAGACTCCGCAACAGGACACTGTTCACTAACGTAAAAATCGCCGCATTGGCTCCAATCCCCAGGGCCAGCGTCAACAACACCGTGACAGTAAAAGCAGGAGTCTTCTTCAACTGCCGCAGAGCAAACCGCACATCCTGAGCAAGTGTGGTCATCGGAAAACCTCGCTGATGCTGATTGAACCTTCAGGGCCAGATGTGCATTTCCACTGCCAGCATCCCGCAAACATAACCCCAATAGTTTCAGTGCCACCTCCGCACCAATCCTCTTCTCCGTGTCCGGAAACGGCCCCCACCGTCCAAACCCGGACAACTCCTTGGTCCATCCGAAGGCGTTTGCCTCCCATTCCCGGGAGGCTTTAGAGTTTAAGTGTGAAGTGTTGGAATCATCGTCGCGGGCTGCTGGCTTTATTCCTCGCCTGTGTGTGGATCGCGACAGGGGCGTTTGCTGAACACGCCTCCGCAGAGTTTTCGCTCTGTCAGCCGGAACGATCGCCGTGCTGCCCGCCATCCACAAACACGACGAACCTGTCCTGCCCGGCTTGCAGTCTCTCTGCCCCGATTGCGGCGAAGGACAAAAGCGAGCGGGAGCGATCGCGACCGATACCACGGACCAACACGACGCAAACCCACCGTCCGGTCCTGCCGGCCGCCGCATCGGTTCGCGAACTGACTCCGGGCCTCCGGTATCAACCTACTGTTTTTGATCTCAAAGACGACCTACGCATTTAGAAAGAATCTCCCTTTTCCCATGAGCAGCAGCATGCCGAAATATCCGGCATGCGATATCCCTCAACAGCTCAAAAAGGAGATCCTCACCATGAAATTCAAAGTATTCTCGTTCGCGGTCGTCGCCGTTCTGTTTCTTTCGTTGTCAGCCCAGGCCGCAACCGTCCTCAGCTGCTGTGACCAACCTGCCTGCTGTGATGGCAGCAGTTGCTGCTACTAACCCATAGCTGATGGCTGCGCCCACATTCTTTTCAAGATCCGATGAGCAAGAGAGTGTGGGCCAGCCAGAAGCAATCCCTCTGTCCTGCATTGGTTTCCGTATAGGAAATAGGAATTTTCAACACGACTGGCGTTACGACGTGTGATCCTCCCAATCTACCCACTCAACCGGATAGCGCGAGAGATAAGCCTTTACCGCTTCACCAATGGTTGCGAAGAAGGTCTGCTCGCCGAAACGGGTGAAGAGACCAAAGCGCTTCAGCTTGTCCTTGACTGGGTCCTTCACTTCAGCAAAACACAACTCGATGCCGGCGGCGCGCAGGGTTTCGTCGAGTTCGCAGAGTGCATCGGCGGCAGTGACATCAACGCTGGTGACCGGCTCTGCCGCGACCACGAACCTCCGGACCGGCGTCGGTGAGCTCGCAACAGCATCCAGGACACGTTCCTGGAACAGCTCGGCGTTCGCGAAGAACAGCGGTGCATCCCAACGGAACAACACGAGGCCAGGAATCAAGCGTGCCTCCGGATACCGGGTGACGTCGTGATAGCCCCTAACGCGCTCGACACGGCCGAGCACGGCCGAATGCGGGCGCCAGCCGTCCCAGAGAAATTCGATCACGGCGATCACGATCGCGAGGGCAATACCCCGGATGGCACCGAGCACGGCCACACCCGTGAAGCAGACCATCGAAAGCCAGAACTCCCATCGCTGGATGCGATAGAAGCGGCGCAGGTCGGACACCTCGATCAAGCCGATGGCTGCGGCGATGACGACGGCAGCGAGAGCGGTGTGCGGCAAATACTGAAGAAGGTTGGGTGCGAACACCAGCAGGAGAGCGATGGCGAGTGCACCGACAACCCCTGTCAGTTGGGTTCTGGAACCCGCGGCCTCGGCTACGGGAGTACGAGAAGAACTACTGCTGATGGGGAATCCCTGAAAGAAAGCTGAAGCGAGGTTGGCGATGCCGAGGCCGACCATCTCCTGGTTGGGGTCGACGGGTGTATGCAGGCGCGCCGCATAGGTTCGGGAGAGCACGCTCGTGTCTGCGAAGGAGACCAGTGCAACGGCAAGGCCACCGGTGAGAATCGGAAGCAGGTCGTCGGTGCCGACAAGGGGGAGGCGTAGCTGGGGTAATCCGCGCGGCAGGGGACCGAGCACAGACACACCGGCACGAGTTTCGAGGTGGAAGGCTGCAACGACGACAGTAGCGGCAACGACGGCAATCAAAATTCCCGGGATGCGCGGCCAGCGCTTCAGCAGCAGGATGAGAGCAAGCGTGCTGGCTCCGATGACGAGCGCCATGACGTTTGTGTCGCCTGCGAACACGTTTTCGATGATCCCCCAGGCCTGGCGAAGCGGTCCGTTGGCTTTGACCGAGAAGCCGAAGAGCTTCGGGACCTGACTGAGGAGCACCGTCAGCGCGATGCCATTCATGTAGCCGTAGCGAATTGGCTTCGAGAGCAAGTCGGTGATGAACCCCAGTCGGGTGAGGCCGGCGGCGACGCATACGGTGCCAGAGACAATTGCCATCATTCCGGCAATCGCGACCGCGCGTTGTGGATCGCCTGCCGAGAGCGGCAGCACAACGGTGAGGATGACGGGCGCAAGCGACGAGTCAGGGCCTAGGACGAGAATGCGGCTCGGACCAAATAGAGCGTATGCGAGCAGGGGCACGATCGTTGCGTAAAGGCCGTTGATACCTGGCACCCCGGATGCCTCGGCATACGCGATACCGACCGGCACCAGCATGGTCGTCATGACGACGCCCGCGACAAGATCGTGCCGCAGCCAGGGCAATTCATATCGGCGCAGAGTGCTAAGCCCAGGAAGCCAGCGCATCCAGCCGGTTCGACTCCCTAGCGCTGCATGCCGCGTGATGCGGCCCGGCTCTGTTGCAGGAGGACGAAACGAGTTATTCATGGCTGCACAAGCTGAGAGCGAACACGCCACTCACCTCCCGCCTGGAATAGGAACGCCGTGTCGACCCGGGTACTAGCGAAAGTGATCGTTCGGACAAAAACAATCGCTGATTTTCAGTGGTCAGGAATATACACAAACTGGAGTGATTTTGTGCAATGCCTCGAGAGTCCGGTTGTCAGTAACTACAATTATCGATTCGTGATAACAGGGCGAAGCACTCATCGACAGCGGATCCCCTGCTCCTACAAAACGCTCTTCTCGTCATCGAATGGCCCGATCCATCTCTGTATCTCTAGTAACGTGAGGAGTGCCACAAGCTCACATGGAGATAGGAGACTGAAATGGGATTCGCGGAGTGGTTTGGACTCTCTGGCAAGCGAGCGCTGATCACCGGCGCAAGCCGCGGCCTTGGTCGCGAGATGGCGCTGGCGCTTGCCGAAGCAGGTGCAGACATCGTCATTACGGGTCGCACTCAGAACACACTCGACGACACAGCGACAGAGATTCGGGCGCTGGGCCGTCAGGCGTGGACCATCAAGACCGACATGGCAATTCCAGAGGAGTGTCAGGCCGCCTGCGAGCGCATTCTCGAGGAGATCGGCCCGATCGATATTCTGGTGAACAATGTCGGGAATCGAGAGATCAACGTCGCCATTCAGGACGAATCTCTCGCAGCCTGGCGTTCCTCGATTGATCTTAATCTGACGAGCTGTTTTCTTTCCACCAAGATCGTTGGCGCGTCGATGATGGCACAAGGTCGTGGAGGCCGCATCATCAACATCGCCTCCATCAGCGCCCTGATTGCGAACCGGGGAATCGGCGGCCGCGACTATGAAACCAGCAAGGCTGCCGTCTTGCACTTCACCCGTTGCGCCGCCGTCGACTGGGCGCCGCACGGCATCACCGTAAACGCGATCTGTCCTGGACTGTTCATGACCGATGCGAACCGCGAGTGGAATCAGAGGCGCCCTGACATCATCGATGCCTTTGTCGTGAATGTTCCGATGAAGCGGGCAGGCAATCCGCCTGAGATTGGTCCACTGGCGGTCTACCTGGCCAGTCCGGCGGCCGCTTATGTGACGGGCGCTGCTTATGTCATCGACGGCGGGTACACGCTCTGGTAGGAGAGTCCTGCGAACGAGAACCGCTCGTCTCGTCGTTTGCTCGAAGAGCCGGTTTCAGAAACTGCGTCATGCTTAACCTTCCTGGCGAATGGCCACTTGTGGAACCGAAAGAAATCTCCAAAGAGACATCAACACAAGGACAACCTCTTCAAACCGCTTGCGTCTTACTTTGAACGCACGGCATATGGGCAACTGAACATATGCCGGGTGTTAGGAGTCGCTATGGTAAAAAACCAAAACCACAGCTCGGCCTCTTCTCACGATGTGCTGGTGAAGGGCCACCAAATCGCCTATGGGATCAGCAACAGTCGTGGTAGCGGACACAGTCCGCCCTCCAAGGTTTAAGCCTCCCCGGTGATCCGCGCGAGGGCAGGGATTATGTCTCACATAGTCCTCGCATGTCGGAGCTTGGGAGGCCGCTTCGTTAGCGATTGCTGGGATGAGTCTCATATCTCCCGGTATGCGGCGCGAGAATGGTTCCCGCGTCTGAGGTTTATCGCTTGGCTGTATGAAGTGGCAGTTGTATACGAAGTTGCAGTTGTATTAGCGGAAGAGACCCGTTCCCACCAGGAGACGGGTCTCTTCCTGTCTAGGCATCCCTTTTGAATCACGAGGCACCAAGAGAGGATGTCAAGGAATGCAGTTTATGCTTCTAGGTAGCCCGCCTCCGGGCTTGGCTGACATTGTCAACCCACCCCCGACACACAAATCAATACAAGTGCAACAAAATAAACAGCTTATAAACAAAAATAATCCGCAAAAAGTCGCCGATTCGCTCCACTGCATTCGATAAAATAGATTCATGGGAAAGAATCCAGGACCGTAATCTATCTCATTCCAAATCAATACTTTGCAGAATAAGTCTTCTATTAGTAGGACCTTACACTGGAGGTCCGAAGCTAACCCATTTGGTTGGAAGACTTTGCACAAAAAGAGATAGGGTAGGCAGGGTATCGGCTGGCGATGGCCCATGCTAAAATAGAGCAAGTGCTTGCCGCCCCAACCGGAGCGGCCCGGCATCGCGACAGGCACATCGATGTGACGTGACTTCACCGTTGCAAGCGAATCCGCGAAACCGAAAGAGCCAATCTCATACGCCGGAGCAAAGAGCGTCCGGCGAAAGGATCGTTTCATGCCGAAAGCAGGAATTCACCCGAAGTACGAGACCATCACCGTAAAGTGCGCCTGTGGGACGCACTTCGAAACCCGTTCTACCCACAAGGGCGACATCGTCCTTGAAATCTGCTCGGCTTGCCACCCCTTCTTTACCGGCAAGCAGAAGCTGGTCGATACCGCCGGACGCGTCGAGCGTTTCCGTCGCAAGTTCGCCCAGTCGGATGCAGGCAAGGCCGCCGCTGGCAAGTAAGCGGGGCGACGAATTAGCTATAAAGGCCTCCGCAGACGGAGGCCTTTATAGCGTCTTGAAATAGATTGTCTTGACGTAGATTGCCCTGGCAGCGGAGCCCGAACATGAATCTTCGCCAGCAGATTGCAGCAGACCTCGCGAAACGAATCTCCGGATGCACCTTAGGTGTCGATATGGGGCACGGGTGCCTCATGATCGACAACAAGATCTTCGCATTCACCCGAGCCGACGAAAGCGGAGCCCTTAAGCTGCCCGAAGCTCGCATCGCCGCGCTGGTGAACGATGGCGAGATTCGTCACCTGGTCATGGGAAAGCGCACGATGCGCGAGTGGGTGGTCGTTCCCGATATCGCCGCGCCAGGAAACCTGCCTCTGCTGTTCGAAGCCAAAGCCTACGTCGCCTCACTCCCCAAACAAGAGCGACGCAGACCAAAGAAGAAGTCATCTAAAAAGGCAGTGAAGAAGACCGCAGCGAAAGCAGTCAAGAAAGCTACAAAGAAGGCAGTGAAGAAGAGATGAAGAAGCGCTACACACTCGAGCAGAAGAAGTGGGATTCGCCCGCCGAACACGCGATGCCCGCACACGCCCGTGTGCCAGCCAGCTTCACTATCGGCAACGTCACCATCGCGCCGGCTACCGTTCTCGCGCCCATGGCTGGCGTTACTGACACAGTCTTCCGCCGCTTCATCAAGAACGCGAGCCAGTTCACAACTCAAAACAGTGTCATCCTGAGCGGAGCGCGCAGCGCGGAGTCGAACGACCTGCGGTTCGACGACGCGGCCACCGCCATAGAAGCCGAGACCACGAACCAGCAGTCCGGCTGCGGTCTCATCATGACGGAGTTCACCTCAGCCGACGGTCTCTCCCGCATGCGCGAGACCAAGCGCAAGCGCTATCTGACCTACTATGACGATGAGCACCCGATCTCGGCGCAGCTCTTCGGCTCCAATCCCGAGACGCTGGCCGACTCCGCCCGAATCGTTCAGGAC
>Ga0193717_1000573_pt1 | contig 24297 bp, 20 predicted proteins | sample U2c2metaG_FD_145900 | JGI IMG/M metagenome (GOLD analysis project Ga0193717, IMG submission 145900) | Soil microbial communities from a riparian zone of the East river system, Colorado, United States - U2c2 | ecosystem: Environmental > Terrestrial > Soil > Riparian zone | place: USA: East River...
CGGGCCGGGCGAGACCACCGCGTGGCGTTGTTCGGCGCGGGAGGCTTCGCAGGCGGACGCGGTGGTGACGGCCACGCCGATGCAGGTCTACCTCTGGCTGTGGGGCCGCGCGTCCTTGCTGTCGGTGAAGGTTCGCGGGCAGCACGACGCGGCGGCGCAACTCTGGGCGTTGCTCAGGCTGGCGACACGGTGAATCGGTTTTGCGGGGAAGCAACGCTGGTTTTGCCGGGGTCACGGTCTAGGTTTCGGCCATGGGAAACCGTCTCGTCAATGTGGTGATCGATTCGGCGCGGCCGCGGGAGGTCGCGGCTTTCTGGGCCGAACTGCTCGGCTGGGAGGTCGCGATCGACCTTCCCGGGGAAGTGGACGTGCGGGCACCGGCGTCGGACGGCTTGGCACTCGACCTGACGTTCGTACCGGTGCCCGAAGCGAAAAAGGGGAAGAACCGGATCCACCTGGACTTGGCCAGCGCGTCGGCCGAGGCGCAGAAAGCCATGGTGGACAAGGCGCTCGCCCTCGGTGCCCGGCCGGCCGACATCGGCCAGTCGGACACACCGTGGGTGGTGCTGGCCGATCCGGAGGGCAACGAGTTCTGCGTGCTGGACCCGCGCCCGAAGTATCTCGCGATGGGCGCGGTCGCCGCGATCGTCGTCGACGTGCACGACCCGCTCGCGCTGGCGGCCTTCTGGGCCGAGGCGACGGGATGGGCGATCGGGGACCGGGAAGAGGACATCGTCGGACTCCGCGCGCCGGACGGCCGCGGGCCGTGGCTGGAATTCCTGCGCACGGAGGACGTGAAAACGGTGAAGAACCGGATTCACCTCGATGTCGCGCCGCAAATCGGTGGGGAAATAGCCGACTTCGTAGCGCGGCTGGTCGATGTGGGCGCGGCCACTCTCGAAAGCGGTACCTTGCCCTGGCAAGTCCTCACCGACCCAGAAGGCAACGAATTCTGCGTACTTTCCGCTCGCTAGTCACTTTGAGTGTTTCTCGCGCGTTGCCGGGCGGCGCCGAAGCCTGACACGAGCGAAACACCGGTGTCCCCGGCAGGCAACAACCGGACGGGACGGTGGAGGAATGGAGAGCCGTCACGTTCGAACAGCGCAGGACGCCCAGGCCGTCGAGCCGTGGTCACCGGAGGCGGCTGAGGAAGTCGACACCTCTCTCACCTGGCGGCTCCGGATCCGTATGGACGACCGGCCAGGCACACTCGCCAGGATCGCCATCCGGCTCGCCGACCTCGAGTGCAACATCCTCGGGCTGACGGTGCTGCCGGTCCCCGGCGGGGTGCTCGACGAGATCGTCGTCCGGCCGGCGACCGGGCTGACCCGGCCGCATCTGGTCAACGCGATCCGGGCGGAGGGCTGCGAGTGTTCCGGCATCGTCGACGCGGACGTCCGCGAGCTCGTCGACGCGTCGGCGGCCACGCTTTCCTCGGCGAGCCGTGCGGTGAGCGATCCCGCGAAGTTCTCCGAAGTCCTCCGGGACGTGCTCGCCGCCGACATCGTCACCGTGGTGCCCACGGCCGAGACGAACCCGTCGCGGACCGAGGGCGGGCACCGCGCGGTGTTCCCGATCGACGACGAAAGCGCGCTGGTCGCGCGGCGCGGATGGGCGCCGTTCGTCCAGCTCGAACTGGCACGCGGGCAGGCACTGCTCGGACTGCTCGGCGCGGTGCGCGCGAACGCGGCCGGCCCGGCGGTGATGACGTGCACCGACGGCGCCAACCTCGTGCTCCGGCAGGGCGCGCCCGGCGACGCGGACGCCGTCTTCGCGCTGCACGACCGATGCTCGAAGGCGACGCTGTTCCAGCGCTACCACACCGGGATGCGGACGGTGCCGCGTCGCTGGCTGCACCGGCTGCTCGTCCCGCCGCGCGGGGTCAGCCTGCTGGCCGTCTGCGGGCGTGACGTCGTCGGGCTCGGCCAGCTCATCCCGGCCGCGACCGGCGAGAGCGCCGAAGTTTCGTTGCTGGTGGAGGATTCCTGGCAGCGCAAGGGCGTCGGCACCGCGTTGATGGCGAGACTCGGCGTGCTCGCGAGCGCGCGCGGGCACCAGGAACTGACCGCGGTTTGCCTGCCGAGCCAGGACACGATCTTCCGGACAGCGGTGAACGCCGGGCTCAAGCCCGAGCAGCCGGTCGACGGTGTGGTCAAGATTGCGCTGGGCTAACCCTTGTCCCGCTTCCAGAACCAGTCTTTCTCCCGCGTTTCGCGCATTGCCTGCTTCTTCAGGTCGGGCGTGAGACGGTCGAGGTAGAGCTTGCCGTCGAGATGATCCGTTTCGTGCTGCAGCGCCTGCGCCAGCACGTCGAATCCCTCGACCTCGATCGGATTGTTGTGCTTGTCGACGCCGCGGACCAAGGCCCGCATGGCGCGCACGACCGGGAATCGGAGCTCGGGAACGGAAAGGCAGCCCTCGGTGATCTCGTGGGTCTCCTCGGAAAGTTCCACGATCTGCGGGTTGATCACGTAACCCATGAGGCCTTCGACGTTGTAGCTGAACACCCGCAGGCTGACGCCGATCTGGTTCGCCGCCAACCCGGCCCGCCCCGGCAGTTGCACCCCGTCGAGCAGATCGGTCACCAGGAGGTCGATGGACTTGTCGAACCGGGTCACCGGATCGCAGACGGTTTTGAGCACCGGGTCCCCGAAGTAACGCAGCTCCCGCACGGCCATCGTGGAATTTCCTTTCCCTTTTCGCCGTGCGAACTCTAGATGATCGGTGCCGCTACCGGTCGAGCAGGGAAGCGGCCGCCGCGAAGACGTCATAGGTGCTCTTGTCGAACAGCACGAACCGCACCGAGATGATTCCCGTTGTCCCGTCCAAGGTTTCGGCGACGGCGCCCAGCGCGATTTTCGCGGCGGACTCGACGGGCCAGCGGTAGATACCGGTCGAGATCGCCGGGAACGCGACGGTGTGCGCACCGAGATCGGCCGCGACGCGCAGCGAGTTGCGATGGCAGTCGGCCAGCAGCGCCGAGCGATCCTCCTCGGCGGACCAGACCGGCCCGACCGTGTGCACGACCCAGTTCGCGGGCAGCCGCCCCGCGGTCGTCGCCACCGCTTGCCCGGTCTTGAGTCCGTGGCCGTAGTGCCCGGCACGGAGTTTGCGGCAGTCGGCGAGGATTTCGGGGCCGCCCTTGCGATGGATGGCACCGTCGACCCCGCCACCGCCCAGCAGTGACGAGTTCGCGGCGTTCACCACGACGTCGACGTCCTGCGCGGTGATGTCGCCGACGACGAGTTGGATCCGTGTCATGGGCGCATTCTGTAGCGCTCAGAGCCTGGGCGCCACGGGATTATTCCCAGGGGGCAGGCGGACCGTACACGGATCTGCCTGCCTCGAAAACGTGTTGTCCTCGGCATTTCCAGCCTAGGTCAGCAGCCGGGCAGGTCACATCAATGCCTCGAACTCGGCGATGCCCTCCGCGCCGAGAACGTCGCCGTACCTTTCGGGCACGTCCAGAAACGTGTCATCCTCGGCGTTTCTGACCAGCTCGGCCAGCCGTGCTGCCAATGCCAGCGGATCCGGGCAGCAGGTCTTGGACAATCGGAGGTGAAGCTCGGCCAGCGCGCTACCGATCTCCTCCGGTTCCGTCTCGTAGGTCTCCCACGCGTCGTACAGATAGCCCGATAACGCGGCCCACACGGCGATCGCCTCCTCGACCACGTCCAGCAACTCCTCGGTGGGCGGCCGCACGCCGAGCAACTCCAGCTCGGCCACCATCGCCGTGCCTGCCTTGACGATGTCCTGCAGATCCCAGCGACGGCGGCCGTTCGGCACCTCGGCGGCGGCCGAAACCATCCGCCGGGCGGCGTCGATCTCGGCTGGTCCGGGTGGTGGCAGTTGCCCGGCGCTGGCCAGCAGCAACGCGGCGAAGTACGGATCCGCGACGGCTTGCCGCGCGACCAGGCCGATCAGCTTGCGAGAGGGAAGCCCTTGGGCGATTTCGGCGAACCGTTGCTCCGCCGGGTCGGCATCTCGGGACTCGGCAAGGGCCTGTCCCGCGGAAGTCAACTGCGCGTCGGCGTCGGGTCGTATAGCCACGTGGACATCCAACCGCAGCAGATCAGCCCGGCACCATTGCGGGTCTGCGCCGCAGTTAAGGTCCTCGAGTGACTCCCGATTGTCAGCCCGTCGGCGTGCTCGCAGGGACTGCCCGCGACTGCACCATGTTCGAGCAAGTTCGCAGACTGGCCGAGTGGGTGGGCGACGGCAAACCGGTCACGCCGAAACAGGTGCTCCGGCCGATCGACGTGCCAGGGGCGGCGCAAGCACTGGGCATCACGGCACCGGCCCGAATAGTCACCGCTGCCAGGGTTTCCGCGCTCCACCGCCCGTGGAAGATCGCGCTGACAGTCGGTGCTCTGCAGATCACGGACGGCCGGGCCGTGGCCGCCTCCATGTCCGAGTGGTTCTCCGACGACGACGTGCTGGAACTGTGGCTTACCGCGCTGGCTGTCACGTTCGCCGCCGGTACCGCAAGCGAAGACGAGATCGCCGCGGCCGAGTTCGCCCGCATTCTCCTCACCTCACTGGCCGATGGCCCGGCATCCTCCGCGGATTTCCTGGGGCGTCGAGCGTTCGACGCGCTCGATGTCGACGATTTTTACCTCATCAGCCCGTTCTTCACGGCGTATCGCGGCCGTGAAGATCCCCATGGCGCCATGGTCGACCTGCTGGTCGAGTGCGGTGCGGCCACTCAGCGGGGTAACCGGGTGGTGGCGACCCCGCTGGGCCTCTGGGCGGCGCAGGAGATGACGGCGCGAATACCCGAACCGGTCGGCCCGGACCTTTCGGCGGCAGAACTGATCGTCCGGCTCACCGAGACCGGAGATGACCCGTGGTACGCCGCGCAGGACTGGCTGGACGGGCGAAATCCGCTGCGAGCGGCCCGCGACCTCTTGCAAGCTGCGGCGAGTGCCACGCCGCTTCAGCGCATCCTCGCGATCGAGATCGTCGATGCCCTTGGCGAACCCGCCGATGCTGCCTGGCACGAAGTCACGGCGATCGCGAACCTCGCGGTGCACGCCCGCGAGGCCCTCGCCGGGTTGGGGGAGCCGGTGGCGCGCGGCAAGGAAGACTCGAGTTGGCTCACGGTCGAGTACGCCGCCGCGGCGCTCGCTGGTCACGGACCCGATGAAGCATGGTCTTGTGTCGAGGAACGGCTGCCTGGCAGGGAATTCTCCTCCGTAATCCGAGAAGTCGCGGGCGTAGTTCACCCTTGTGCCACCGAATTGGCCGAAGCTCTCAGCGCTTTCATCGCCGCGGGCGAGAAGCCGACAGCCACTCGGGTCTGTCAGCTCAAGATCTCACTCAAGCGGATGAAGCCGCCGGTCTGGCGCCGGGTGCAGGACCGGCGGCTTCATCGGGTGATCCAGATCGTCATGGAATGGGACGGCGATCACCTCCACACCTTCTCGGCGGGACGTGAGCACTACGGAGATGTCTCCTACACTCCCGAATTCCGCGACGAAGCCGCGTTGAGGGTGATCGACGCGTTCACCTCGGACAAGAAGATCGGCTATACCTACGATTTCGGTGCCGACTGGCAGCATGACGTCATCTTGGAGAGGGTGCTCGATCTCGAAGCCGACACGACCTACCCCGTCTGTGTGGCAGGCAAGGGCGACTCGCCCAACGAGGGTTCTGATTCCTTCGACAGGGACAAGGTCAACGGCCGTCTGGCCAAGCTCGGCCGTCACTTGAACTTGGCGTGACACCCTGGCGGTCTTGTCGCGCCGAGACCGCCAGGGCGCTTGCGTCAGTGGACGAGTGCCGGGCCAAGGGGCAGCGCTGAACCGCCTGTCGCCTGCGAAGCCGAGCTGAAGAACAGGTAGACACCCACCGCGGCGAAGACGAAGACCACGATGCCCGCGAGGCGCAGCACGCCCGCCGAGCCTTGCGAAGTGCCCGCCAGCACCAGGACGAGCGCGACTTCGATCAACGCGAACAGGACCGTGTAGGCGACTGGCAGCCGCAGCGAGCCCAAGGTCAGCATGCCGACGACGACCAGCCAGGCGATGAGGAACAGTTCCTGCGTCGCGACCGCGGCACCGGCGTCGACCCCGAACCAGCCGTGGGTCAGGCCCAGTACGAGCAGGGCGTAGCTGAGCCAGAATCCGGCGAAGATGCCGAACACCCCGGCGACGGCGTTCTGGCCGACGGCGGCCGCCCAGATGGCCGCGATCACCAGGCCCAGGCCGGTGGCCGCGACGATGATGGCCAGCGACGCGCCGACAGCCGCGGCCGGTACGTAGCCGACGAGGACGAGACCGAGCGCGACCGAGCCGACGATGAACGCGGGCAGGCCGATCATCATGGGGTCGCCGACCGGGGCGGGTGGTGGAGCGGCTTCGGCGGCGTGTTGGGCGGATACTCGGTGAGTGCTTTCCGAACCGGCGTCGATGGCGGTCATGGGGCTCCCTTTCGGAGGCAACCGGACATGTGCCTGGGGTTGTCGCGGAGGCACGTACTCGGTTTACCCGATCTTCCACGCACGCCGGGTCTCACTTTGAGGCGCTGGTCAGGCGCGCAGCCGCAGGCCCTTCGGAGTCGCGCGGAAACCGGCCTCCTGCAGGATGCCGGACAGGTCGGTGCCCAGGGCGTGCTCGCCATCGGCCCGCTGCACCGCGAGGTGACCCAGCCAGCCTTCGCGCACGGCAGTCGACAACGCGCGTGCCGCGGCGCGCAGCGGCTCCTGGGATTCGGTGAACGTGAGTAGTGAACGGCCCCCGCGTTCGACGTACAGCGCGGGCACGCCATCGACGAGGACGGCGAGTGCGCCGGCCTTGCGGGCCGGGCGGTGTTTGGTGTCGCCCGTCGCCGCGGGCCACGGCAGCGCGGCGCCGTACGGCTGCGCCGGGTCGGCCGCCGCGAGTACCACGGCACCGGCGGAATCACGTGGCGCAGAGCCGGTGTCGGACAGCGCGCGCAGCCTGTCCACCGCGCCCTTCGCGGCGAACTGGGCCGCACCGAGTCCTTCGACGACGTAACCGCGCACGACCTGTCCGGAGTCCTCCATACCGCGTAAAACTTTGTAGATCCCCGAAAACCCACCGGTGACGCGTTCTGTTTCCAGCGCACCGCGGGTGAGTACGCCGTGGCGTTCGAGGAAGGCTTCGGTGCGGGCGTGGGCGCGCCGGGTCGGGTCGGGCTCGCGGACCGGCGTCAACGCCCACCTCCCGGCGACCGTCGGCGGGCCGGAGCGCGAAGGCATCGCCGGACGGCTCGCGCGCATCCGGGCGTAGCGTCCACGAGGAGCGGTTCGGCGTGGTTTGTGTGCCGCGCCTTTACCGGCGACTTGGGCGCGGAGCGGGCCCAGCGTGTCACCGGTGACGAGGCCGGCCCAGACGAGATCCCACAGCGCGGCGACGACTTCGCCGTCGCTCGGCGCGGCCTCGACGAGGGGGGTGATCTTGTCCACGATCTGCCGGAAGAACAGTGCACCACCGTCCAAAGAGGACAGCAGGGCTTGGTGCAATGGCCCTTCCGGTACCGAATCCTCGATCTCGGGCAGCAGCAGATCCGCGACGTCCGTCGGTGCCAGCGCGAGCCAGCCGTCGCCCCCGGCGAGCGAACCGCAGCCGCACCAGGTGACCTCGCCCGCGGTGGTGAGTTCGTCCAGCAACGCGGGGGAGTAGCCGGGCAACCGGCTAGGCAGGATCAGCGATTCCACCGCGCTCGCCGGAAGTGGGGCTCCCGCAAGCTGTTCGACCACGGACAGCACGTCGTCGGCCGTCGGCGCCGAGCGGAGCCGGGCGCCGACTCCGTGCCAGGACGGCAGGAACCTTCCCAGCGCGGCGGGTTCGACCGGCTCGACCTCAGCGCGCAGCCGCGCCAGTGACGCCCTTCGCAGCCTGCGAAGCACGGCAGCGTCGCAGTACTCCATACCCGCCGGATGCAGCTCCGCGTGCCCCAGTGGACTGAGTTCCCCGCGAGCCATCCTGCCCTCGGACGTGAGTCTGTCGAGGACACCGGTGACGACAGCTGTGCCCAGCCCGAACCGGTCCGCGACCTGGCGCGCGCCGAACGGGCCACGGCTGCGGGCGTACCGGGACAGAAGATCACCGAGCGGGTCGGCCACGGGCTCAGTGAACGCCTCCGGCACCCCGACCGGAAGCGCCGTGCCCAGCGCGTCCCGCACGCGGCCCGCGTCTTCGATGGCGATGTACCGCTCTTCGCCGCCGATCCGCACCCGGATCGAGCGCCGGGCGGCTTCCAGCTCGGTGAGCCATTCGGGCTGGATCCCGCGGGCGGCCGCTTCTTCGACTGTCATGTCCCCGAGGAACCGCAGCAGGTCTGCCGCGTCTTCGGCGTGCCGGGCGTGCCTGTCTTCGTCGAGGCGTTGCAGCGACCGCTCGATCTCGGTGATGACCTCGGCGTCGAGCAGTTCCCGGATCGCTTCGGTACCGAGCAGTTCCGCGAGCAGCGTGGAATCCAGCGAGAGTGCCGCGGCCCGGCGCTCGGCCAGCGGCGCGTCCGTCTCGTACAGGAACATGCCGACGTACCCAAACAACAGACTGCGGGCGAACGGCGACGGACTGGGCGTCTCGACGTCGACCACCTTGATCCGGCGGGCCCGGACATCGGTCATCAGCTCGCGCAGGCCACCGACGTCGTACACGTCCTGCAGGCATTCCCGCATCGCTTCGAGGACGACCGGAAACCGCTCGTACTTCGCCGCGACCGACAGCAGCTGCGACGCGCGTTGCCGTTGCTGCCAAAGGGGAGTCCGGCGCCGCGGATCCCGGCGGGGCAACAGAAGCGAGCGAGCGGCGCACTCCCGGAACCGCGCGGCGAACAGCGCCGAACCACCGACCTCGGCGACGATCAACTGCTCGACCTCTTCCGGATCGAGCAGGATGTCCTCGACGCCGACAGTGACTTCCGCGCCGTCGGCGTCCAGCGCGTCCGGCAGCCGCAGCACGATCCCGTCGTCGGAGTGGGCGACCTGCGCGTCGACCCCGCGGTTCTCCCGGAGCCGCGCGGCGATGGCCAGTGCCCACGGCGCGTTGACCTGCGCGCCGAACGGCGAGTGCAGCACTATCCGCCAATCGCCGAGCTCGTCACGGAACCGTTCGAGCAGGATCGTGCGGTCGTTGGGGATATGCCTTGTCGCCGAACGCTGTTCTTCGAGATAGCCCAGCAGGTTGTCGCAGGCTCGTTCGTCCAGCCCGGCCACTTCCGCGCGGGTGCGCGCCTCCGCCGAGTCCAAAGTGGACAGTTCGCGGACGAACGCGCCGAGCGCCCGGCCCAGTTCCAGCGGACGGCCCTGGGCGTCGCCCTTCCAGAACGGCATCCGGGCCGGCTCGCCCGGCGCGGGCACCACGATCACCCTGTCATGCGTGATATCCGTGACGCGCCAGGAAGAAGTGCCCAGAAGGACCGTGTCACCCACGCGGGACTCGTAGACCATTTCCTCGTCGAGCTCGCCGACTCGCGAACCGGGCCTGTCGTCGGATCCCGGGGTCATCACGGTGAACAGCCCGCGATCGGGAATCGTGCCGCCCGAGGTCACCGCGAGCCGCTGGGCGCCGGGACGTCCGGTCAGCTCGCCCGTCACCCTGTCCCAGGTGATCCGGGCTCGTAGCTCGCCGAACTCCTCGCTCGGGTACCGCCCGGCCAGCATGTCGAGTACCGCGTGCAGCGCGTCGTCCGGCAGCGCGGCGAAGGGCGCGGCTCGGCGGATCAGCTCGGCCAGCTCGTCGACCGTCCACGACTCCAGCGCGACCATCGCCACGATGTGCTGCGCCAGCACGTCCAGCGGGTTGCGCGGGTAGTGGACCGCTTCGATCTTGCCGGTCGCCATCCGCTCGGCGACCACCGCGCAGGAGACCAGGTCGCCCCGGAACTTGGGGAACATGACCCCGCGCGACACCGCGCCGACCTGGTGCCCGGCCCGGCCGACGCGCTGCAGCCCGGATGCCACCGTCGGCGGTGCCTCGATCTGCACGACCAGGTCGACCGCACCCATGTCGATGCCCAGCTCCAGCGAGGAGGTGGCGACCACGCACGCCAGGCGACCGGACTTGAGCTCTTCCTCGACGTGGGTGCGCTGTTCACGCGACATCGAGCCGTGGTGCGCCTTGGCTATCGTCGCTTCGGCGCCCGTGGTCAGGCCCGACTGCCCGATGGCTTCGGCTGGAAACTCTTGCCCTGCCCGGAGTTCCGTCTGTTCCGCGGCGAGTTCGTTCAGCTTCGAGGTCAGGCGTTCGGTCAGCCGCCGCGAGTTGGCGAACACGATCGTCGAGCGATGCGACTTGATCAGCTCGAGGACACGCTCCTCCACCGCGGGCCAGATCGAGGGCCGCTTGGCCGGGCCGACCTCTTCTTCGAACCCGAGCGGCCCGTCGATCGGATCCACCGGCGCGGCCGGGGCGTCGAGGTTCCCCATGTCCTCGACCGGGACCTCGACCCGCACCTCGATGGTCTTGGCAAGCTTCGGCTGGACCACCCGGACCGGCCGCTGCCCGCCGAGGAACGAACTGACCTCGTCGACCGGGCGGACCGTCGCGGACAGGCCGATCCGCTGGGCGGGCCTGGGCAGCAGCGCGTCCAGCCGCTCCAGCGACACGGCCAGGTGGGCGCCGCGTTTGCCGCCCGCGACGGCGTGCACCTCGTCGACGATCACCGTCTCGATCCCGCGCAGTGACTCGCGCGCCGACGACGTCAGGATCAGGAACAGCGACTCGGGGGTGGTGACCAGCACATCCGGCGGGGTGCGGCCGAACGACCGGCGCTCGGCGGCCGTGGTGTCGCCCGTCCGCATGCCGACCTCGATATCGGGCGGCGCGAGCCCGAGCCGGCGCGAAGCCTGCGAGATCCCGGCCAGCGGTGCCCGCAGGTTGCGCTGGACGTCGACAGCAAGCGCCTTGAGCGGCGAGACATAGAGGACACGGCAGCGCTTCTTCGGATCCGCGGGCGGCGGCTCGGAAGCCAGCCTGTCCAGCGCCCACAGGAAGGCGGCCAGCGTCTTGCCGGAGCCCGTCGGCGCGACGACCAGCGCGTGCTCGCCCGCGTGCGCCGCCCGCCAGGCACCGGCCTGGGCGTCGGTGGGCGCGGCGAAGGCCCCCTTGAACCACTCGCGGGTGGCGGGGGAGAACAGATCGAGCACTTCGGCCGTGGCCATACCCCCATCTTGCGCTTCGGCACCGACAGTTTTGCGCCGAGCGTGACTTAGTGGTCACGATTGGAAAGTTTGTCGGGGGTCTCGACGGCCCAGCTTCCCGCTGGGCGCACGGCCGGTAGACCCGAGTACAACACCGGTACGAGGGTCTACCGGCCGCACACCCAGCGAAAACCTGGATCCGCCGAATACCCCCAACAAACTTCCCATCGCAACCACTTTGGCGGTCCGGCACACGCGCGGCCCACCGGCGTGGGAGCATGCACCGGCAGGTGAACCAGGGCCTGATCAGGGCGTTGAAGATCAGAGCATTGAACAAATCAGGGCATTGAACAAGGGGAGAGCTGTGCGGATCCTGTCGGTGGATCTCGGGACGTCCAACACCGTGGCCGTGTTGTCGGCGCACGGGCGGCCGCCGCGGGTCGTCGAAGTGGACGGCTCGGCGAACATGCCGTCCGCGGTGTTCGCCGCCGAGGACGGCACGCTCATGATCGGCCGCGACGCCGAGCGCCGCGCCCGGCTCGACCCGACCCGGTTCGAGCCCAACCCCAAGCGCCGCATCGACGAGCAGACGCTGCTGCTCGGTACCGACATCGTGCCGGTGAACGAAGCCCTCGCCGCGATCCTGCGCCGCGTGATCGAGGAGACGGTCCGCCAGCTCGGCGGCGAGCAGCCCGACGAGGTCCGCCTGACCCACCCCGCGCAGTGGGGCCCGGTCCGGCGCAACGTCCTGCTCTCCGCCGCGAGACTCGCCGGGATGGGCAACGCGGTTTCGCTGGTGCCCGAGCCGGTAGCCGCTGCCGCGCACTTCGCGTCCTTCCCCGGCAAGTCACTGGCCCCCGGCCATGCGCTCGCCGTCTACGACCTCGGCGCGGGCACCTTCGACGTCGCCGTGGTCGGCGCGACCCAGACCGGGTTCGCGGTGCTCGCCGAGGACGGCCTGGCCGACCTGGGCGGGCTCGACGTCGACCAGGCGTTGCTGGTGCACGTCGGCCGTGAGGTCTCACACCGGGACCCGGCGCGCTGGCAACGGCTGCTGCGCCCGGAGTCGACGCCGGACAGGCGCACCCGGCGTGCCTTGCAGGAGGACGTGAAGGCCGCCAAAGAGGCACTTTCCCGGCACCCGCAGACCGACGTGCCGATGCCGGAACCGTTCACCGACGTGCTGGTCACCCGTGCCGAGCTCGAAGCGCTGGTCCGCCCGGCCCTGCTCCGCAGTGTCGAGCTGCTGGCCAAGACGGTCCGCGCGGCGGGGCTGTCGCCGGATCGGCTGGCGGGGATCTACCTCGTCGGCGGGTCCAGCCGGTTGCCGCTGGTCGGGTCCATGATCGCGGAGAAGCTCGGGGTCGTTCCCGCGAGCCTCGACCAGCCGGAGACGGCCGTCGCGCTCGGCGCGCACCACGTCGCGCCGGACGGCATCACCATGCGCACGCAGAACCTCGAAGGCCAGGTCGCCGCGAGCGCGCCCGGTCCCTACGGCTTCCCCGGTCAGCGGCAGCCGATTCCCGCCGGTTACCAGCGGCCGGGGCAGTACCAGCAGCCTTCGTTCCCGCAGAGCGGTCCACAGCAGGTCCAGCAGCGGCCCGCGCCCTCGAACTTTCCGGCGTACTCGCCGACGCGGGAGGTACCGAAGAGCGGCGGCAAGAAGAAACTGCTGATCGCGCTCGCGGCCGCGGTGGTCGTCGTGCTCGGCATCGGCGGCGCGATCTTCCTCGCCTCATCTTCTTCGGTCACCACGTACACCGCCGACGAGTGCAAGCAGCAGGCACAGGGCGACGACAAGGGCTTCACCGGCTGTATGCGCCAGCTCGCCGGGACGATCGCCGACACCGGCAGCTGTACCCCCGGTACGGGCAACGGGCCCGCCGCCACCACGGAAAAACTCGGCGTGACCTCGACGTGCTCCGCGCCCGGCCGCGCCGGCACCCAGGTGACCTATCTGCAGGGCACCTCGGCCGAGGTGCTCAAGCCCTATACCGACCAGCTGCTGCAGTCCGCGGGCGGTGACCGGACGAATTCCCAGTGGAAGGGCAACGGTCTCCAGGGCGAGTATTCGTCCGCCGCGGGCAAGAACTCGGCCGTGCTCGTCTTCACCGTCACCGATCGCCCCTTGGCGGGCTTTATCTATCAGGTGAATTCGAGCGATCAGGCCGCCGCGACGACTCCGGGCGCGCTCGCGGACTACTTCGAACAGAGCGTCCAGCCCGGAGAGTGACCACCGCACCGAGCTAGGCTGTAACCGATGCGTATCACGGATTTCCAGCGGATGATGGCCGGCGAGTTCGGCTCCAGCAGGGCTTCGACGCTGGCCAGGGACCATGTGTTCAGCGGGCTCGGCGGGCGGACGGTCGAAGAAGCCGTCGAAGCGGGCGTGCCGGTCAAGGAGATTTGGCAGGTCGTCTGCGAGTCTTTCGACGTCCCGTCCGAGCGTCGCTGACACACGGGCAGAAAATCCTACCGCAAGGGTGTGTCGGTTTCGCGGTCGAACAGGTGTTCGTCTATGGTGTTGTCCACAGCGGGGCCAGCTATCCACAGATCGCCGCCGAGGTCTGGAATTGTCGGTCCTCACCCGTAGCGTCTGGTCCGACAGCCGAAAACTTTGCTCGACTCTCTAGAAACAAGAGCCGCACAGGCTCCCAGCAACGAGGTGGACTTCATGGCACCAGCAGCACCCGACAAGGACAAGGCGCTCGAACTGGCCCTTGCGCAGATCGACAAGCAGTACGGCAAGGGCTCCCTGATGCGCCTTGGCGACAAGGGGCACGTGCCGATCGCCGTGATCCCGACCGGCGCCATCGCGCTGGACATCGCACTGGGCATCGGGGGCCTGCCGCGTGGCCGCGTGGTGGAGATCTACGGTCCGGAATCCTCCGGTAAGACCACCGTCGCCCTGCACGCGGTCGCCAACGCGCAGAAGGCGGGCGGGATCGCCGCGTTCATCGACGCGGAGCACGCGCTCGACCCGGAATACGCCAAGAACCTCGGCGTGGACACCGACGCGCTGCTCGTTTCGCAGCCGGACACCGGTGAGCAGGCGCTCGAGATCGCGGACATGCTGATCCGTTCCGGCGCGCTCGACATCCTGGTCATCGACTCGGTGGCCGCGCTCGTGCCGCGCGCCGAGATCGAGGGCGAGATGGGTGACAGCCACGTCGGCCTGCAGGCCCGGCTGATGAGCCAGGCGCTGCGGAAGATGACCGGTGCGATGAGCAACACGGGCACCACCGCGATCTTCATCAACCAGCTGCGCGAGAAGATCGGCGTCATGTTCGGCTCCCCGGAGACGACGACCGGTGGTAAAGCGCTGAAGTTCTACGCGTCGGTCCGGCTGGATGTCCGCCGGATCGAGACGCTGAAGGACAGTGGCGAGGCGGTCGGTAACCGCACCCGCGTGAAGGTCGTGAAGAACAAGGTCGCGCCGCCCTTCAAGCAGGCCGAGTTCGACATCCTGTACGGCAAGGGAATCTCCCGCGAGGGCTCGCTCATCGACATGGGTGTCGACCAGAGCATCGTGCGGAAGTCCGGCGCCTGGTACACCTACGAAGGCGACCAGCTGGGACAGGGTAAGGAAAACGCCCGCAAGTTCCTGCTGGACAACCCCGATGTCGCGAACGAGATCGAGAAGAAGATCAAGGAAAAGCTCGGTATCGGTGCCCAGCTGGATGCCGAGGTCGCGCCCGCCCCGGTCGACTTCTAGGGACCAGCGCATGGCAGAGGGGCGCAAGCCGAAGTTCGATCCCATGGAGCTTTCCCCGGAGGAACGGTGGAAGAAGGCCAAGGAGATCTGCTACGACCAGCTCGCCGTTCGCTCACGCTCCCAGGACGAGCTTCGGCAAACGTTGCTGCGTAAGGGGTTCGACGACGAGACCACGGAAACCCTGCTGGGGAAACTGGTCAAGGCCGAACTCGTCAACGACGCGACGTTTGCCGAAGAATGGGTGAACGCCCGGCATACCCACAAGGGTCTGTCGAAAGGCGCACTCGTCATGGAGCTCAAGCGTAAGGGCGTCGACAGCGAGATAGCGGTGCAAGCCGTGAGCGAGCTGGACAGGGAATCCGAAGAGGCCCGGGCCCGTGAGCTGGTGCAAAAGAAGCTGCGCAGCCTGGGCGCCGAAGTCGACGAGCAGACGGCCATCCGTCGCTTGCTCGGCATGCTGGGCCGCAAGGGCTACCCGCAAGACCTGTCGTACCGGGTGATCCGCGAGGAACTCCAGGAGTTCGGCGCCGAGTCGGCCATCCTCGACGACGCCCTGCACTCGGACTGAGCTCAGTCCGAGTGCAACCTGTGCACGCCCGAGTGCGGGTTACGCACGCTCGGGGGCAAGTTGTGACCGCGCGGAGCCGAACCAGTGGGCGAGCGCGGTGCGCAGGCCGGTCGGCGAGCCTTCACCCGCCCAGGCGATGTAGCCGTCGGGGCGGATCAGGAGGGCGTCGGCGGGCGGCTTGCCGCAGCGGGCGGTGACGACGGTGATCCGGTTCGCCCAGCTGTTCGCGGCGTCGCGGAGATCCTGGCGGTCGGCGAGGTCGAGCAGGACGGGTTTGGCGGCACGTAACAGTTCCGCGACCCGCGTGAGGCCGTCGGCGGTTTCCAGGATGAGGTCGGGGGCGAACCGGCCGAGCAGGGGATGGGTTCCGGCGCCGGGGGTGTCGTAGCGGACGTGGGAACCGTGAAGAATTTCGCCGAGATGCTTCAGTGGCTCGTCGAAGGCGAAGATCTTGGTGAGCAGCCCGCGCAGGGCCTCGCCTTCTTCGTCCTCGACGCGCTCCAACGCGGCTTGCGCGCGGGTCTGCATCAGGGTCCGGGCACCGACGGGGTGCCGCTCGGAGTGGTAGGTGTCGAGCAGCCCGGCCGGGGCCCGGCCCTGGACCTGCGCGGCCAGTTTCCAGCCGAGGTTGACCGTGTCCAGCAGGCCGACGTTGAGGGCGGAGCCGCCCGCGGGGAACAGGTGCGCGGCGTCCCCGGCGAGCAGGATCCGGCCGGTGCGGTACTGCTCGGCCTGCCGGGCTTGGCTGACTGTCCGGGAAAGCCAAATAGGCTCGCCCAACGGCAGTTCCTTGCCGAGAACCCGGTGAATGCTCGCCTGGAACTCCGCCAGTTCCAGCGGGCTGGTGAGGTCGATCTCCTGGTGCTGCCGCTCGCGGACACCGACGATCAGAACCCCGGGCTGCAGGGACATGACCATGATCCGGCCGTTCGCGGTGCGGTTCCACCCCGGCTTCAGGTTGCCGAACTTCGGGTCGTTGAACGAAGCCACGGAGTCCGCGGCCTTGAAATGACCCAGCCGCAGCACGTCTTCGTCGGTCGTGCCGGGGAAACCGATCCCGGCCCGCTCCCGCACGAAGCTGTGCCCGCCATCGCAGCCCACGAGGTAAGGAGCGCTCAGCCGGTACTCACCGTCGGGGCCCAGGACGTCGAGGGTCACGCTGTCTTCGTCCTGGGAAAGGCCGCGGATCTCGTGCCCACGCCGGATGTCGACGTCGAGCTCCTCCGCACGGCCGGCGAGGAGGGTTTCCATCCGTGGTTGCTGGATGGCCATTCCCCGCAATGGACTGGTGTCCAGCTGGGAGAAGTTCAGCGGCACCGAACCGAACGGGAAACTCGGGAAGGGCCCGGCGAAGGCGGCCTCGGCTTTGAAGCGCTCAAGGAGGCCGCGGTAGTCCAGCGTCTCCACGATCCGGCCCGCGAGCCCGTTGGCCTTCGGCAGTGTGCCGGCTTCGGCTCGTCGTTCCAGGATTACCGGGCGTGCTCCGGCCAGGCGAAGCTCACAAGCCAGCATCAGGCCGACCGGTCCGGCCCCGGCGACAACCACGTCAAAAGTCATGCTTGTCAGGCTAGACTGACAGCGAGAATTGTCAAGCTAGACTGACAGGCATGGATCCCGGAGACCTCGCCGAACCCATCGCCTCGGCCGACCCCGCCGTGTCGCTGCGGGCTGTCGGCGCCTTGCGTCGCCTGGCCGAACAGGTCGAAGAGATCTCCGTCGCCCGGGCGAGGGAACACGGCTGGACCTGGGAACAGATCGGTGACGCGCTCGGCATGTCCCGGCAGTCCGTGCACGCGAAGTACGGAAAATGAGCTGATGTTCGAGAAACCGCGCGGACCGTTCGCCGCCGTGGTCACCGCGGCGCTGGAGGAAGCCCGGCGACGCGGCGACCGTCGCCTGGGCACCGAGCACCTGCTCCTCGGTCTCCTGCACGATCCTGATTCGGCCAAGGCGCTCGGTGTCGAACTCGAGTCCGCCCGCGCGGCTTTGGACATCCTCGACCACGAGGCGCTGAAGGCGATCGGACTGGATCTCGGCGAGCCGCAAAGCACGGCCCTGCGCAGGCATCCACCCCTGAAACTGAGCGCGCTCACCTCCGGCGCGCGAGCCGTCCTCGACCAGGCCGTCAAGGCCACCACCGTGAAAACCCGGCACACCGGGCCGGAGCACCTGCTGCGCGCGCTCCTGACGTGCGAGCCGCCTGACGTCGTGGCGGAGTTGATCACCCGGCTGGACGTCGACCGGCAGGCGGTTCTGTGACCGGGCGGGCCACAGAACCGCCTTGACCTCAGGTCAGCGGCTTCTCGAAGTGCTGGTAGTCGATGGGGCTGTCCCAATAGCCGCCCCAGTCCCAGCCGCGCTGCTCGAAGGACTTCACGGTGTTGTCCTGGGCGTAGATCATGCCCTTCTGTCCGGGGGTGCGATCCACGTACGGCGCGCCGTTGGGCGGATAGACCGTGCCGCCGGCCGAGATGTACGGGTTGATCTGCGGATTGACGTCAATGGCCCGGCCGTAGGAATGATTGGACCAGCCACCGCCCCCGGTGATTTCCCGGCAGTTGAAAGCGGAGGTATTGTTCGCCTCCATCGACCGGTCGTCGTCGGCGTCGTATTTGGCGACGTTTTCCATTCGCTCGATGGCGAAGCGCTGCTGATAGAGCTCGCCGAAGGTCTGCGCGACCTCGACGGCCACATCCTTGCTGACGATCACCTCGCCGTTGTGCGCCCTGCCGTCGAAGCCGAAGTATCTGAGCTTGATCATCTTCAGCTGATCGGGGCCGAGCGGGCAGCCCTCGTGCCAGCTTTTGCCCAGCTCAGCCGCGCTCACCGAGCGGATGAGCGCGACGTATGGCGGCAGAGCCGTCTCGTCGGCCGTGGCTGTGCCCGCCGACGCGGTGCCCGCCACGGCGCCGGTCAGCATGACAGCGGCTGTCAACGTCATCGTGATTTTGGTCAGTATTCGCATGCTCACATTCCCCTGAATGTTTTGTGGTGCGCGAAAGAAGCGGTCGACGAACGTAATCGTCACCGCGCGAAAGAAGAAACCCCCAGAGAAGCGTCGCCCAATGGGCGCTTCTGTCTCCGTCCTTGAAATAGTGCTTCCCCAGTACGCCTGTGCCCGCGTCGCCGCGGTCCGTCCCATTAATACCGGAAAAAGCGAATGGCCGCTATCAAGGCACGACGGCGTTCATGAAAAAAGCCGGTCGTCCGGGTGAGTTCACCAGGACGACCGGCGGTGAAGAGCTCAGCGCAGGGCGGCGGCTTCCCTGGCCAGTGCTTCGATCCGGCCGAAGTCCTTGGCGGCCAAGGCGTCCTTCGGGGTCAGCCACGTCCCGCCGATGCAGCCGACGTTCGGCAGCGCCAGGTAATCCGGCGCGGTCTTGAGGCTGATGCCGCCGGTCGGGCAGAACCGCAGCCCGGGCAGCGGACCGCCGATGGAGCTCAGGTAGGGGATGCCGCCGCTGGCCTCCGCTGGGAAGAACTTGAGCGCGGTCAGGCCGCGCTCGGCCAGTCGCATCGCCTCGGACACCGTGCTGGCGCCGGGCAGGAACGGCAGCCCGGTGGCGAACACCGCGTCCAGCACCTGATCGGTGACGCCGGGCGTCACCAGGAACGCCGCCCCGGCGTCCGCGGCCTGCTTGGCGTGTTCGGGCGCGGTGACCGTGCCCGCGCCGAGGACGATGTCCGGGACCTCGTTGGCGATCCGTTCGATCGCCTCGAGCGCGGCCGGGGTGCGCAGCGTCAGCTCGATCACCTTGATCCCGCCGGCGAGCAGGGCCCGCGCGGTGGGCACGGCGTCCGCCGCGTCCGAGATGACCACGACGGGTATGACGGGGGACAGGTCGAACAGGTCCTCGCCGGTGGTCACTTGCCTACCTCCTGATTAACGAGCATTGGCCGAAAACGAGTGCGTCGGGGTGCCGAAATGCTCCGGCGTGAGCGGGCCGAACACGCTGGCCCCGTGGTCGGCGGGCCCGACCGAGCGGCGCAGCGCGCCGAAGAGCTCCCGGCCGGTGCCCGTCCAGGATGCCTCGTCGGGGGGACTGTCCACCAATTCGCGCGCCGAGAGTTCGGTCTCCCCGACCAGGACGTCGAGCGTCCCGGCGTTGGCGTCGAGGCGGACGATGTCGCCGTCGGCGATCCGCGCGAGCGGGCCTCCGGTGGCGGCTTCCGGGGTGAGCTGGATGGCGGCCGGGATCTTGCCCGAAGCGCCGGACATCCGGCCGTCGGTGAGCAGCGCGACCTGGAAACCGCGGTCCATCAGCACCCCGAGCGCAGGGGTGAGCCCGTGCAGCTCCGGCATGCCGTTGGCCTGCGGGCCCTGCTGCCGGATCACGACGACGACGTCGCGCTCCAGCTCGCCGGCGGCGAAGGCCTTGGCGAAACCGTCCTGCGTGGTGAAAACCCGGGCCGGGGCCTGGACCACACGATGCTCGGGAGCCACCGCGGAGACCTTGATCACCGCGCGGCCGAGATTGCCCGCGACCATGCGAAGCCCGCCATCGGCGGCGAACGGCCGGTCGGCGGGACGCAGCACGTCCTCGTCGAGGCTTTTGGTCGGCACTTCGCGCCACACCAGGCCGTCGCCGTCGAGGATCGGCTCCTGCCGGTAGTGGTGCAGCCCGTCCCCGGCGACCGTGCGGACGTCCTCGTGGAGGTAACCGGCGTCGAGCAGGGTGCCGATCAGGAACTGGAGCCCGCCCGCGGCGTGGAAGTGGTTGATGTCCGCGCTGCCGTTCGGGTAGACCTGCGCGAGCAGTGGGACCACGGCCGAGAGCTCGGAGAAGTCGTCCCAGGTCAGGTGGATGCCCGCGGCCGCGGCGATGGCGACCAGGTGCAGCGTGTGGTTGGTCGAACCGCCGGTGGCGAGCAGCGCGACAACGCCGTTGACCACGGCTTTCTCGTCGATGACCCCGGCGAGCGGGGTGTACGACTCGCCCCGCGAGATCTCGACGATCCGGCGCCCGGCCTCTTCGGTGAGCGCGCGCCGCAGCGGGGTGTTCGGGTGCACGAAGCTGGCACCCGGCAGATGCAGGCCCATCACCTCGACGACCATCTGGTTCGAGTTGGCCGTGCCGTAGAAGGTGCACGTCCCGGCCGAGTGGTACGACGCCGATTCCGCCTCGAGCAGGTCCTCGCGGGTGGCGAGACCCTCCGCGTACAGCTGGCGGATGCGGGCCTTTTCCTTGTTCGGCAGCCCGGAGTTCATCGGCCCGGCGGGCACGAGGATCGCCGGGAGATGACCGAACGACAACGCGCCGATCAGCATGCCCGGGACGATCTTGTCGCAGACGCCGAGCAGCAGCGTGCCGTCGAACATGTCGTGCGAGAGCGCGACGGCGGTGGCCATCGCGATCACCTCGCGGCTGAAGAGGGACAGCTCCATGCCGGGGCGGCCCTGCGTGACGCCGTCGCACATGGCGGGCACGCCGCCGGCGAACTGCGCGACCCCGCCCGCGCCGCGGACCGAGACCTTGAGCCAGTCCGGGTACTCCTTCAGCGGCTGGTGCGCGGAAAGCATGTCGTTGTACGACGAGACGATCGCGACGCCCGGCATCCGCATGGCGCGCAGTGCTTCCCTATCGGCGCCTTCGAAAGCGGCGAAGCCGTGGGCGAGGTTGCTGCAGGCGAGGCCGCGGCGGACCGGGCCTTCGGCGTGCGCGGCGGCGGTCCGGTCGAGATACGCGGCCCGGGTGGCGGCACTGCGCTCGGCGACACGGGCGGTCACCGCGGCGACTGTCGGGTGGATCTTGGCGTGGTTGTCAGTACGGGTAGAGCTCATTTGGTGTCTCCGGCTCGGATCACTGGTGAGTGGTGGTCCGGCGGACGGCAACACTGGCGTCGCTGGGTCGTGACACTCGACACGGTACCCGGAGAACCGACCAGTATCAAAATCGATTCAGAAGATCTTGGAACGTGACCCCGATCACGCCCGAAACGCAGGGTGTGCTACTTGTCACAGTGCACACGGCACGGCAGAGTCGGTACCGCACCCGGAACCCACCATCCGGCTCTGCCGACGAACGACTCGGAGGTTAGCGATGTCCACCACCGAAATCACGGAGCTTCGTCGAACTATCGGGCAGCTCAGGCAATGCGTGGGCGCGTTGCGCGCCCGGTACGGCGACGCGTCCGCGGTCCGCAGGCTCGCGAACGATGTCGAACGACTCGACATCGACGCCGCCGAGCTCGACGCGGCCGTCCCTCCCGTGCCCGCTCAGGCGAAAGCCGCGGACAGAGTCGTCGTCCCGGACACCCCGTACGACCCCGCGCTCTGGCACGGGGCCGACGATGAGGGTGTCGGCGGCTACAAGCGCGACCAACGGTGAGCGCGCCTGCCGGCAACGAAGCCGGCCAGGCGAGCACCGGAGTACACGCACCGTCGAGGGCCAGCATCCCGCAGCGCACGCTGCGCACCGATCGCTGGTGGTTGTCGCCCGTCCTGACCACGTTGGGGCTGGCCACTTTCGTCGTTTACGCGACGATCCGGTCCTTTGTGCGCACGGCGTACTGGGTGCCGGAATACCACTATCTGACGCCGTTCTATTCCCCGTGCCTCAGTGATTCCTGCGTTGCCGGCTCGTCGCATTTCGGGACGCCGTTCGGTGAACTGCCCGGAATCATTCCGCTCGGCTTCGTCGTACTGCCTTTCCTGCTCGGTTTCCGGCTGACCTGTTACTACTACCGCAAGGCGTATTACCGCTCGGTGTGGATGTCGCCACCGGCCTGCGCGGTGGCCGAGCCGCACACGAAGTACACCGGTGAGACGCGGCTCCCGCTGATCATCCAGAACGTGCACCGGTACTTCTTCTATGTGGCGCTGGTGGTTTCGCTCATCAACACCTACGACGCGATCACCGCGTTCCACGGTTCCGGTGGCGGGTTCGGGTTCGGGCTTGGCAACGTCGTGTTGCTCGTCAACGTGGTGCTGCTCTGGGCGTACACCCTTTCCTGCCATTCATGCCGTCATGTCACGGGTGGCCGGCTGAAACATTTCTCGAAACATCCTGTCCGCTATTGGATCTGGACACAGGTGACGAAACTCAACACCCGGCACATGGGACTCGCGTGGACCACGCTCGCCACACTGACGCTCACGGATCTTTATGTGATGCTGGTGGCGAGTGGGGCGATCACAGACCTACGTTTTATTAATTAGACTGAGTATTAATTAAAGGATTCAAGATCTTGACAAGGGCGTCAACAGAGGTGGCTATTTCATGACCGAGGTCGAACGGCACAACTACGACGTGGTGGTGATCGGCGCCGGTGGTGCCGGCCTGCGTGCGGTCATCGAAGCCAGGGAACAGGGCTTCAGCGTCGCAGTGGTGTGCAAATCGTTGTTCGGCAAGGCGCATACGGTCATGGCCGAAGGCGGCTGTGCGGCGTCGATGGGCAATGCCAACGAGAACGACAACTGGATGGTCCATTTCAAGGACACCATGCGCGGTGGCAAGTTCCTGAACAACTGGCGCATGGCCGAACTGCACGCCAAGGAGGCGCCGGACCGCGTCTGGGAGCTGGAGACCTACGGCGCGCTGTTCGACCGCACCAAGGACGGCCGGATCAGCCAGCGCAACTTCGGTGGCCACACCTATCCGCGGCTCGCGCACGTCGGTGACCGCACCGGTCTCGAACTGATCCGGACCATGCAGCAGAAGATCGTTTCGCTGCAACAGGAGGATTTCAAGGAGACCGGCGACTACGAAGCCCGGATCAAGGTCTTCGCCGAGTGCACGGTCACCGAGCTGCTCACCACCGACGGCCGGATTTCCGGCGCGTTCGGTTACTGGCGCGAGAGCGGCCGGTTCATCCTGTTCGAGTCGCCGGCGGTGGTGCTGGCGACCGGCGGGATCGGCAAGTCGTTCAAGGTCACCTCGAACTCGTGGGAGTACACCGGCGACGGGCACGCGCTCGCGCTGCGGGCCGGGGCGAACCTGATCAACATGGAGTTCGTCCAGTTCCACCCGACGGGCATGGTCTGGCCGCCGAGTGTGAAGGGCATCCTGGTCACCGAGGGCGTTCGCGGTGACGGTGGAGTGCTCAAGAACAACGAGGGCAAGCGCTTCATGTTCGAGTACGTGCCCGACGTCTTCAAGGGCCAGTACGCGGAAAGCGAGGAAGAGGCCGACCGCTGGTACGAGGACCAGGAGAACAACCGGCGCACCCCGGACCTCTTGCCCCGCGACGAGGTCGCCCGCGCGATCAACTCCGAAGTCAAGGCAGGGCGTGGTTCCCCGCACGGCGGGGTGTTCCTGGACATCGCGAGCAGGCTGCCGGTCGAGGAGATCAAGAAGCGGCTGCCGTCGATGTACCACCAGTTCAAGGAACTGGCCGACGTCGACATCACCGCCGAGCCGATGGAAGTCGGCCCGACGTGTCATTACGTGATGGGCGGCATCGAGGTCGACCCGGACACCGCCGCGGCGAGCGTGCCGGGCCTGTTCGCCGCCGGTGAGTGCTCCGGCGGGATGCACGGTTCCAACCGCCTCGGCGGGAACTCGCTGTCGGACCTGCTGGTGTTCGGCCGCCGCGCGGGTCTCGGCGCGGCGAAGTACGTCGGCGACCTGACCGAACGGCCCGTGGTCTCACAGTCCGATGTGGACGCCGCGGGCAAGATGGCGCTCGCGCCGTTCGACCCGCCAGCTTCCGGCGTCGAGGAAAACCCGTACACCCTGCACACCGAGTTGCAGCAGTCGATGAACGACCTCGTCGGCATCATCCGCAAGGCCGGGGAGATCGAAAAGGCGCTGGCGAAGCTTGAGGAGATCAAGAAGCGGATCCTGCAGATCACCGTCGAAGGCCACCGGCAGTTCAACCCGGGCTGGCATCTCGCGGTCGACCTCCGGAACATGCTGCTGGTCAGTGAATGCGTCGCCCAGGCCGCGCTGAAACGCACCG
>Ga0193717_1000574_pt1 | contig 24256 bp, 17 predicted proteins | sample U2c2metaG_FD_145900 | JGI IMG/M metagenome (GOLD analysis project Ga0193717, IMG submission 145900) | Soil microbial communities from a riparian zone of the East river system, Colorado, United States - U2c2 | ecosystem: Environmental > Terrestrial > Soil > Riparian zone | place: USA: East River...
CGGAATGATCAGGCGGGGGTCGAGAAGATGACGACGTCACAGAAATGGGCTAGCAAACGACCAGAGTCATCGACATTAATCCTTGAGATCAAGATGTGGGTAGGACAGCTTGATCCAACAAAGCTGCTTTGAATTGGTCAAGGTCGCAACTGCGAACGCTATGTGTTCGAGCCCGTCCGTCATGTAGTGACCGCGGGCGCAGTTGTCCAGCGTGATATAAATTGCCTCATATCCGAATTTTGACGGCATTGGACGTTTCCCACCGGCTGATGCGGCGGAGACGTGTTCAGGCGAGAGTGCTGCACGGTCAAATTCATGAGAACGACGAGGAGATCAATGATGCGTATGCGTTGGCTGGCAATACCGGTGATGGCTGCCTTAACAATTTGGCCCAGCATAGCAAATGCAGCGGACGTCGATGGCAAGTGGGTGGCGGAGATCTCCAGTCCGGTGCTGCTGGAGCCAATGTATGCGCACGTGACGTTGTCGCTCGCGGGAGATTCCGTGAGCGGAATATGGGGCTCCGAGACGGTGAAGGGAACGGTGAAGGGATCGGCGGTAACGTTGTCGCTGGTCAATGGTGAGGGACAAGACGCCGGGAAGGTGATGGGCAAGATCGCGGGAAATGCGGGGGAGGGTGTGGGAACAATGGTGGGGCTGGGACGACGTGGCGCGGCATTTGCCGTCGCGGGACGGCCTCCGGTGCCGCAAGAGATGAATTGGAAGTTGACGCGTGAGCTCGCTCCGCCATCCACACCGCGGGAGATCAACTACGAGCCGACAACATTTCAGGCTTACTACTACGCTGGGAACAAGCCAGGCATACGTATATTCCCTGGCGATATTGTGCATACGTGGTCGGTTGACTCCGCAGGTGTCGACAAGAATGGGAAGCGGTTGGCGTTGGGCGGAAATGCGAATATCGGACCGATTTATGTGGAGGGCGCGCTACCGGGGGACACATTAGTGGTCCACCTGATCAAGATCGAGCCGAACCGCAAGACGGCGCGGCAGGGAAGCAGAATCCAGCAGTTTGGCGTAACGCCGGCCTACAATCTGGCGGCGAAGTATGACCCGCGCTTCAACGGGGAGTACACGCTGGATAATGCGACAGGCACGGCGCAATTGACCGCACCGACTCCTGCGCTGAAGAATTTCAAGTTGCAGATGAAGCCTATGCTGGGATGCATCTCGGTGGCGCCTCCCGGATTTGAGGCCTTCACCGGGCCTCACCTAGGCGTGTATGGCGGCAATCTGGATTACAACGGTACGGTGTCGGGGACGACGATGTTATTTCCGGTCTTCCACCCGGGAGCACTGTTCGGCTTTGGTGACGGTCACGCTGCGATGGCGGATGGCGAGGTAACGCAAACGGGGCTTGAAGTTTCAATGGATGTAACATTTTCGGTGGAAGTGATCAAGGGTTATCAGTCGGCGGGCGTACGGGAGATCGACGACGACTACATCATCTCGTTCGGCGTGGCTGGGTCATTGCAGGAGGCGCTTAAGACATCTACGGCGCAGCTCGCCACCTGGATCAAGCATGACTACGGTCTGTCAGATAGCGAGGTTGCTCTGATGCTAGGCGCGGTGATGAAGATCGAGGTGACCGAACTGGTTGACCCGGAGTTCAACGTGGTGACGAAGGTGCCGAAGACCGCTCTGGCGATGCTGGTGAAGCAGGACGCGAAGTAAGGTTCGGATATTCTGCAGATGGGCACATTCCCCGAATGTTGAAATAGCAGACGGGGTACGGCTATGCGGAAACGGCCTCAACTTCTTACCGCCGACGATCCCCCAGAACTCGAAAATGGCGCCAGGTCAACTCGATAAGTGATTCGGTCCCCTCGCACGCAGACATACAACACACCCACGTATTGACATATTTTTCCGAACTGCAGTGACATTTTCCGGGAAGTCACTGTTCTTTCTCTCTGTCCGCAGCAGTGCAATGGCCACTGAACGCTGTACATTGGCTTTGCCATGAAAAAGTTCATTAACCGCGCGGACGATGTCGTGGAAGAGATGCTCCAGGGGCTGGTTATCCTTCATCCGGGGTCGATCCGTTTGAAGGGGCACAAAACCATGGTCCGCGCAGATGCGGAGCAGATACGCGACCGGCAGGTCGCAGTGCTCTCCGGCGGAGGGAGCGGCCATGAGCCCGCGCACGCAGGCTACATCGGTGCGGGCATGCTGAGTGCAGCCGTTCTCGGAGAAGTCTTTACATCTCCAAGTAGTGCCTCTATTTTTGCAACAATTAAAGCGGTCTCCGGCAAGGCCGGGGCGTTACTGGTGGTCAAGAACTATACCGGTGACCGGTTGAACTTCGGTTTGGCCGCCGAGATGGCCCGCGCTGAAGGCATTCCCGTCGAGATGGTGATCGTAGACGATGATGTTGCGCTTAAGGGAACGGAACAGATAGCAGGTGCGCGCGGTCTCGCAGGTACTGTTTTTATTCACAAGCTGGTGGGAGCCGCTGTGGCCGAGGGCAGGAGCCTGGCTGAGACAGCGGCCATAGGCAGAGCGGCGGTTGAGTCCCTGGCGACCATGGGTGTCTCATTTTCGGCTGGAACCGCCCCTGCGGTTGGGAAACCCAGCTTTGAGTTGGGAGAACGGGAGATGGAGCTTGGGCTTGGTATTCACGGGGAACCGGGCGCCAAGCGAACGGATCTGCAGAACGCCGACCAGCTGACAGAGACGTTGCTAACCCAAATTGTGAATCATGGGAAGTTCGGAGAAGCAAACCGTGTGGCGGTGATGGTCAACAATCTAGGCGCAACCACAGAGATGGAGCTTGCGATTGTTGTACGCCGTGCAGCCGTCTTTCTAGAGAGCAAGGGGTTCAACGTGGAGCGAATATACGCTGGTACGTTTCTATCATCACTCGACATGGTCGGGATCTCGATCTCTGTGCTCGGTGTAAACGATGAGAGGCTGCGCTGGCTGGATGCAACGACCACGGCTCCTGCTTGGCCCAATGCTCCTAAACAGCGTCCTGGTATTCCGGAAGCGCATATCGCAGACGTCGACACAGAGGTGAGTTCGCCTATTGGTGACGGTGCGGAGTCAGAAGTGGGCCAGAGGACAAGGGCAGCAATCGAGGCCGCTTGCAACGCACTGATCGACGCCCAGGGAGAACTTACGGAGATGGATCGCGTTACGGGGGATGGTGACCTCGGCACGAGCATGGAGCGAGCGGCGAGGGCGGTGCAAGCCTCACTGGATTCCTATCCTTTAGATGATCTTCCCGCCACCATCAAGGCGCTCGGTCATACGCTCCGGCACGCGTTAGGTGGATCGTCAGGACCGCTTTATGGAGTACTTTTTCTGCGGTGTGGAAGCGTTTTGCATGACTCAAGGGCAATCGGACTGACTCAGTGGGCCGATGCCCTCGATGAGGGCTGTCGGGCCATCGGCGAATTGGGAGGCGCGAAGCCCGGTGACCGGACAATGCTTGATGCGCTTGATCCTTTTGTGAAGGCATTGAGGAAAGAAGCAGGGAAGGCCCCCCACGAGGCAATTCTGGTTGCCGTCGCCGCGGCAGAACAAGGTGCTGAAGCGACTGCGCAGATGAAACCCCGCTTGGGGAGGCGACCAGCATCCGGATCACGCCACGCTGGCCGAGTTCCGCAAGCGGCATCTGACGGCGTTGGCCGGACTGTTCACACAGGCGTTGTTGCTGTGCGCCAAGGCCGGCCTGGTCAAGCTGGGCCATGTGGCCATCGATGGGAGCAAGATCAAGGCCAACGCCAGCAAGCACAAGGCGATGAGCTACAAGCGTATGACCGAGACCGAGGCGCGTCTCGAACAGGAGATCAAGGCACTGCTGCGTCAGGCCGAAGAGACCGATGCAGCCGAGGACGCGCAGTACGGCAAGAAGCGTCGTGGCGATGAGTTGCCGGATGAGTTATCGCGGCGCGAGAGCCGGTTGCAGAAGATCCGAGAGGCCAAGCAGGCGCTGGAGGATGAGGCCCGCGAAAAGGCCGAGCACGAGCGTGCCGAGACGGAGAAGAAGCTGGCCGAACGTGACGAGCAAGCACAGCGCACCGGCAGGAAGAAGCGTGGCCGTAAGCCTGCGTCGCCTGATCCCGACAAGGCCAGGCCTGCCGATAAAGCACAGCGCAACTTCACGGACCCGGAGAGCCGCATCCTGCCGGACGGCGCGAACAAGGGCAGCTTCGTGCAGGGCTACAACGCGCAGATCGCGGTCGATTCCGCCTCGCAGGTGATCGTGGCCGCCGAGGTCACGCAGTCGTCGACCGACAGCAAGCAACTGTTGCCGATGCTGGCGCAGATCGATAGGAATCTTGAGCAGAAGCCCGAGAAAGCCAGCGCCGACGCAGGCTACTTCAGTCAAGCGAATGTAACCGATGCGGCTGTAACCGGGATCGACTTATACATCGCGACGGGCCGCGATCAACATGGCGATCCGACAGAGACGACAACCGGCGATGCGCCTGCGGGTGCGACTCCACGGGAACAGATGCGACATAAGCTGAGGACCGAGGCCGGACGCGCGGTCTACAAGATGCGCAAGGCGATCGTCGAGCCGGTCTTCGGACAGATCAAGGAACGACGCGGCTTCCGCCGCTTCAGCCTGCGCGGAAAGCAGAACGTTGGCAGCGAGTGGAGACTGGTGTGCGCGGTCAGCAATCTGCTGAAGCTGTTCCGATCTGGATGGAGACTCGAAACCGCATAAAATCGACGGAAAACCGACCACCCAAACCGAAATCATCGCTCAAAGCCATGCAATCGGAGAGCATGCCCGACTCCGGCAAACAGATCCTCCGCCGCACTACTGCGCCGACTGGGCCTGTAGTTCTCCCAGAATCGCTATGACCGACACACTCCTAGCGTGTACTCATTGCGCCATCGACCACCTGAGTTGTCCACGTTCCCACCACCAGCGCGTCAAGTCGGTCCTGCTTCGCCTTTACCCATTGTGCGTAGAACTTTTCAGTTGTTTTGATCGAAGTGTGCCCTAGCAAGTTCGACACCTCTTCCAGCGGTACGCCCTGCTCCAAGAGCCGGACGGCAAACGTATCTCTAAGCTGGTGCGGGTGCCCATCGGGTTGTCCCGCTGCTCTGAAGACCTGCCGTAAATCATGCTGCCAGTTGGTCACTGCCGTCTGAGGCTTACCCGTACCCGTGTTCCAAAAAATGTATCGCGGGCTGTCATTCAGGCTCATCGCACCTTTGACCTCATCAGCCACGTCTAGGGGGATCGGTACGCTCACGTGTGTACCCGTCTTCTGACGGCTGGTAACCACCCGATGAAGCCGTGCGCTTGCGTCCCATTTAAGCTCGTCTCTCTCCAGGGTGACCGCATCTCTGATGGCCAGGCCGCTGTATCGCATGAGCCGGATCAGTGCACGGACACGGGACGCCTTTGGAGTAGGGAACTCGACGGGGACAACCTTTAAGAGTTTCTTGTACTGGACCTCGGACAGAGGAAGGGTCGGGGCCTCATCCACCTTGATCGGTGAGAGTTTTGGTACCCGGTCGATCAACTCAGATTCGTAGCAGTAACGGAGGAATGCCCTCAGACGCTCCTGGACCTTTGCCCGGGTCGTCGAGGAGGGGTAGGCAACTCTCCACGTTGCGCGAAACTCCGTGAGATCTTCGAGGCGGATTTCACGAGGGAAATGCCGAGACCGCTTCGCCATGAACCCGCTAAATCGCCCTAGCTCCCGTTCGTACTTCTTCAGCACGGCAGTCTCGAGCCCCTGGGATCTCTTGTCGCTTAGGAAGAGTTCGACCGCGCGCTCTATGGTTGGCGCAGCCTTCGATTCCAGCTTGACCGCGTCCACCGGCTTCGCAGGATCACTCCCTGCGAACCGAGCCTCGATCTCTCTCCGCCTCTCCTCTGCGATCGACCATGTACGGGTCTTAGCTGACTGCCGGTATTGCTTCCCGTCACTCGACCAACGGAGGTGCTTCGAGCACTTGCAGTTCTTGAAGAACTCGTCCCGCCCACGGGGGCAATCGGCTCGGTGCCGAACAAAGATTGTGACGGAAGGGATGGGAACGACTTGCACCGTGCGCACGCTCATGACGAAGAGGCTAGCACAAAATTAGCACAAATCCGAAGTACTCGGATCTAAGTAACTAATTCTAAAAGAGTAAATTTTGGAGGCGCGGGTCGGGATCGAACCGACGCATAAAGGTTTTGCAAACCTCTCAGGGTGGTTTGTGGCGGTTTGGACGTACTTGTAAGGCCCAATAGAATTAGGGGTTTTGAGGGTTGGCGTAGAAGGCAATACAAGCCCAGCCACGTCGGTAGTCCCCACAGTTTTCACCACAGCGCCGGAAAGTTCCTTCGTCCCACGAAGTTCTAAAACGTGCGCATAATTCGGGGTTTTGCCTCGCCTCCTCTGGCAGCACGGACGCCTCCTGAGACTGCTTCGGAGTGTTGAATCGCTCTCAAGGGACGCGCAAGGCTGACACGAATGCCGCGAGTTGTCAACGAATCGTGTGGTCGTCCCCGTCAGAATGGCCCACAAACGTATTACACCCCGTCCACGCCTCCCTGTAATCGTACCTTCGGGTTGGTATTCTCGCGCCACACCAACCCAGCCACGCCGTTGCTAGGTGGCTATTCCGAGGCGCGTTCCTTGGGTGCCATGCAGGTGGTTTTTAGTTGTCCGAAACCCCACCCCCACTGATGGCATCGACGCATTCCCGGCCCTCTCAGATAGCAAAAAAAATAACAAGAAAAGGTGGCGCAAGCTGGAATGCGCTCAAAATTTGAATTCGGGGATGTGTTTCCTGTTGAGGGCGATTGGGTGCGTGCGTTATCTGTCACAGACAGATCCAAATTATTCGGTCTGCAGGTTCAACGCGGCCCCCTCAAGGTTGACTGTCCTGAGCTGGTGGCGCTACCAAACCTTTCAGCAACTTAGAAGTAATTCGGCTATGCAACGCATAAGTCATCGGGCAATTTCCGGGCATTTGATAGATTTTTGCCTTGCGTGGAATGTCCGGGAATGGTCGAATTGTGACATGTCCAGCGAGGAGAGCCTACCATCCCCCCGAACATGGGCACACCCACAATAGAGCTGACAAATGTCGCAAACACGACAATTTGTGTAAATGATAGCTGCATGTAGCACATACATAGCAATAGGTTGTTCCGGAACTACCACTTTAGTGGAGCCTAGCATGTATGGCCAGCACAGACTTAGGCTATGCCGACCGAGCGCCTTTCCCAGAGTGACGGCTTGATCGGTGTTGGAGATAAGCTTCCATCTCCAAATTCACACACACAGCAAATCATCCCCATTCTGAAAAGTGATTTTCCAGTTTGCCAGCGTGCACGACCTGCGAGAGCGCACCGCGTCTGCGTTCAATCCCCTCCGGTCTGTTCAGTGCGCAACCCAGTAACAGCCACCACTATCCCCCGAAGGCACGGCAGTAAATATGGCGCTGCTGTTTGGGGCTACGATCTTTTGACCGGCGATCGTCTGGCTCGCGGAGGTACCCATCGTGATAGAGAACGACGAAGAGCCATTTACGACAGTTTTCGTCATACCAGTAATCCATGAGCAGTCGACAAGTTGATGCGTTGCTGACGCCGTAGGAGTCTGGAGGATGTAGTTGTTGGCATCAGTTTCGACGTAGACATTAGAGGTCGAGATATCTGGACTGGCCGCTGTTGAACCATCCAGGGTGTTGATAATCTTGGATGCACCGAGACAGAACAGGCCAGATCCAGTAGCGTTCGTGCAGCTGGTTCCCCCCGTAAGGTGTACGCCATCGCCAACATAATATGTAGTGTCGCTATAGCTTCCAGTTGCAAACTCGGGACGCTCCCAGTTGTCTAGGAGGGCGGCGTAGCCAGCTTGTTTCCACCGTGCCCGGATAATCGCATTTGCGGCGGCAATATTGGCGTCATATCCCCTTCGAGAGATGATGGTGCTGGCGATGGGGATCGCTCCAGTCGTTTTAGCTTTCGCGGCAAGCGATACATAGGAAGCCCATATATTTTCGGGTGTTGCTCCGCCCGCAATATCATTAGAACCCCCATCGAAAAGGATATAGGTTTTTGCATTGGGAGAGGCATCTCTCAACCACGTAGACTCGGCGAGCCTATCGATGTCATAGACGTTAATACCACTGACACCCCGATTGATGACCACATAGGGGCTATTCAGGGATAAAACGCTAGTCCACACTCCAGTTCCGAACCGACCAGACCAAAGAGAGTCGCCTGGAAATATCACCTGCGGTAACCGTGCTGTACCTACTGGCCAGTTGGTGAGAGGGCGCTGAGTGATTCTTCCTCGAATATAACTATATTCCTGAAGAACTTGTGCCGGTGTCCACGCTGAGGTAGACATCGTGGCATAGAGGATCGTTCCTCGAAATCCATTATTGTTTCCAAGAGGACCAGATCCAAATTCGTAAACTCCGGTTGCCGGAATCGCGGTTGTGGAACTGCCTGACAACGCGGAAGTGATGGGCTGGCCGTCGATGTAATACGCATCCGGCGAGCCAGCGACCACAGTAAGGATGTGCCGCTGCCCAAATCCATCAGAGCCGCAGGATGTGTTCGCAGCACCAGCCTTGTATATCGACGGCATAAAGGCTCCTAGATTTGCAGGAAATCCACCGGCACCGATACATCCGCTCATGACGAACACTCCAGAGTTAGTGGCAGTGGTTCCAAATAAAGACGGGAAATTGTTATAGGGCGTCCCCAAGCCTCCAGTGCCCGTCGTAGGAAGTCCAACATATATCTCATAGGCAATTGAGATTGATGTCCATGTTTTTACGTTGGTCGTAACGCACTGAGCCGGAGATGTTGAGGTCGTTGAATTGAGAAAATGGACACCATCGGGACCCCACGATGGGGTAGCTGTAGAGGCGCAGAAAGTCCCGTCATGACCATTCCCGGTGATGTCTGCGACAGTCGTTCCAGTTCCATCGTTGAACGGCCACTCCGCATCGACCGCGAGCGGGTTGATGACTATGCAGGTGCCGCTCAACGGAATGCTGACCGGTGAGTTCGGAACGTTGCCTGCAATCTGCAATGCTGCACTCAGCGAGCCCCCGATCGTTGGCAAGAAGTCGACTGAGATTACACAAGTCGCTCCGGCTGCGACGCTACTGCATGTATTCGCAGTTATGGCAAAGGCATCAGGGCTGGTTCCAGCAAGAACTGTCCCTACAATGGTCAGCGGTACGGTGCCTGTGTTGGTCAGTGTCAGCGACTGCGTAACCGAGGTTGCCCCTAGATTGGTCGCGGCAAACGTAAGCAACGTCGGGGATACGGAGAGTGACGGCACGCCTCCTGTTCCCTGTAGGGTCAACGTGGTGGCCTTTTGTGTAATAGTGTCCGTCACAGAATAAGCACTGGTTTGGCTGCCTATGCCGTAAGGAGTGAATGTGACGCTGATCTGACACGGTGTTCGCATTGCACAGGTACCAGTTGAAAGCGAGAATTCACTTCCTGACCCGCCCGGTATCGCAGACACGCTCACCGGATCACCGTTAGGTGCGGTTACCGTTGCAGTCTGAGCGGCACTAGCTATCCCAATCGGTGTTACTCCAAAGTTGAGGGGGTTCGGTGTGATGACGGGTTGTGGAAGAACACCTATCCCGCTCAGAGTTACCGTATTGGAGATGCCCGAAGTGGAGTCCGTCAGCGTAAACATCGCGATCCGCATTCCAAGCTGTGTCGGTGTGAACAAGACAGAGAGAGTGCAACTCTGCGAGCTGCTGAGGGCATTGCTGCATCCATTAGTTACCACAAAGTCGCTTGCTGCAGTTCCAGTTATCGCGGCCTTGGTCAACAGCAACGGCACGGTTCCGTTATTCACCACCGCAAGCGAGGCGGTCGGCGAACTCACACCCAGCGATTCGGTGACAGCGGGATAAGGCGCAATCGTAAACGATGGCCCTTCCGAAATTCCCGTCCCGTTCAGTACAACATTGCCGTATGCAGTCACTAGCGTCGCGGTTCTAGCACCAAGTCCACTGGGAGTAAACGTAATAGTGAGTTGGCACTGGTAGGTGCCGCTCGAACAATTGCCCTGTGGAAGAGAAAAGTCAGCTGCGTTCATCCCGGTGATGCTGCCGCTGAGCGGCGGGGCGGCACTATTCATGTTGCCAGAGTTTACGCTGACAGTCTTTACTGGGCCGGTGACCCCGCGTGCCCAGTCACCAAAGATCACTGCGTTCGTTAAGAAATTCACACTGCTAGCAGGTTCGGTCACCTGTACAGTCGCAGTGATTACGTTAGAGCCGACACCAGCAGTCACCGTGACTGCCCCGCTACCTGCGGTCAGGCCCAACGATCCAATCTGAACCGAAATCGCGCAGATCGCATACGCTGCAAGGGCAGCGCCACAGGTATTAGTCTCTGTGCGGTTGCTCAGGGTGGATGTCGCGGTGATGCTTCCAATTCCCACAGCTCCTGCCCCGTTGTTGGTCATTGTTATCGTCTGGGGGATTCCCGCCTGGGTAAAGTTCAACGAAGTAGGCGAGAGGGTGAAAGAGACAGCGGAATCCGCCAGGCCCTGTGCAGTCAATGGAACGTTAATCAACGAATTCGGTGCGTTGCTCAAAATCTGCAGGGTGGCGTGCTCAGTGCCTGTCACAGACGGTGTGAATGTGAGCGAGACAATGCAGCTGATTCCGGCTCTTAATGACCCGCCACACGTATTCTGTTCGATAAAGTCACCGTTGGCCGCTCCAACAATGGAGATGGAAGACAGGTCAACCACTGCGATCCCTAGGTTGGTAAGCGTTACGCTTTGCGTCGTTGCGAAGGAAAGGTATGCGGCAGGAAAAGCGAGAGAGGTGGAGGAAACCGACAGCCCCGTCTGCGTCATCAATGGAATCGTATAGCCAGCGGGTGCAACAGACAGAATCGGTTGGAATGGAGGAGGTGAAGCAAGCAGCGCAAACAGCTGAGCGGCGTTCAGCATTGGATTATTCGCGATGCTTAATGCTGCACGCAGGACATCGGTCGGCGCGGTGTCGCCCGATGACGCGGCATGCTGGAACAAGTTGCCGCAGGCCGAGCCGTCTCCCGCAACTCCACCCACGGAGTCGACGCAGCTGGACAAGATATCGGCAAGGGTATTGATCTGATTCACAGGAACCGTCATACCCACAGGCACATTAGCGCCTGGCACCATACCGGTTGTCGTATTGGCTAGCTCAGACGCTAGAGTGAACCCGGCGACAAGCCCTGCCATGTCGCCGCTCCCTGAACCTACCCCGTCCGGTGAACTCATGTAGGGCGCGAGAGACCATACCGAGGCCACAGTCGTCAATTCGTTTATCGTGACATTTGTAGTAGCCGTCAGATCGCCGCACTCCCCCAGTACGGCCATCAAAGCCAGCTGCGGATTAGGCTTGCCGGAGGCCAATCCAGGATTGCCACCCGTCGCCACCATGTACACCAACGAGCTAGCCGAGGGACACGTGTATGCGTCCGCAAAGTCGAATTTCCCAGCCGTATCTGTCGTTACAGTTGTCGAGAAGAGTGCTGTGGCAGGCGACCCATCGCCTGCCGTCCCCACGGCGTACATCTGAATCGATGATCCGCTTATGGGTGCAAGCCCTCCCTGGACCAGCCCATATTTCACAGTCGGTGTCGGTGTGCTAGGAGGCGTCGCCTTCCCACCCGACCCTCCGGAGCAGCCACTCAGTAAGTAAATCAGCAGAAATCCCGTACAAGGACGAAGAATACCCGCTACTTCACGTGCAGTCGGTCTCATGGTGTCTCAAGGTGAATTCGTTAGAAACTGGGCAGGTCACTGCGAAGGAAGCCATTCAGCTTCTACCGTTGGCATTAGATTGAGTCACAGCACTGCGGCCAAGAATTCAGGGAACCAGAAGCGCAGTGAAGATAGAAGGTACCTTCAGGCTGTGTGCAAAGTCCATGCAAAGATTGAGAACGACTCTGTCCTTATTTCTCATTGAGCCGTTCAGAGGTGTTGCGACGCGATTGTTGATCTCGTGTGCAAAATTCCAGAGAAAGCTAACCTTCGGTTGAAAAGATAGCTTAGAAACGGCAGGGTGAGGACGGGCTGAATCGCCTAGCCGAAAATTCGAGCATCTAGACCCGTTCTCTATGCCGAAGACAAGTCTCTGCGAAGCGCAACTGGCGCGTTTTTTGCTTTAGGGTCACTCCACCGGGCGTAGATATCGGCCACACGTCCACCTCTTCTAACGAGATCATTCCTGCCAAGCCAGGCTATCTATGGATGTAAGTCCACTTAGAAGGATATAGGGTAAGACAATTTGAACTCGCATTATCAGGTAGTGTACGCATGAAGTTTAGATATCCCCAGTTATCCGGGGGATAGGAGACAGGGCGATCGAAAACTGCCCTCCCTTGTTCTTTTTTTTCCTCTTGAAAATTTGGAGCGGAAATTCTCACGTCTCGCAGGGACGCGGCGCATTAAAAGCGACGATCGTGCACAACATCTCTAGTGAGGGCTTGAACGAAGTCCGTGAATACAAGTTTAGGTGGCCGTCCGCCGCTCAAACGCGTTACGAGCCAATCGACACTGAAGGAACAAAACACGCTGAGGCGAGGATTGAGCAGGCCACCATACTCCCAGCGCGGCTCGCCGGTGGCGGACTGAAGGGCTAAATACACGAGCAACTGTCTAAGGTCACGTGATTGGAAGGGCCTGGACACAGTCTTCACTTCGTAAAGCGTCTTGCCCACCGCAAGATCGGCAAAACAGGTATTCAGAAGCCCGTTGCCTTGGACCTCAGGCGAGAATGTCACACTTTCCGACGGCCAAAGCTTCAGAAACTGCTCGTAGACGGATGCGAGCCGAAAGCCCTCCTGCTGCTCTTTCAGATTCAGCCGGAGGTCATTCAGGCCTAGAGCTGGCCTGAACTCAAGGATTCGTTTTGCTGCCGCTGCATTGGCGGCTTCTGTGATTGATACGTCCTTAGCGGCAACCTTCAAGGACGTTCCTGCTTGAAACGCGTTTGCTGCGAGGCGGAAACCAAACTCCGCGAGAACATCCGGATGGGCTGTTTTCACTTTCGAAGAAACTGCCGAAACGATCCCATCCTTTCCGAGAATGGGACGCACAAATGCCTGATTGAAGGCCACGATAAACGTCGGGGAAAGCATCGGGAAATGTTCGGACCAAACAGCAGAGAATCCATTTGCAATCTCGCGCTCGTTCATGAAATCCCATCTAGGCTATTGAGCTGTGCCCGCTCGGCAGTCCAATCCCGAACCAGGGTCTCGGCGGTGCTGAACAAGCGCCGATTGTTGTTTCTCCAATGGGTCCCCTCGTCGCCCATTCTGTAAGAGGCCACGATGATGGCCCGACGTTCCCATTCCGTTGCGGTCTTAAATCCCTTTTTAAGGTCGGTCAACCAATAATGTCTTTGCCACCGCGCCATCGTAAGAATGATCTGGCGACGCAGGTAAGGGTTACTTACGTGTCGATCAAATAAGACGAGCAAAATTTTCTCTTTATCATCAGAATGCCGCAGTGCTAACGCCTGAATGAAGTAAGCGGTATTCAATTCGACAGTCAAAAGGTGACTATCGCTCTGATAGATATCAATAAGTGCCTTATCGATGCGTGCCTGACCACCTTCGCTAAGATTGAGATAAAGTCCTCGCACAGCGCGCATAACGGTCGGAAAGACAGGTAAAAGAGTCAATAAGTTCTCCTTATCGAGCAGAATTGATAGCGCCTGCGCTTGCGTCGGAATATCGAGAGCCCTCAATGCTTGGATGGCTTGCTTGGCAACCGGTTGGTCAATCGCTGTCTTTCCTACTTCTCTAGAGAGAATTCCGATGATGTCAATTTCGCTGATTGCGCTTTTCAGAGTGTCATAATTTTCTTCAGCATTAGCGGAGTACGGATCGAATCGAATCGATATGCTCAGCAGCCTTTGCTCATCCGACGCAGTCGGGTCGTCCGTGGGAAGCGGATCCAGAAGTCTGTTCATGTCAACGAATTCCTCGGCAGTCAGGATTCGCGTCTTTTGTCTTTGCAGGGATAATCCGTCATTTGCTAGCTTGTTTGAGAGCATTACAATCAACGAATAGGCCTCAGCCTTCGAATTGCAGAATATTGAATAGTCGTCCGCGTACCGGCAAAAGCGAATAGCTCGGCCTCGTAAGTGTTGATCGCAATCATTCAGAGCAAGCTCTGCCAGGATGCGTGAGGCCGGACCGCCGATCGGTAAACCATAAGACGCTGTTTCAGAGAAAATGCTGAGAAGCTTCATTAGCCGATTGGGCGCATCACTTTTCACTCCGATCCTCTTGAGCGCGTTCTCCAAGCGATGATGATTGATTCTAGGGTAGAAGTCCGCGATATCCGTCTGCAAGACAAAAGTAAAGCTTTTGCTTTGTGCAAGTGATTCTCTGCGGTAGTCGTTCCACGTGCTGTCGGCAAAAAGGCTGCTGCGTTCCTCGTTCCAGCTGTAACGATAAGAAAACACCGTCCTTTCGCTTACCGCTATTCGGTGTGTTTCGATCTGTTCAGCGATTGACATGACTAGAGCGAGATAATATGCATTCCAGAGGGGTTCAATTAGAGTCGCGCGTCGAAACCCGGTATATCCCACTTGACTAAGCATCTCGATAGTGAGCGGCGGTGATTTGGCCAAATGATCTTCGAAATGATCGTGGATTTCCATTACATAACCGATGCACACGTTAGGTTTTTCTTGAAATATCGATCGCTCGAAAGGGAACGGAAACACGTCCGTGTCCCCGTGTGAGCTGATGTTCAGGAGTGCTTTAGCGATCTCTTTTAACAAGTTCTAGCCCTCATCTCCAACAACCTGGACGTCGAAAGCGTCTCTTCTGATTCTTTTCGTATCTCGCGACAACTGATGTCAACCCAGAAGCTCGGCTTCCTAGTCAACGATTCGGCTACCGTCGGAGCTTCCCACGGACGAATCGACCATCCACGTTTCTACACTGGTGCCGGTGTCAGCCATTGCCTTAGTAAATATAAGACCTGCGGCCATCGCGTCTTCGACGGCATCATGATGGCGGAAGTCGATCCCGCACCAAGCGGCCAAAGATTTGAGTCCGTACCCTCGCCTCGCGAAGCGTGGCCAGGCCCGTCGCGCAACAACCGCCGTATCGAGCCACGAACACTGAACGGGTTCGATACAGTATTTGGCGAGTGCGCTCTGGACGGCGATTCTATCGAAGGGCATGTGGGTAGCGACCACGTTACCCGTTAGCATTTCCGCGAGGGTATCTATGATCTGTGGAAAGTCGGGTGCGTTCGCAACCATATTCTCGTTTATGCCGTGGAGGGCTACGTTCAGTGCCGCGAACGGTTCACCGGGATTGACGATTGAATGCCAGCTGCGAACGGCAATGCCGCCCTCAAAACGCACAACAGCAATCTGGCAGATGCTCGAAGGATTCGTATTCGCGGTTTCAACGTCTACCGCAAGAAAACCAGCCAATCCTAGCGGAGGCCAGCCGTCGCAGGACGATCCGGTCGGCGTCAATCGTGTGAAGTATCCATCTTGCATGGCACCCCAGTATAGCTCTGAAAAAAATGCATCAACCCTCTGGTTTTAAGTGGGGACGTAAAAATGACACTTCCACGCATCGCCACGGGCAATACTGAGATGTGCTCTCTACGACTATTGAGCGAGCTTCACCAAGGTATGCCAGTGCCGTGGATGCGGTATTCGACCCTTTCGAATTTCGTTGGCATAACCACGCGAAACTCGAAGTTGGCGTGCAATCGCACTGCTCGACAACGATCCGGGCAGCGGCTGCATTGTTTTGACGTAGAACTCTTCTGTCAACCAGGTCGGCTGATTAGAAGCTGACCACGCTTGTAGCGCTATATGATTAGCCTTTCGCGTCTGTGATCGTTTGCTTTGTGCATCCTGAGCGCGAGACATAATCCGGCCCTCTGCCGCGACCCGGACGAGACGCTGAGTCGAAATTTCCACATTACAAGACCCACATTGTGTGTTTTCACTTCAGATTTCATTTCCGCACACACTGCACACATTCGTTGGCGTTGCAGACCTCTCTGATTTGGACAGGAACTCCCCGCCGGAAAGAGCTCGCTTGTGATTCTGCGTAAGCCGAGTGGCCGGAGAAAGTATACGGGTTCGTGTCGTTGAAGCAATCTGCTTCACTGCCCATTCTGCGAGAGGAGCAGTGAGGCGCGCCCACGTTAGGGAGGTTTCGGCTAGCTGAGTCGCCAAGTCCGCCATCAGGCGGCAGTTGCCATTGCGCTCCTCAAAGAACCAGCTTCTCTTCAGAGGTTGGCGGTCAATCCATTGCAGTGCACAAGCATCGACATCGGGACGAAGAGGCTCCATCAGATCCCAAGCGAAACTGTCTCGATTGTTCGTGTCCATGTGAAGGACTCCCATACCTGGATCAAGTCCAAGCGCTGTGATGGCGAATCGGCACTCAGCCTCTAAAAGCACATAAAAGATAGTTTAGTAGTGCATTGACGGGGTTTACCGCGAGCCGAGGAGAGCCTGACAGGACGGACGCGCCCACCCCGAAGCTGCGCCAATGTTCAGGGACGCGGGATACGTCCTTTCGCGGGGAATCTGATCGTAACCGTTCGCCACGCTTTCCAATAGACCTTGGCTGCGCGCGCCTCGACTGTACGAATGGCATCGATAGATTCGACCTCAGCCAGTTGGCATATTTGCATCGATCGAGTTCAATACATTGGCAAGGAATCGAATCAACTTGAAGCTGTCGATGCTGGACTAATTCATAGCGATAAGGACATCTATACGGAATACGTCGACAAGAACCGTGACGAATGGCAAACGAAGATCCTGCCCGTGCTGAAACGTATGCCGCTTCAAATGTTGATTGGTGAAAGTGGGCTTTTCCGACGTGCACTGCAAGACATTCGGGCAGGCCGCAGCAGGCCGCACTTTAAAAACCTGTACCGCCTTACGACTATCGTCCTGAACGATGAGGGGGAGGATTGAATCGTCGCAAGGACGTTTCTTGGTGTCGATAATTTGATGGTTTCGAGAAAGAATTAAGGCCATAAAGTTAGCATGTATTCGCGTTGTGTCAATACCTATATCGGTTTTTTAGATTAGCGGCAACCATAAGCCTAATTGCGTGTAGAATTGCGGCGTAACCCCCACAACAGCTTCACCCTGCTATAGCTTCTCCACAAATATGAAAGGCAAGGCATGCCATATTCAGCCGAGATTAATCGAAGTAATCCATCCTGTTTCTTGTTTCTGATCGACCAGTCTGGCTCAATGAGCGATTCTTTCCCTGGTGAAATCGTCAAAAAGAAATCAGTTGGCGTTTCGGACGCAATCAATAATCTTCTTCAAAATCTTGTGATTCGATGCGCAAAGGAAGAGGGCGTTAGGGACTACTTTCACGTTGGGGTCATCGGCTACGGGACATCCGTGGGCCCAGCCTTCAGTGGTGCGCTCGCCGGCAAAGAAATGGTGCCAATTAGTGAAATTGCGAATTCACCCGCTCGCATTGACGAACGGACAAAGAAAGTTGATGACGGTGCAGGCGGACTCTTAGAGCAGAAAGTTAGATTTCCGATCTGGTTCGATCCAATTGCAAATGGGGGCACTCCAATGGTGCAAGCGCTCAATCTGGCGAAGACAACCGTGGGAAGCTTCATAGCTCAGCACCCAAATTCTTTTCCGCCCGTCGTTATCCACATCACAGACGGTGAATCGACTGATGGTGAACCCTCCTCCGCTTTCAAGGAGCTAACGAGCCTGACGTCGGCAGATGGTAATGTCCTGCTTTTCAATGTACATATCTCAAGCAATCCCAATGCGACCACGACAGCATTTCCCGATAGTCCCGCACAGTTGCCAGATCAATACGCGAAGACGTTATTCGAAGGTGCAAGTTTTCTTACGCCTTTCATGCGGTCGATCGCAAGCGAACACGGTCTGACGGTTGGCGATGGAGCAAAGGGTTTTGTCCTGAACGCCGATCTGGTTTTGGTCATCCAGGCTTTGGATATTGGCACACGACCGAGCAATCTGCGGTAAGCCATGCACTTAAGCTATAGCCCCATGTTTGAGCCAAAATACGGGAGCACCGCCGAGGAATACGAAGATGCATTTTGTCCACAGGATTCATCCGAGGGCGCAAGCATCAATAGATTCGCGATAGCAGATGGTGCGACGGAGACCTCATATTCAGGTCTCTGGGCGCGGCTACTCGTAAAGGCATATTGCGACGGCGAAATGGATTCCGCTGATCGGATACCCGAAACACTCGAATCTATTCAGAAACGATGGAAATATCAACTAACCGACCGGCAGTTGCCCTGGTTTGCCGAACATAAGTTACAACTGGGCGCATTCGCCGCCTTCCTCGGTTTGACCATTAGCCCGGATGCCACGAAGGATTCAGTGGGAACCTGGGATGCAATAGCAAGCGGGGATTCCTGTCTCGTGCAAATTCGGGCAGAGACCGTCACCGCCTCATTTCCTCTTAACGAGTCAGCGGCATTCAATACTCACCCTGTTCTACTTTCGACCGATCCCGAGGCTCTCGTGTTGGCAATGGAGAGCTTGAAGACTATGTCCGGTGATTGGCAGAGCGGTGATCGATTCTTCCTGATGACTGATGCACTGGCGGCTTGGTTTTTCAGAGAACATGAACAGGCAAGAAGACCATGGGAAGTTCTTCGAGATCTTGAATACGATGAGACCAAGCCCTTTTCTGCGTGGGTTACAGGTTTAAGAAACAACAGCGAAATTAGAAATGATGATGTCACTCTATATCGTATAGAAATTGACTGACTGGTTAACTGATGGCATGGCCGACGGGACAGGATTACAACGAGGCAATCCAATCACCACAAACGGTGTTCGCCGATGCTGATCTCAAGGGGGGGCGAGCGGAGAGCAATCAGCACGGTTTCCCTAGACCGCGAGCCGGAGCATTCGCGACCGTCTACCGAATTGAGAATGGCGGACGCGCATGGGCTGTCCGTTGTTTTAATCGCGACACTAGTGATTTGCAGGAGAGATATTCGGCAATAAGCGGCTTCCTCAAGCGTGAAACTCTTCCGTATTTTGCTGAATTCGAGTACCTGCAACAAGGCATCCGCGTAAAAGGCACCTGGTATCCAATCCTAAAAATGGAGTGGCTTCGCGGGGATCCGCTGAATGTTTACATCGAAAAGCATCTCAAGGACTCAGCATCGCTTTTGAGGCTCTCGTCAGATTGGCTTCAAATGGCTAAAAGTCTTGCGAATGCTGGGATCGCGCATGGCGACTTGCAACACGGCAACGTACTCCTTGTCGGCTCACGACTAAAGCTGATTGATTATGACGGAATGTATGTCCCAACTCTCAGCGGGAAGCTGAGCAATGAAATGGGCCAGCCCAATTATCAGCTTCCAAATCGGACAGCCTATGATTATGGGCCCGAACTGGATAATTTTTCAGAATGGGTCGTCCTAGTTTCAATTTTGGCATTATGTGCGGACCCAACCCTCTGGAAGACTTTCAGGGGTGGCGACGAATGTCTATTGTTCCGAAAGAACGACTTCGAAAAACCAGCTACGTCGCAACTGTTTCGTGCTTTAGAACGTTCTAACGACCAGCAGGTCGCAGCGCTCGTGCGTGTTTTTAAGACGTATCTAAGCCTCAATCCAAGTGCAGTTCCTTCGATAGACGGTTCCTTTGTCAAACCCGTTGCACCGCAGTCCGCGAGTCCTGGTAATAGCCCAGATTGGCTCAAAGATCACCTTGGTGCAGCCAAGGTGGTTTCTGGTAGCGCGTCAGCGACAAAATCCGAGCAACTGGCATCTGTGTTTGCAGGAGATTGGCTCCTGGATTTCACCGCGCCACAGGGCATAAGTATTCGCTTTGAGGGATCGTTCGTCAGGGATCGAATAACTATTTTGATCGCGCTTGCCGTGACTATTCTGCTATATCGATTTCGTCTTTCATTATGGACAGAACTGACAGGTCCCATTCTTTGGGCTTCCGCGTTCTTGGTTCTTCGGAGAGGATACAGAAGTAGACCTGAAACCTTCAGACTCACGGCAATACAAAGGGACATAGCAATCGTCGAGTCGGAGCTTTCAGACGCAAGCGCGGGACTCGATCGGTCTATCAAAGATCGAGAGGTCTTGCGTAACGCTATGGCGGAGAAGAAAAGACTCTCCGATCGCGCAAGGGGAACTCTTCAGGGCGAGGAACCACGCAAATCGAGTGAGGCGGTTCAAAGAAACCAATCTGCAGTCAAACAGCTCGTCGATAGGCTCAATATTCTATCCACCCAAGAAGCAACAGATTTAGCGAATATCCAGAAAAATCTTGGTGCTACTTTAATGCAACGAAAAACTGAACTCGCCGCCCTAGATCAAGCAGAGACGACGGAAAGGGCAGCACTCCTAAAACAAAAATGCGATTTGTACATGACAAATGCTCTTTCCAGCGCATCCATTGGCGAGGCGAGCATTTCAGGTGTCGGTTCCGGTCTCAAAAAGGAGCTGTGGAGATCTGGAATTCGATCTGCGCTGCAAGTTGATCGTTGGCGAGTAATCGGGGTGAAAGGAATCGGATCGGCCAAGGCGGATGCTTTGGTGACATGGAGAGCGACCGTCGAGCAACAAGCTCGATTGGGAATGCCAGCATTGACGGCACAAGAAAAACAGACAATTATCCGGAAATACGAATCACAGAGGACTACGTTGCGCGACGAGATTGCGAACAGGGGAAAAATAGTAGATTCAGAACAACGTTCGGTTCGGACAAGGTGCGCGTCGATGAAGGCGTCGTTGGGCTCGCAGATCAAGGACGCGGAAACCGCTCTAAACCTTGAGCTTCGCGCAATCGTTGCTGAATTCGCTAATCGATATGCCAAGTTCGACAGTGATGCGCGAGCGGAAACTGATCAATCGCTCCGTGAACTCTCCGTAATCGACAATCAGGTCGCCGATGCAACGCGTACATTTACTGGTATTCAGTGGCGTATGGGAAAAATCCAACGAGAGCGAAAGATCTTTGACAACGTAACATTCAAAGCTTTCATAAGACGCACGCTCATTGGGAGATGATATGGGTTGGAGATTTCGCAGATCAGTCAAGATTCTGGGCATCAGGTTCAACCTGTCGCGAAGCGGTATTGGCGCAAGTGTCGGCGCAGGGCCGGTGCGTATCGGACGATCTAGCACTGGTAGAAATTATGCCGGGGCGACTGTACCTAACACGGGCTGGTCATGGATGAAATATTTCAAATCGAAACCAGCGAAGAATCCACCATTCGCCCCTAGTGCGATTAACTCATCATCTTCGCCGGTACCCGGACCGTTGCAGTCGAGCACACCATCGGTGAAGCAAACACCTTGGTGGAAGCAGAAGGGCCTCTAAGCCTGAATATGTCTCTTCGACTCTCGTAAGTGGATAATGTTCCTGCTCTCGACCCGGACGAACGCCATCTGGAATTCGTCGCAGGGTAACGTTAATCAGGAAGTTGTCCCACTTCGCTTGAATGCTTTTGCACTGATGTAAAGATTTGGGGTCGCTTAGAGTCACTTCCGGGGCCTGAGGGGAGGGCAGTTTTGGAGGGCTCTGTCTCCTATCCCCCCCAGTTATCTGGCTTCAGTGTGGTAGCTTTCTAGAGTTGCGTGAATTACATCTTGTAGTCCTTGAATTCTGCCATGACCGTTTCAGTACGCTAAACCAGTTTTCCGTCGTTTGCTCTCGGCCCTTTATGGGAGAGTTCCGACATGCCAATTCTGCGGAGAGTCTTGCAGTTCCTATCGGAAGCAGTTCTGTTCCGAAGAGCATGAAGACAAGTTCTTCGAGCGATTGATCCGGTGACAGTTACGAGATGAACAATGTCCCGTATTGACGCGGTGTTTGTGTTGTTTTCATGTGCTGCGTCGTAGGACGTGTAAGACGTTGTCACACATTGTCCCAACTCTGTCCCATTTCCTTCGTTATCTATTGATAGGAATTAAGTCAAACATGAAATTGATACGTGTGGAACGGATGGATGGCTCCAGGTAGCTAACCATTTCGGGCAGCAAAGGGAGCATTGCTCGAACCATTTAGGTGCGAACTCCCTACAGTGTGCTTGCCAGATGCACTGCTTTATGAACCGTTTGTACTGGAGACGCTCACGCTCATCTGAATTTGCTGGTCACGATCCGAGGGCCTGATCATCGTTGGGTATGATGAGCAAACGCTGATACCTGATCAGTTGCTAAATGCGATCAGGGCTTAGATCTTATTTGGGTGGTCCTAATTCCGATTCTGCGCAGACAGACTTAGGGAAAGGGCATAATGTAGTTATGCCGGACCCGGACGGCGGGCCTCCCAAGGAGCAAGAACTATGTCCGCGAAGATCCTCATGTTCGGTTCTGACACTCTCCTGCTGCGTACCCGCGCAATGTTGCTTGAACAGAGTGGTTTTGAAGTCCTGACGACTGAACAGTTTCAGGATGCAAAACGCGCCGTTGCAGAGCAGCATCTAGACGTTGTTATCTTGTGCCACACCCTGCGCACCGATGAGACGAAGGGGATGTTGAAGGAGATCCACTCTCTGCAACCGGAAGTGAAGACACTCATTCTTGATGAAGATGAAACGTTGTCCGCACTCAACTCAAATGATGAGAGTTTTAAGGCGTTCTCCGGCCCAGAAAACCTACTAAGAACACTCAACAAAATGATCAATTGACTCGTTTGTCAGGGTAGAGGTGGAAAGAGCTGTCCAATCTCGCACTACGTTTGGGAGGCTCTAGACAAGGGAACTTGCCCTGAGCGTCGGGAGTCCACTCCGCTACTGTGATTCCGGAATCAGCATCCTCAAGTATCTCCCTGATCTGTTGGACAATATCCTTCATTCCTCCAAGGATGCTTAGTATGAACATACTGTTGCACCGATGTGGATCTAATCAACGGTATTTCCTCAGTTGCACATACTGCTTATGAGCAAACAGGCTAAGACAATATAGGAATTGAGCCAACAGGTATAGGGACATCTAACTCATCAGCGATACGAGCAAAAGCACTGTTGATGGTGTCCGTTGTGTTTTTCGAGGAGATATGAAGCCGCCGGGTCGCCTTTGAGGCTGTCTGACAGAGCTTGTACTTGTTAGCAACGGTTTCCTTCGCACGAAAGATCAATTCTGAGCGCACATGTTCTCCGATTCTTTTGCGGCGTCTCAGGCTTATACTCTGCTGAACTCGCGGGCGAAATGCAGGTTCTATGCTTAAAGGCGATCTGACCCCAGGTAAAAGGATCAAACTATTGTTCGGAGCCTCGGCAGAAAGTCCTTGGAGCGTTATCATTGCCGGAATTCTTAATATCGAAAGCGGTGTCAGTATTCTACGCCCGCCCCCAGCGTTCGATGTAACTAATCTCTCTCACCTTGTTTACTGTTGAGCGGCAGTACAGGGCCACAGTAGCGTTTACTGTGCATACGCTCACATGCTTCCTAATGGAAGACGCGTTCTTCACCGACATGAGCGCACGACTTTCAACTTGATCAGAGTTTGGTGTCTCATAGATATGACGTCGCCTCGGAGCGATACCGGCTCAGCAAGTGGATAGCTGTTATGTTTGATACCGATGTCAGCGAAAGTTGAATGCTAATGTAAGCGTCCACCATGTCCGCATAAGTCTCTATTTCAAAATGACTTGCATTCTCTATCTCACTTGCGCAAGTGTTGGTGTATTGCGGCCGGGTCCAGATGGACTCGTGGAAGACAGCGACATCACAGTAGTGCTCTAGAATGCGAGCTTTACGGGCTTTGGGGCGCAAGTTGGGCGCAAAACGCGTGTCACATCAATGGCGAGGCCCGTTTTGAGGTAATTGCCGAGTGTTGGGTTTTGTCTCAATGCGATTTCGACTGGAACCGACCAGTGGAAATTAGGTGTCTAAATTGCACATACCGTTGATAATCGAAATTGATGACAAGTCAGGAAATGAAGAAAACCCTCTGGGAGGCGGCAGACAAGCTGCGTGCCCAGATGGATGCGGCGGAGTATAAGCACCTTGTACTCGGATTGATCTTTCTCAAATACGTGTCGGATTCGTTCGACGAGCGGCGGCGGGAGGTTGCGGTGATGCTTGCCGACCCTGCCTCAGAGCTGCATTTCAGTGATGACCCAGCGGAGCAGGCGACGGCGCTGGAGGATCGGGACTACTACACCTCTGCGAATGTGTTCTGGGTGCCTCAGGTGGCGCGGTGGGAGACGTTGCGGAATCAGGCGAAGCAGCCGGAGATTGGGCGCTTGCTGGATGAGGCGCTGATTGCGATTGAAGACTTCAATCCGTCG
>Ga0193717_1000575_pt1 | contig 24235 bp, 19 predicted proteins | sample U2c2metaG_FD_145900 | JGI IMG/M metagenome (GOLD analysis project Ga0193717, IMG submission 145900) | Soil microbial communities from a riparian zone of the East river system, Colorado, United States - U2c2 | ecosystem: Environmental > Terrestrial > Soil > Riparian zone | place: USA: East River...
GTGGGAAGTGGTTCGGAGGGTGCGGGCTTGGTGGGAGCCGGGTTGGCGGGGGTGGTGGGGGTTGGGTCGGTGGTATCGCGGGCTGTTGAGGGGGTGGCTGAGTTGTTGTGGCCGCGGGGTGCAGGTGACCGCGGGGAGGTTGTGCCGTTGGCTAGTGCGCGGCCTTTGACTGTGCTGGGGCCGCAGCAAGGGTTGAGTGTGCCGGGCGTGCAGGGGCCTGCTGTCCAGCGAGTTGTGTTCGACCACCCTGGGCTTGCATCCGCCAGTACACCTTCCTCCCGGGCGGTTCCGGCAGTGCAGCGGAACGCAGTACATGGGAATGCAGTGAGGGGGGATGCAGCGCAGGTTGGCGCAGTACGAGGAGCTGGGGCGGGTGCGGACGGGCAGGTGCTGTCTTGGTCTGCGGACGATCAGTTTCACTCGGCCGAGGTCGCGGAACCTGCTGTTCAGCGGGTTGCGGTGGGTGAGGACAGTTCGGTGGTTCGTGCTGTCTCTCTGCAGCAGATGTTCAGTGCGCATGCGTCGGCGCCCGTAGTACAGCGAGAAGAGGCAGCGGCCGACGAAGATCCGCCGACGAGCGCGCCAGCGCCAGTACAAGCACCAGAACCCGCACCGGCGCCGGCGGCGGGCGCGGCTCCGGGCGCAGCGGCGGTGGGCGCCGCTAAGGCGGTTAGTGCGGCTGAGGTGGAGGAGTTGGCGAAGCGGTTGTACGAGCCGTTGACCGCGAAGTTGCGGGCCGAGTTGTGGCTGGACAGGGAGCGCTCTGGACGGGTGGCAGACCGATGGCGCTGAACCATGCAGAGGACCGCGCATCGAGCTCACCAGGTTGGGCGCTGAACTGCGAGGGGGTGGCGGGATGAGTCAGGTTTATCCGGAGCCGGCCGTGAGTGTTTGTTTCGGGGTGACTATTGATGACACGCGCCTCGGGACGTTCAACAGTTGTGAGGGGCTTGGGCTCGAGGTTGTGCTGGAGCAGCGGGAGGAGGGCGGGCAGAACGGGTTCATCTGGCAGTTGCCGACCCGGATCAAGTACACCAACATCAAGCTGACCCGGCCGCTCTGCCGCGACACCACCGAGGTGATGGCCTGGCTCGCCAGCATGACGACCGGGGTGAAGCCGCAGACCGCGAGCATCACCGCGATGACGGCTGAGCGGAAGCCGGTCGCGCAGTGGGGCCTGCTCGGGGTGATCCCGGTTCGCTGGACCGGGCCGGGGCTCAATCTCGACTCGCCCAAGGTCGCGCTGGAGACGCTGGAGATCGCGCACCACGGGTTCACCGCGAAGAAGGTGGCGGGATGACTCAGCCGATCGCGTTGACGAGTTCGGCGAAGGCCGGCGGTTCGCAGATGCCGTCGCCGTCCGACGAGAAGTCCCGGCCGCAACTGGAGAAGGCGGCGCTGAAGCTCTTCGACCCGTCGTCCGGCGGTTCGGCGGGCAAGGACCGTGGCTCGATCCCGTTCCAGTTCAATCCGAAGGAAGTGACGATCCAGAAGTCCGCCAAGTGGGAGCGCAAGCCCGCCAAGAAGGCGAAGTCGGCCGGGCCGCCGGAGTTCAGCGGGGCCGAGCCGTGCAAGCTCACGGTGGAGATGTTCTTCGATGCCTCCGGCAACCATGACGGCAGTGTGGTTGCCGCGGTGGAGAAGCTGTTCAGCTGTTGTGTACCGACCGAGGAGAGCCGGGGCAAGGAGAAGCCGACGCCGCCGCTGGTGGTGCTGCACTGGGGCAAGATCGCCAGCTTCCCTGCTTTCGTCACGTCGGTGAGCGCCAAGTACACCTTGTTCAGTCCGGACGGCGTGCCGATCCGCGCGCTGTGCAGCGTCTCGATGGAGGAGATGCCGAACGAGCCGTGGCGCCAGAATCCCACCTCCGGAGGGCAGTCCGTCCGCCGGTCGCACCGGATGATCGACGGTGACACGCTCGCCTCGTTGGCGTACACCGAGTACGGCGATCCGACCCGGTGGCGCGCGATCGCGAAGTACAACGGGATCGATGATCCGCTCCGGCTGCCCAGCGGCTCGGTGCTGGTGCTGCCGGCGCCCGAGGAGCTGGTCTGATGTCGATCACGAACACCTGTCTGGTCGAGATCAACGGGTCACCGCTGCCGCAAGACGTGGTGAACCTGCTGAGCACGGTCTATGTAGACGACAGCCAGCGGTTGCCGGACCTGTTCGAGCTCCGGTTCCGCGACGGCGACCACGTCGTACTGGCCAAGACGAGTGCGAAGATCGGCTCACCCGTACGGGTGTCGGTGATGACCAGCACCAGCCAGACCGCCGTGCTGCTGATGGCCGGTGAGATCACCGCGCTGGAGGCGGAGTTCGACACCGGTGGCTCGTTCACCGTGATCAGGGGCTACGACCCGGCGCATCGGCTGTTCCGCGGACGGACCAGCAACAGCTACCTGCAGATGACGGCGTCCGACATCGCGCAGAAGGTGTCCCAGCGGGCGGGCTTCACGAACGGCACGATCAAGCCGACCACGACGGTGTTCGAGCACGTCTCGCAAGCAGGCGCGAGCGACTGGGACCTGCTCGACTCGCTGGCCTCGGAAGCCGGGTACGAGGTCTCGGTCCGCGACGGCAAGTTCAACTTCGGCCCGCCGACCACGGCCTCGGGGGCACCGACCAACGACGAGAATCCGCTGGTCCTGAAGCTCGGCACGGATCTGCTCAGGTTCCGCGCGGTGCTCACCTCGGCCGGACAGGTCAAGGAGGTCGAGGTCCGCGGCTGGGACGTCTCGACCAAACAAGCGCTGACCACACGCAAGCCGGCCGAGACGAAAAGCGCCGAGCTGCCGCAGGCGAGTCCCGCCGAGTTCGCGAAGGCCTTCGGGAACCCCCTGTACGTCGCGTCCGACGTACCGCATCGCACGCAGGCGGAGGTTGATGCCGCGGCGGCAGCGATCGCCGAGGAGATCGCTGGGGCGTTCGCCGAGTTCAACGGGGTGGCGCAAGGCAATCCCGCACTCAAAGCGGGTGTGGCGATCACGGTCGACAACCTGGGCGCGCCTTTCGACGGCAAGTACACCGTCACCACGACGCGGCATCGCATCGATCCGACCACCGGCTACACGACCTCCTTCGCCGTCACCGGCGCGCACGATCGCAGCCTGCTTGGACTGACCGGTTCAGGAGCGACCCAGCGAGCGCCCGAAGGCGTGGTCATCGGTCAGGTGAGCGACAACAACGACCCCGAGAAGCTCGGCCGGGTGAAACTCACGTTGCCCTGGCTCTCGGACGACTACGTGAGTGCGTGGGCGCGGACGGTCCAGGCCGGCGCCGGGAAGGATCGTGGCACGTTGATCGTGCCCGAGGTCGGCGACGAAGTACTGGTCGTCTTCGAGCAGGGCGATCTCAGAAGGCCTTATGTCCTTGGCGGTCTGTACAACGGCGTCGATCTCCCGGACAGCAAGGGCATCGACCCGGTCGACTCCGGCTCGGGCGCGGTCAACCGACGCTCGATCGTCTCCCGGAAGGGCCATCGGATCGACCTGCTCGACCAGGACGGCAGCACCGAGGGCATCACCCTGGAGACCGGCGACGGCGGCCTCAGCGTGAAGCTCGACGCGACCGGTACGAAGATCACGGTGCACGCCGACGGGACCGTGAAGATCGAAGGCAGCCAGGGCATCGTGATCGACGCCGCCAGCGCCAAGCTCGAACTCAACGGTGGCGAGATCTCCGTCAACGCCACCGGCAACCTGCAGCTCAAAGGTGCGAACACGACCGTCGAAGGCAGCGCCCGGACCGAGGTCAAGGGCGGCGCGCTGTGCTCGGTCTCGGCCGCCCTGGTGAAGATCAACTGAGGAGGCACCATGCCCGCAGCAGCCCGGGTCGGCGACCCGACCGGACACCCCGGGGTGATCGGTCCGCCCGGCGTCCCGACCGTGCTGATCGCCGGTCAGCCGGCCGCCACGGTCGGCACGCCGCACATCTGCTCGTTCCCGCCGCCGGCCGTCCACCCGCCGAGCGCGATCATCCCGCCGGGCTGCCCGACCGTGCTGATCGGCGGCCTGCCGGCCGCGCGGATGGGCGATCTGGCTGCCTGCGGTGCGCCGATCGTAATGGGCGCCCCGACCGTGATGATCGGAGGATGAGATGACGACGGACTTCATCGGTGCCGGCTGGGCCTTCCCGGTCAGTACGGACGCGACCGGCGGCATCGCGCTGGTGGCCCGCGAACGCGAGGTCGAGCAGGCGATCCGCCTCATCCTCGGTACTGCGAAGGGCGAGCGCCCGATGCGACCCGAGTTCGGCTGCCGGATCCACGACCACGTCTTCGGCCCGGCGAATGCGGCCACCGCCGGACAGATCGCGTACGACGTCCGCGAGGCCCTGGAGCGCTGGGAACCCCGGATCGCAGTACAGGATGTGTCCGTCGGCTACGACAGGATCGAGTCCGGCCGGGTGTACGTCGATGTCGGCTACGTCATCCTCGGCACCAACGACCCGCGCAACCTGGTCTACCCGTTCTACGTGATTCCAGACGAAGAGATCGCCGGTACCACGCTGCCGGCCGAGCTGGGGGTCTGAGATGCTGCCGGCGCCGAACCTGGACGACAGGACCTTCCAAGGACTGGTGGACGAGGCCAAACGGCTGGTCCAGCGGCGCTGCCCCGAGTGGACCGACCACAACGTGTCGGATCCCGGGGTGACGCTGATCGAGGCCTTCGCGCAGATGGTCGACCAGCTGATCTACCGGCTCAATCGGGTGCCGGACCTCAACTACGTCAAGTTCCTCGAGCTGATCGGGGTGGAACTCCGGCCACCGGCGGCGGCCCGCGGCGCGGTGACGTTCTGGCTGTCCGCACCCCAGCCGCAGCCGGTCCTGGTCCGCGCCGGGACCGAGGTGGCGACCCCCCGCACCGACATCCACGAACCGGTGGTCTTCAGTACTACGCAGGAACTCGAAATCATCCCGTGCTCCTTCGCCCGGGCCGGTGTCGCACCGGCGGACGGTACCCCGGCAGACATGACCACAGCACTGTCCGGCAAGAACGGATTCCCCTGCTTCTCCGAGGAACCGACGCCAGGCGACGCGTTGCTGATCGGACTGAGCGACGCAGTACCGTCTTGCGCAGTGACCATCCGGTTGAGCTGCAGCGTCTCCGGCGCCGGGGTGGATCCTCGTCATCCGCCGCTGGTCTGGGAGGCCTGGACCGGGACCGGTTGGAGCGCCTGCGATCTCGACAAGGACGACACCGGCGGCCTGAACAAGAACGGTGACGTCGTCATCCACGTCCCCGCCCAGCACCAGACCTCGATCATCGCCCGGCAGCGGGCCGGCTGGATCCGCTGCCGGCTGATACAGGTCGAGGACGGCCGTCCCACCTACACCGCGTCGCCGCGAGTGCTCTCGGCCAGCGCGTTCACCATCGGCGGCACGGTGGCGATGATGCACGCCGAGGTGATCCGCAGCGAGGTGCTCGGTCGCTCCGATGGGACACCCGGGCAGCGGTTCGCGTTGAAGCGCAGCCCGGTGGTTCCGTCCGAGGAGCACGGCACCGTCGAGGTCACCGACGAGGACGGCGTGGAGACCTGGGAGCCGGTGACCAGCTTCGCCGAGTCGACCGAGGACGATCGGCACTTCCGGATCGATGCCTTCGCCGGCGGTGTCCAGTTCGGCCCGGCCGTCCGGACCGCGGACGGCCGGATCCGGCAGTACGGAGCCACCCCGCGATCCGGGACCACGGTCGCCATCTCGGCGTACCGGACCGGTGGTGGCCGGCGAGGCAACGTCGCGCGCGGGCAGGTGCGAGTGCTGAAGACGAGCGTCCCGTACGTCGCCCGAGTGGAAAACCGCGCACCCGCGATCGGCGGGGCGGACGCGGAGACCCTGGACGAGGCGAAGGTGCGCGGTCCGATGCTGCTGAGGTCTCGCGGTCGTGCCGTGACGGTGGAGGACTTCGAGGAACTCGCCCGGGAGGTCGCGCCCGACGCGGCCCGGGTGCACTGCGTGCCGGCGACGGATCCGGCCGACGCGGGCGGGATCCGGGTCCTGGTCGTCCCGCACGTGTCGGGCGACGCCACCGGCCGGATCCGCCGCGACGACCTGACGCCACCCGAGGGCACGCTGGAGCGCATCACCCGGACCCTGGACGAGCGGCGTCTGGTGGGAACCCGGCTGCTGGTGGCGCCGCCGGAGTACGTCGGGCTCACCGCGGTGGTCGACGTCAGCGCACGGTCCAGGTACGAGCCGGAGGAAGTGAAGGAAGGCGTGCTGACTGCGCTCTACGGCCTGCTGCATCCGTTGACTGGCGGGCCGGACGGGACAGGCTGGCCGTTCGGACGCTCGGTGCAGTCGCACGAGGTTCATGCGGCGCTGGCACGGATCCCGGGAGTCGACATGGCCCAGGAGATCAGCGTGGCTCTGTTCCCGGCGGACCCCGTCACCGGGCGGCGATCGGCGCCGGTCCAGCGGCTGGACCTGCCGGCCACGGCGCTGGTCTTCTCCTACGAGCACCAAGTGCGGGTCCGCTGATGAGAGGGGCGCTCGGGCAACTGCCGAGTCCGCACCCGCTCGGGCAGAGCCTGCCGTCGGTCTACCGGACCGACCAGTTCACCCAGCAGCTCTGCGAGAGTTTCGACGAGGTGCTCTCGCCGGTGATCAGTGCGCTCGACAACCTTCCGGCGTACCTGGATCTCGGCACCGCGCCGGAAGATCTGCTGCCCTGGCTGGCGCACTGGATCGGGCTGGCTGTCGATCGCGGCGACGACCCGGTGCGGCAGCGGGAGCTGCTGCGCTCAACCAGTGACCTGCACGGCTGGCAGGGCACCCGGCGAGGGATCGAGCTGGCGATCAGTGCTCAACTGGGAGTGCGTGCCGAGGTGGTCGAATCAGGCGGTGCCAGCTGGTCCGTCGATGCGCGCGACCCATTGCCGGGGGAGCCGCTGCCGGCGGTGGTGGTGCAGGTGTTCCCTGTTGCAGGACAGGAGATCGACGAGGAACGACTGAAGGATGCAGTGGCTTCCCTCAAGCCTGCACACGTGATCCATCGCGTGCAGGTCGTGCCCGCGGACTGACCGGAGCCTCCAGCTCGGCACAGACCCGGGCGTGCTCGCGACGGGTAGCCGCTGCGGCCGTCGGATCGCCTCGCTGCTCCTGCAACTCGGCCAGTAGCAACCAGGACGAGTCCCGCAGCGGCTCGAGCTCCACGGCGCGCTGTGCTGCCCGCAGTGCCTCCGCATCCGGAGCCAGCCCAGCAACCTGTACTGCGGCGTCGGCCGCGGCCAGGCGGTACCGCTCGCGCTCAGCCACGACCCACTCCGCGGCGCCCACCTCCGGCAGCAGCTCACCTACCGCGAGATCGAGCACCCCGGACCAATCGGCAAGCGTCCTGGAGCGTCGAGCGCGCTGCAGCCGACTATCGAACTCTGCGAGGTCCACCCATGCCCCGGGCAGCACCAGACGATAGGCGTCGCCGTTCCGCTGCACGGCTTGGTCGCCCAGGCCCAAGCCGGCCAAGCACTGTCGCACAGTCGACGCCGCGACCTGCAGACGACGCGTCCCAGCATCAGGGGGAGCGTCTGGCCACAGGGCGTCGATCAGTCGCTCGCGGTGGACGTCCCGTCCGTGGTGGATCGCGAGCAGCAGCAGTAGAGCCCGGGCGCGAGGACGCAGCGGCGGCCAGTCGACCAGATGTCCGTCCAGCTCGAGCTGGAAGCCGCCGAGCGTGATCAGTCGTACCGCGGGGCCTGCCTTCCCAGGTGCGGTGTCGACCAGTTGGCGGGCATGGTCGAGCAAGCGGTAGGCACCAGTCACGGCTGCGGTGCGGATCAGGCCTTCGGCCTCCTTCATTTGGGCAGCTGTGTTCGGATGTCGCTGCCGGGCCAGGGCGATTGCACCGAGTGCCAGGGCCCAGGCCTGCGCCGTTCGGGCATCGAGGTTCGCAGCCGTGGTCGCGGCCCGCCGGAGCCAGACCGAGGCCTCGTTGTCGTTCCCGGCCCGCAGCTGCGCCGCTCCGATGAAGATTGCCATCAGCAACGAACCCCAGTGGTCCCCGTCGCGGTTGCAGTCGTCGACCAGCGACGCGCAGCCGTCCGGCCGCCAGTCCTCCGGCCGGTTGGCCAGCAACACCGAGGCCTGCAGTCCCCGGGCGATCCGCGCGAGCCAGGGGAGTTCCTCGACCTCGGCGGACAGCGCGATCTCCTCCAGCGGTACCTCCGCGTGCAACCAGTTGCCTTGGGCAAGCTCCGTGATCACGAGGGCCAGGCCTGCCCAGAGCCTGGCCACCGAGCGTCCGGCGGGATCCGTCGCGATCGGGGTGAGCATCTCCCTTGCGGTGTCGAATCGCCCGGCGAGCAGGTCGATGGTCCCCGCCGCGAGTTTGTCGTGCGCCCGATCACCCGGGGCAGGCAACCGCCTGACTGCTTGACGGATCGCCTGGCCTGTACGGCGTACCGGCGCGGTGTGGCCAGGAGACAGTGGATGGGGTGACCAGATCTCGGCCTGGGCCCGTTCGTTCGCGCAGCGGGCCTGGAAGTCCGGATCGTCCAGCAGCGACTCGGCCTGCCGGTACGCGGCCACGGCTGCAGCGATCGAGCCCGACCGGAACAGCCGCCGTGCCCGCGCCAAGGCCAGCCACGGGTCATCCTCCGGCAGACCCGACCGCGCCACCCAGTCGTGTGCGGCTGCGGACGGGCCGGCGGTTCCGTGCTGCAGCAGTCGCGCGACCGACGCCCAGTCGTCTGCCAGGGCGTGGGCCCGCATCGCCTCCCGCGGATGGCCCGCCTTCTCCAGCAGGTCGGCACTGCGCGAGTGGATCTCTCGCGAGGCGGCGGCGCCCAACTCGTCGATCAGCAGGCCTTCCAGATGCGTCTGCAGCACCTGGTGATACCTGTACGTCGACCCGTCGTCCGTCGAGGTGGTGAAGAACTGCAGCGTCTCCAACTCCTCCAGCACGGCTGCACTACCAGTGCGTCGTAGCAAGTCGTCACACAGCGGCCCGGTGAGCCTGCCTAGCGCACTGGTGATGAGCAGGAACTCGCGCAGGTTTGGCTCCAGTCCGGCGAGCACGTTGCGAGTCAAGTACGCGCGGACCAGCCGCGACCGACCGCCTAGCTCGGTGGCAGCCCGGATCCGCTCGGCGCTCGACTTCCCCATCGTGGCCAGGTGGAACAGCTGCAACCCGGCGGCCCACCCGCCCGTACGACGGGTCAGCGCGGCGGCGGCCTCGGGGGACAACGGCTGCCGGTAGACCGACCGGAACAGTTCCTCGACCTCCCACGAGCGGAATCGCAGATCGTCGCCGTCGAGCTCCAGCAGATCGCCGGACACGATGAGCCGGGGCGTGTTCAACGCGGGCGGCCGGCGGGAACCGAGCAGCAGCCGCAACTGCCGCGGGCGGAACTCCAGGAACCGCTCGAGCGCGGTCTCCGCAGGGCTGCCAGCCAGTTCGTGAACGTCGTCCACGATCAATCGCACCGGCGACGTCACGCCCGTCTCAGTGGCGAGGATGAGCTCGTCGACCGTCGTCGAGCCGGCCAGGCTGACGGGCAGCACAATGGACAACGCCTCGGTCACGTGTTGGACAAGTGCGTGCTCCGACCGGTCCTCGGGCCGCGCGCGGTACCAGGCTGTCGGTCTCAGCGGACTAGCGGCCACCTGGGCGAGCAGGGTGGTCTTGCCGGAGCCGGCCGGCGCGAGCACCAGCGCCACGCTCGGTCCCGTTTCGTCGAGCAGTGGACGTTCCAGGCGGTCACGAGAAAGACCGGTCGGCTCCGGTCGACGGACCTGCTCCCTGAACACCACTGAACCCACGGCATGCCCCCCGGCGTGCTGACAAGCAACAGGTCTCAGTGTGGAGCACCATCGGGGGTCGTGCCCAGCCCATCGTCCGCATCGATTCCGTCGGGCAGCTGATCAAGTCCGGCCGGTGCCGTGCCGAGGTCGCCGCCGAGCCCACTCTTCAGCGGGTCGGAGCCGAACTGCACCTCCAGGGCGTCACCGAGCCCGTCCTGGTCGGAGTCGAGCAGCGTCGGCTTCGTCCCGAGCACCAGTTCGGTGTTGTCCGACAACCCGTCCGCGTCGGTGTCCGCCTTGGTCGGGTCGAGGCCCGCTCGTTTCTCGTAGGTGTCCGTCAGTCCGTCCTTGTCGGTGTCCGTGATGCCGTTGCGGATCACCTCGGCGAACTGGCCGGTTCCGCCGACGCCCGCCACGCCGGGGATCTTGCCGGGGTCAGTGCCCGACGACAGCTCGAACGGATCCGACAGCCCGTCCTTGTCCGTGTCCGCGGTCAACGGGTCGGTGTGCGACTTGATCGCCTCGAAGGCGTCCGGCAGCCCGTCCTTGTCGGTATCGGTGGCACCCGGGTTCGTGCCCGCCAGCTTCTCGAACGCGTCCGTCAGGCCGTCTTTGTCGGTGTCGGGCGGGGCCGCGACGGGAGCGCCCAGATCGATCTGGTCGTACTGCGCTGTCGCCGCCACCGGCGCGGCCAGGCTCGGCATGGTGGCGTTGGCCGTCCCCGCCGGTGCCTCCGAGGAGTCGAGACCGGGAATCATCCCCGCGTAGTTGAACCGGTTCTTGGCGGAGAACTCGCCGACGCCGTACTTGGTGCCCTTGGCCTCGATGGTCCGTCCGTCGCCGAGGCTGATCGCCACGTGCGCCTTGGAGGGACGGCCACCGCCGGACGTCGGCTCGTCGGAGAAGAAGAACAGCAGCGCGCCCTTGGTGTGCAGGGCCTCGTCGACCGGCATCAGCGCGTCCTTCTGCTTCAGGTCGAGGTACTGGTACATCGCGCCGTCCGGAATCTCCACGCCGGCCTGGTGTGCCGCCCACTTGGTCAGCTCCGAGCAGTCGAACACGTCCGGGTCCTGGTCGCTCAACTTGGCCCGCGCGCCGAACACGTACCGGTCGCCGTCCTGCGCGAGCGCGACGTTGACGAACCGCTCCATCTTCGTGTTGTCGGCCGCGGCGGGAACGGCCGCACTCGGGCCGGCGGCCTGCATCGTCGGTGCACCTTGCATCGCCGGGGCGGCCAGCAGCGTCGGCGCAGCCTGCATCGTCTGTACGGCGGGCTGTAGTGGGGTGGGCGCTGGAATGACCCCGTCACCGCTGTCGGCATGCTGCGGGTCTGAGCCGTACTGCACCTCGATCTGGTCCGACAGCCCGTCACTGTCGCTGTCCCACTTCAGCGGATTGCTGCCGAGCGCCGCCTCCGAACTGTCGGAGAGCCCGTCCTGATCCCCGTCGGCCAGTCGCGGATTCGACTTGCTGACCGCGATCTCATAGCCGTCGGCCAGCCCGTCACGGTCGGTATCCGCCACCTTCAGCCCGGTCCCGGCCGCCTGCTCGAACGCATCCGTCAGCCCGTCCCGATCGGTGTCCAGCTGCGCCCCCACCGCCTGCCCCGCGTCGATCCGGTCGTACGACAGAGCCGGCTGGGCTGACACCAGCGAAGGCTGGAGCGAACTGCTTGAAGACGGCAGCGGAGGTGGCAACTGAGATCCGTAACCACCGACCCCTCGCCCGTCGCCCTGCACACCGGTGACGGCCTCCACTTGGTCGAGATAAGTGCGGTAGTCGGCTGAGGTGCCCTGGTTCGACGAATGCGTCGTGGTCCAGGGCCGCATGTCCTTCCCGTGGTGGGAGATGTCGTACGCCGCCCGCGCGTTCGCCACCGGATCGTTCAGATTCCCGTACTTCGAGGCCCGGTCACCATCGGCGTTGACGTTGATCTGCCACAGCCCCATCGAGTGCTCGCCCTTGCTGTTCAGCGCACTCGTCCTGCCACCGGACTCGGCCATCGCGATCGCCGTCCAGGTGGTCGCCTGCTCCGGCGTGAACCCGGCCGAGCGCGCGGCTTCGTAGATCTCCGCGATCGAGAGCTTGGCCATCGGCGAAAACACCCCCTCACCAGTAGTTTAAGGCCCCGCGTGGGGCAGTGCCGAGCCTGAAGAAGCCCTACGATGAGTCAACCGTCAGGGCTATCCAGGGTGGGGACCATGGGATATCGGCTGGGCGTCGATCTGGGGACGACCTTCACTGCTGCTGCGGTCCGCAACGGCGGTCCACCGACCATGCTCGGGCTCGGGAACCGCGCGCTGCAGATCCCGTCGGTGCTGTACCTCTCCGAGGACGGCCAGTTCCTGGTCGGCGAGGCGGCCGAACGCCGCGGTGCCACCGATCCCTCCCGGCTGGTGCGTGAGTTCAAACGCCGGCTCGGTGACCCAGTCCCGCTGATGGTCGCCGGTACGCCGTTCTCGGCGCAGGCGCTGTCGGCCAAGCTGCTGTCCTGGGTGGTCGCCAGCGCGACCGAGCGCCGGGGTGCGCCGCCGGACGAGATCGTCCTCACCTATCCGGCCAACTGGGGAGCCTACAAACGCGAACTGGTCGACCAGGTGATCAGGCTGGCCGACATCGGCCCGACGGTCACCTGCCTCGAACCCCAGGCCGCGGCCATCCAGTACGCCGCCCAGGCGCAACTGCGGCCCGGCGATCGCGTCGCCGTCTACGACCTCGGCGGCGGCACCTTCGACGTCTGCGTGCTGGAGAAACGTGCCGCTGGTTTCACCATCCTCGGCAGCCCCGAGGGCATCGAGCAACTGGGTGGGGTCGACTTCGACGAGGCGGTCTTCCAGCACGTCGTCGGTGCGCTGGGTCCCGCGATCGAGGATCTCGACCTGGACAGCCCGGAGGGACGAGCCGCCCTGACCCGGCTGCGCAGGGACTGCGTCGAAGCGAAGGAGGCACTGTCCGCGGACGTGGACACAGTGATCCCCGTCGCGCTGCCGACCCGCAGTACGTCGGTCCGGCTGACGCGAGCCGAGCTGGAGACGCTGATCGCGCCAGCATTGGAGCAGACCGTCGAGGCGACCAGCCGTGCCCTCCGCGCGGCCGACACGACGTCGGAGCAGCTGACCGCGATCGTGCTGGTCGGCGGCAGCTCCCGGATCCCCCTGGTGAGCCACCTGCTGCAGTCGCGGTTCTCGACACCGACTGCCCTCGATACCCATCCCAAGCACGACATCGCCCTGGGCGCCGTCCAGTACGAACCAGCTCCCGACGAGCCGGCGACCGCGCCTATCACGGCGGTCGGGACGCTCCCGAAGCCGACGCGGACGCCACTGTCGAGTCAGGTACGGCGTCGCCTAGCGCTCGGAGTCGGCGGCGTACTAGTGCTGGCCGGGGGTGTCGTGGTCGCGATGCAGTTGGCGTCGGGTGATTCGGGCGGGCCGGGTCCGGCCAGTCAGCCGTCGCAGGTGGTGTCGACCGGTCCGTCCCGCACGCCCTCCTCGACACCGGCGGCGCCGAGTGGTCCGAAAGCGCTGCCGGCGGCGCCGGTCCCGTTGAGTGACTCGGAGCTGATCATCCCGATGATGAGTGCGGCCGGTGAGGATCTGTACCTGGCCGACGCGACCGATCCCGACAAGCGGACCCGGCTCACCACTGCTGCCGGCAACGAGTCGGTGCCGGCCTTGTCGAAGGACCGGAAGTCGATGATCTACTCGCATTCCGTGCCACCGGCCAAGGGCGCCCTGTGGGTCGCCGGGGTCGACGGCAGCGGCGCACGGCCGTTGTTCGCGAAGGCCCCCGCGCCTTGCGCTGAGTCCATCACCCGGCCGGGCTGGAACGCCAAGGTGCCCACCCAGATCGTGGTCGGCTGCAAGACCGGGGACACGCTCGGGCTCTACCTGCTCGACACCGACGGCCGCCTACTGCGCACGCTCTACTCCACCACCGCCGACGGCGCCGGGCTCAGCGATCCGGCTGTTTCCCCGGACGGCACGCAGGTCGTCTACCAGGCCCAGCTCGCGCCTGGGACCGGGAGCTACGTCGTGGCTCTCGACGGCAAGAGCAAGCCGCGTGCCCTCACGTTGGGCATCGACGCCGATCAGGTCTGGTCTCCGGTGACACCCGGGCTGCTCGCGTTCCGCCGGGTGCTCGGCTCCGGCTCAGCGGCGATCTTCGTCACGAACATCGGTGGCCCGGACATCGCGTGCGGGGGTCCGTCCCGCCGCAACGAGGTCGGCGGCGGCAAGCTCTGTCAGCTCACGGACGGGCGCGCCTTCGACCAGGACCCGACCTGGTCACCGGACGGGCAGCAGATCGTCTTCAAACATGGCATCAAGGCCCCGACCTCGATCCAGGTGGTGACCGCCGACGGCAAGGGAACGGCGAGATCGATCTGGCCCGGCAACCCCGGCAACCAGAACGCGCCGGCCTGGACGATCCGCTAAGACCGGGGTGGTGGGGCGGGGAAGGAATCGGACTAGCTAGGGGGCAGCCGGTTCGTAAGTGGGGCAGGCGACGTTGCGGTGGACGTTCTGGGTCTTGGGGGAGGCACAGAGATCCAGGGCGGTCTCGACCGACTTGGTCGGGCCGAGGTAGACGAGCCAGATGTCGCTCATCGGGTTGTGGTCGCTGGTGGACAGCCCGGGGTACTGGCCGCTCGCGAGCATCGCCTTCGCGGGGACGCCGGCGGCGATCAGCTTGGCGGCCAGGTTCTTGGCGAGCTGATCCGCGGCCATACCGGCATCGGTCGGATAGCTGTCCAGGACGGCGATGAACTGGCCGGTCCGGAACGCGGGTGACTCCGCGCCGGTGTTCGGCGGCGGGGGTGTCGGCTTGGCGGCCGGCGGTTTCCGGTCGGCCTTGGAGGTGTTGACCGAGGGGGCGGGGTCGGTGCTCGGCGGCGCGGTCGAGGTGGCCGTGTCCCGGCCACTGCGCAGACCCGCGTCATCCGCGGGGTCGGATGCGCCGTTGGTGAGGATGAACGCGAAGGCAGCCGCCATCGCGGCGCCGGCGACGACCGCGGCACCGATCGCGCTGCGCGACCTGTTCGGCCGGCCCGGTCGCGGCGACCGGTGGTGGTTCCGGGACCGCCGGTCGGACGGTTTTCGGTGATCCAGATGTGTCACGAGAATTGCCCTCCCCAGTCCCCTTCGGTCCGAATTCTCGCTTAGCTTAAGCCGAATCTGCCGCGTTGGTGAGTAGTCCTCAGTTGCTGGGAATTCCCTGTGAAACAAGCGAATGCGTAGCGGAGCCGACTCGCGACCGTATGCTGCGGAACACTCGTTTGAATCTCACGCTACGCGCCGGTCACGCTCCGGAGTGTCAATTCCAGGCGGGAAACAATGCACCGGCCGGTCACTTTGTCAAAGGTGGAAACATTCGCGAGCGGCTCAGGTGCCGGACGGAATTCCGTCCACTCGCGGCGCGGGGCGGGTGTCGAGGGCGTCGTCCAGCCAGGCGGTCACGTCGACCTCGGCGTTCAGGATGTGGTGCACGTACGACGCCCGCTCGTGGCTGAGCACCTCGAGTTCCCAGACGCACGGCGCGACGCCGATCGGGGCCGGACGGAGATCGCCGACTTCCAGGCCGCTGAAGATACTCAGCCGGGACTGGAAGTCCTTCGCCCAGCTCTGCACGACCAGGTAGACGGCGTCGTCGCCGAGATGCAGGATCACCACCCCGAGCCCGATCCCGCCCATCGCGTCGTCGAACTCGAGTTGCCGGCCGGCGCCGAGCTTGGCGACGGCGACCATGTCGTCGTCCCAGGACTGCCCCCGCGCGGTGATCACGTACGGCTTCACCAGTCGATGGGGATAACGCCACGGCATCAAAGGCGTGACTGGCCGGGGCCGGTAAGCCTCGGCCAGTCCCGTCAGCGCAACAGCGGCGGCACCGGCAAGGGCGGAGTCAGGGACGGAGTCACGGCTAGGCACCGACCTAGTCTGCTGTATCAACGTCCCGCAAGACAGGCGTCACCCGACAGCGTCACGCCGTTGGGCGTCGAGCGCGCGGACCAGGTCGGCGCGGGCCTCACCGACGTACCGGAGGGTGGGGGCGTCTGCGGAGTCGGCCTCGCTGTCGAGCCAGCCGGTGAGCGCCTCCAGGGTGGACTCCTCGGGCAGGTTCCGGGGCGAGAGGTAGACCAGGACGTTCTCACCCATCGACGAACCGAGCCGGGTGTAGACGTCCGTGGCGGCGCTCAGGTACTTGCCGACGTACGGGCGGAGCAGGTCCTCCTGGCCCGGCTGCTGGAAGCCCAGGATGGTCCGGAACTGCGTCTCGTTCGGGGTGTCCTCGGACTCCACCGCGATCCGCCAGGCCTCTTCCTTCGCCTCCGCCGTCGGCCGGGCCGCCCGAGCCTGGGCGGCCCGCTCCTGCCCGGTGATGGTGGTGTCGCGGGTCAGCTCGTCCTCGATCCCGTCCGCGTCGACCCGGCCCAGCCGGGCCAGCGCGACGATCAGCGTCCAGCGCAGATCGGTGTCGACCACCAGCCCGGTCGGCAGGTCCGTTCCGTCCAGCCAGCCGGCCAGTCGGTCCGCGCCGGCGGCGGAGAAGACGCCGGCGATGTAGGCCCGGGCGAACGCGAGCTGGTGGTCGCTCCCGGGCTCCGCATCCGCGAGGAGCTCGGCCAGGGTCTGCTCGTACTGCGCGCGCAGCCCGGCCCGGTGGTCCGGAGCCGCATAGAGGTTGATCGCACTGGTCGCCTGGGCAAGCAACGACCGGACCGCGGTCAGGTCGGACTCGGCCCGGACCCCCTTCAGGACGATCCCGACGTACTGCGAGGCCGGCATCTCCGCGTCCCGGGTCATGTCCCAGGTCGCGCCCCAGGCGAGTGCCCTGGGCAACGATTCGGTCAGCTGGTCGATCGACTCGACCAGGGTGGCGCGGGACCGCTCGTCCAGCCGGATCTTGGCGTAGGTGAGGTCGTCGTCGTTCAGCAGCACCAGGTCCGGCTGGGTGGCTCCGACCAGTTCGGCCAGCTCGGTCCGCGGGCCGTCGATGTCCACCTCGAACCGCTCGGTCCGGACCAGACCGGCCTCGGTCCGCTGGTACAGCCCGACGGCCAGCCGGTGCGGCCGCAGCGTCGGGAACGCCTCGACCGCGGTCTGCTCGATCGCGAACGAGGTGAACGCGCCCGCCTCGTCGACGGTGAAGTCGGCGTGCAGTGTGTTCACGCCGGCCGTCCGCAGCCAGCGCTCGGTCCAGTCGTCCAGGTCGCGCCCGGAGGCCTTCTCCAGCGGCTTCAGCAGGTCGACCAGCTCGGTGTTGCCGAACGCGTGGTCTGCGAAGTACTCCTTCAGCGCCGCGATGAAGGTGTCCTCACCGACGAACGCGACCAGCTGGCGCAGCGCCGACGCGCCCTTGGCGTAGGTGATGCCGTCGAAGTTCACCTCGACCGCGTGGAAGTCGACCATGTCCGCGGCGATCGGGTGGGTCGAGGGCAGCTGGTCCTGCCGGTAGGCCCAGTTCTTCCGGGCATTGCAGAACGTGGTCCAGGCACCGGCGTACTTCGTCGTCGCGGTCGCCTGGGCCCAGTGGCTGGCCCACTCGGCGAACGACTCGTTCAGCCACAGGTCGTCCCACCAGGTCATCGTGACCAGGTCGCCGAACCACATGTGCGCGAGCTCGTGCAGCACGGTGTTCGCGCGGCTCTCCAGCTCCGCGTGGGTGATCCGGCTGCGGAAGATGTACTCGTCCCGCAGCGTCACGCAGCCCGCGTTCTCCATCGCGCCCATGTTGTACTCCGGCACGAACGCCTGGTCGTACTTGCCGAACGGGTACGGCGTACCGAAGGCGCGCTCGAACAACTCGAAGCCCTGCTTGGTGACCTCGAACAGGTCGTCCTTGTCCAGCGCCTGACTCAGCGACGGCCGGCAGAGCAGCGACAGCGGGTAGCTCCCGTTCGGACCGTCGTAGGTGTCCGTGACCACGTGGTACGGGCCGGCGACGACCGCGGTGATGTACGTCGAGATCGGCGGCGTCGGCGCGAACTCCCAGCGAGCCAGTTCCTCGCCGTTCTCACCCTTGTACTGCGTGGGCTCGGGCGTCGCGGAGTTCGAGATGACCACCCAGCGGGCCGGGGCGGAGACGGTGAAGCTGAAAGGGGCCTTGAGGTTCGGCTGCTCGAAGGTGGTGAACACCCGGCGCGCGTCCGGTACCTCGAACTGGGTGTAGAGGTAGGTCTCCTTGTCGGCCGGGTCGACCGAGCGGTGCAGCCCTTCACCGGTGCGCGAGTAGATGCAGTCGGCGACCACCCGGAGCTCGTTGCGCTCGGCCAGGTCGTCCAGCAGGATCCGGGCGCCGTCGTACACGGTGTCCGGGTCGAGCGGGTGGCCGTTCAGCGTCACCTCGCGCACGGTCGCCGCGATCAGGTCGGCGAAGGTGCTCGCCCCCGGCTCGGCGCCGAAGGTGAGGGTGGTCGTGGACGCGAAGGTGGCGGCGCCGCTGGCGGCCGTGGTCAGGTCGAGCTCGATCGCGTAGCTCACGTCACTGATCAGGGCCGCACGGGTCCGCGCCTCGTCGCGCGTCAGGTTGGTTCCAGGCATGTTCGCATCCTATGCACCTGCCCGCAGGCTTGGCTGAGGGTTTCCCCGCGACTTGCGGAACGGTTGCGAAAGCGTTTCCTCGGAAGTTCGGGCTCTGCCCCAGGGTGACGGCGCCACGCCCCGGGGTGATTGATTTGGTTGTAATTTGTACGATTTACCCATGACTGCCCCTGTTGATTTCTGGTTCGATCCGGCCTGCCCCTGGGCCTGGATGACGTCTCGCTGGATGCTCGAGGTCGAGCAGGTCCGGGATGTGAAGATCACCTGGCACGTGATGAGCCTCGCGGTCCTGAACGACGGCCGTGACGAGCTCTCCGAGGAGTACAAGAACGGCCTGAAGAAGCTCTGGGGCCCGGTCCGGGTGCTGATCGCGGCCGAGCAGGCGCATGGCAACGAGGTGCTGCTCCCGCTCTACACCGCGCTCGGCAAACGAATCCACATCGAGGGTCGCGGCATCGGCGACGGCGACGGCGACGTGGTCGCCGAGGCGCTCGCGGAGGTCGGTCTGCCGGCCTCGCTGATCCAGGCGGCCCACACCGACAAGTACGACGACAAGCTGAAGAAGTCGCACCACGAGGGCATGGACCAGGTCGGCATGGACGTCGGTACGCCGGTGATCGCGGTCGAGGGCGTGGCCTTCTTCGGCCCGGTGGTGACGCCGGCCCCGAAGGGCGAGGCGGCCGGCAAGCTGTGGGACGGCGTCCGGCTGGTGGCCGGTACGGACGGCTTCTTCGAGCTGAAGCGGACCCGGGACCGCGGCCCGATCTTCGACTGATCCTTCGGTCTGGGTTGCAGGGGTTGAACCTGTCCGGATCGTTGGGTGAAGGTTGCTCACCAATCAACCTTGTCGATGGTGAGTAGGTTCCCAGTGGAGCTCGTTGGTCACACGCACTCCGCGGTGGTTCCGGCCGGAGTGGTCGCCGGCGTCGCGGTGTTCGACCGGCAGACCGGGCAGTTCACCGAGCAGCTCAACCCGGATCTTCGGTTCCGGTCCGCCTCAGTGGTGAAGTTGCTGATCGTCCTGGACTTCCTGTGGGACGGCGGCCCGTCGTACGAGCTCTCCGCGACTGACCGCGCCCGGCTGGACGTGATGCTGCGCAGTAGTGACGACGATGCCGCCAGCTACTACTGGGAAGAGTGCGGCGGCGGGCAGATCGTCGACCGGATGGTGTCGCGGCTCGGGTTGACGCACACAGCGCCGCCGCCCGCGACGCACCCGGGCTTCTGGGGATATGTCGCCATGACGGCCGCCGACACCGTCCGGATCTACCGGTACCTGCTGGAGCAGGCCCCGGTGGCGGTCCGCGAGTACGTGATGGGGAACCTGCACCAGGCGACCCGCCACGGCACCGACGGGTTCGACCAGTACTTCGGGATCGCGTCGGTGTTCGACCCGCCCTTCAGCATCAAGCAGGGCTGGTCCGGGTTCGTGGGATCCAGCGGGTTCGGCTCCGATCGCGCCAAACCCAAGGTGTCCGAGGTCGACCTGACCAGGGAGGCGCCGCACCCCCCCGGGACCGTCGGCACGGACGACCGGTCGATTGTCGCGGTTTACACGTTGCACCCGGACGGCACGGCGTACGAGCAGGCTTGTGCCGACCTCGCCCGCCTGACCCGGTCGCTGACCGTGCCGGGTGGCATCCGAGCGGCGGACTGTCAGTAGTTAGTGCGAGACTTCTGGCCATGCGAGTGCACATCGGCTCCGACCACGCCGGGTTCGAACTGAAGAACCACCTGGTCGAGCACCTCACGACTGCCGGGCACGACATCGTCGACCACGGTCCGGCCGTGTACGACGCGGTCGACGACTATCCGCCGTACTGTCTGCGCACGGCCGAGGCGGTGGTCGAGGACCCCGGCAGTCTGGGCATCGTGATCGGTGGCTCGGGCAACGGCGAGCAGATCGCCGCGAACAAGGTGAAGGGTGTCCGGGCCGCGCTGGCCTGGAGCACCGACACCGCGAAGCTCGGCCGCGAACACAACGACGCGAACGTGATCAGCATCGGCGCCCGGATGCACTCCGAAGACGACGCGACCGGGTTCGTGGACCTCTTCCTGGCCACCGACTACTCGGGCGAGGAGCGGCACACCCGCCGGATCAAGATGCTGGAAGCCTATGAATCGACCGGCGAACTGCCGCCCCTGCCGGCTTCGTCCTGATCTTCTGCCTTCGGACGGACCGCGCGCCGCTCGTCGGGGCGCGGTCGGGAGACATCCCGGGCCCGCATCGACCGGCCGATACCGACCACCGCCGGGGTGGGCGGACCAGTCCGCCCCTTCGCACCAGAACCCGTTGCACCCATAAGAGGAATCATGCCCGAAGGTCATACCCTGCACCGGCTGGCGAACGATGTCTGGGACGCGTTCGGCGGCCGCCCGGTCCGGGCCTCCAGCCCCCAGGGCCGGTTCGTCGAGGGTGCGGCGCTGCTGGACGGGCACGTACTGCGCCAGACCGAGGCGCACGGCAAGCACTTCCTCGCCGACTTCGAGGGCGCCGGCTGGCTGCACATCCACCTCGGCCTGATCGGCAAGGTGGACTTCGGCGAGGCACCGGTGCCGGCGCCCGTCGGCCAGGTGCGACTCCGCCTGAGCAACGACGCGTCGTACGCCGATCTGCGCGGGGCGACCGTGTGCGAAGTACTGACCGACGGTGAACGCGAGAGCCTGATCGCCCGGCTCGGCCCGGACCCGCTGCGCGACGACGCCGATCCGGACCTGGCCTGGAAGCGGATCCATCGCAGCAAGCTGCCGATCGGTCAGCTGCTGATGGACCAGGAGGTGCTCAGCGGGGTCGGCAACGTGTACCGGGCCGAGGTGTTGTTCCGGGCCAAGCTGCACCCGAAGACGCCGGGCCATCTGGTCAAGAAGCGTGAGTGGCAGGGGATGTGGACCGACCTGCTCGCGCTGATGAAGTACGGCGTCGAGACCGGGCGGATCGACACGGTGACCGACGACCACACCCCGGAGTCGATGGGGCGCGATCCACGCAAGGACGACCACGGCGGCGAGGTCTACGTGTACCGCCGGCAGGGGCAGCACTGCTATGTCTGCCAGTCGGTGATCCGGACCGAGATCCTGGCCGGGCGCAACTTGTTCTGGTGTCCCAAGTGCCAACGGACCGGACAGACCAGACGTCCACCTGTGAAGAAGTTCTGACGACTTGATGCGCGGACCGTGTGGTGCCGTTATCTTCGTCTCACCATGAGCAATAGCAGCGGATTCGCTGGCTTGCGACGGGTCGGCCCTGGGGCCCGCTCGCTGGTCCGCCATGCGCGCAAGTCGCACCCGCTCACCTTCGTCGGCGTGCTGGCGTTGACGGTCGCGGTGAGTGCCGCCGCGCTGGCGGGCCCGTCGGTCGTTCCCGCCGCGATCCTGATCATCCCGCTGATGCTCGGCGGCCTGCTGCTGCGGTTCCGTTCGCTCGTCGTGCTGACGCTGATCTCGATGGTGCTCGGCTCGTACGTCGTGTCGGAGCGCGCGATCGGGCTGCCGAGGACCGGGTTCGTCGTCATCCTCGGCGTCGCCGCGTGGATCGTGCTGACCGGGGCGAAGGTGCGCAGCCGGCTGGGGGTGCAGGGAACGCGGGGTGAGTCGATGCTGATCGAACTGCGGGACATCCTCACCGCGCAGGGCGAGCTGCCCCGGTTGCCGGCCGGCTGGCGGGCCGAGGTCGCGATCAGGTCGGCCGGTGGTGCTTCCTTCTCGGGCGATTTCGTCGTCTCCACGCTCCGGGACGACGAGTTGCTGGAGGTCGCACTGGTCGATGTGTCGGGCAAGGGAATCGATGCCGGAACCAGGGCCCTGCTCCTGTCCGGCGCCTTCGGCGGACTGCTCGGGGTGCTGCCGGTCGAGGAGTTCCTGCCGGCCGCGAACCACTATCTGCGCCGCCAGGACTGGGATGACGATTTCGCCACGGTGGTGCACGTGGCGGTCAACCTGCGCTCCGGCGACTTCGAAGTACGGACTGCCGGGCATCCGCCGGCGATCCAGTTCGACGCGTGGTCGGGGCGGTGGGCGACGCGGGACGCGGACGGGCCGTTGCTCGGGTTGGTGGAGACGCCCGTGTTCACGCTGAATGCCGGGCAGTTGAAGCTCGGGGATGCGCTCTTCCTCTATAGCGACGGCATGGTCGAGACTCCGCGGCGCGACATCGGCCGGGGGACGGACCGGCTCGCGGGGCATGCCGAACGGTTGGTTGCCCACGGCTTCAAAGGCGCCGCGGACGAGCTCGTCACCGAGATCGGCGGCCCGGGCGACGACTCCGCCATCGTGGTGATCCATCGGCAGACGAACCCGTCGGAACTGGTGGACCCGGCCGAGTGCGCGCCACCCCGGACGCTGTCCAGCGCCCTGCGCCGCCGGCGGCTCGCGATGCTGCGCCAGTCACGCCCCGTCTGATGGCGTACCGTGCTCGGTCGTGACGATCGATCAGCTGGACGGCGACGGGGTGGACGGCGGAGGCGCGCAGGATGTGTCGTTCGAGGAGTTGCTCGCGACGATGCCGGACTTGTTGCGTGAGGTGTTCCCGCAAGCCCGCTGGGAACTGCACAAACTCTGGGCGCTCGACCTGCGGGTGGAACCGATCGAGGTGGTCGACCTGCTGTGGATGTTCGACCTCCCGCTCCTGCCGCTGAACGGCGAACGCTTCAAAGTCACCCCGAACCAGGTGACCGAGACCCCGATGAACTTCCGCGACACCTACCAGCGCGTGATGGACGCGGACCTGGACTTCCCCATCCACCTGGTCGCCTACCGCGGCCGCCTGGTGGTCCTCGACGGCATCCACCGCCTCCTCAAAGCCCACTTCCTCCGCCGCCGCTGGATAGAAGCCAAAACCGCCACCGCCACCCAACTCGCGACCTGCACAACCCCCGACTAGACAGCAGCCTCGGCCGGCCACGCGGAAACAGCCTTGCCCTCTTCGGCTGCGGCTGCCCTGACCATCTCCCCGACCTCCGGCGACGTAGGTGTGGGTGGTTCGCGGGTAGGTGTGGGTGGTTCGCGTCGCCGGGCTGCGTGAGTTTGCTAGTCGTGGCGAGGTGAGTCAAGGGCGCTTCGCGGCCCTGCGGGCTCGAACAAGTTCGACCCTTGACACACCTCACCACGACCAGGGAAGGACGCAGCTAGCCCGGAGCCGCTGGGAAGTGCGGCCACAATTCAGGGGATTCCGTCGGGCTTGGGGGGCTGGAGTCGTCGACTGTGGGGACTGGGCCGGCGAGTGTCGGGACCGGGTCGGCTGCAATCGATTGCCAACGGCAAGGTCCCCACAGTCAACGCGATCCCCATCCTGACAGGCGGTCTACGTGCCACCCAGTGGTCTCGGCGCACCGCCTGGTGGAACGGCCGGTGAATCCCGCCGCTCGGTAGCGGGTTGTTCGACCGATGGCGCCCAGTAGGCCGCTATCGGTCCCGGGATCTAGGTAGCGGGCTGCTCCGGGCCTGGCCGGTACCGGCCGGTCCGTCCGGTGGCGGGTTGTTTGCCCGGTAGCGGGTTGTTCGCCGGCCGGCGTCCCGCACTGAGTGGGCTCACCCCACTCTGGGTGGGCTTACCCCATCGTCTGGGGCTTAGCCCACTGCTCTAACAGTGGGCTAACCCGCAGAACAGGAGTTGTCCGCCACAACGCGACTCGCCCCACCACGTCGGACCGACGAAACCGTCAGAACTAGCCCACACCTGTCCCCCAAGGACCGCCCGAGCCGGCGGAACCATTGGGAGCAGCTCACACGTCAGCGCGGATCCGCGTAGCTGCGTCCTTTCCTGGCCGAGGTGCTGGGTGTCAAGGGTCGAACTTGTTCGATCGCCGAAGGCGACGCCAACGGCGCCCTTGATACACGGCATCTCGGCTAGCACCATCACGCAGCGGAGACCGCGCAACCACAGTCCCAATGCACCGGCGCAACCACAGTCCCAATGCACCGGCGCAACCACAGTCCCAATGCACCGGCGCAACCACAG
>Ga0193717_1000576_pt1 | contig 24224 bp, 19 predicted proteins | sample U2c2metaG_FD_145900 | JGI IMG/M metagenome (GOLD analysis project Ga0193717, IMG submission 145900) | Soil microbial communities from a riparian zone of the East river system, Colorado, United States - U2c2 | ecosystem: Environmental > Terrestrial > Soil > Riparian zone | place: USA: East River...
GGACCGCAAGGGAGAACATCCGCAACGGCACCTGGCACACTTCCGTGGCATCCTCCAGGCCGACGCCTACGCTGGCTTCAACAAGCTCTATGAAGACGGCTTGATACAAGAAGCTCCGTGCATGGCGCATATCCGGCGCAAGTTCTTCGACCTGATGGAGGCGCACCGGTCGCCGGTCGCAACCGAAGCCGTCGAACGCATTGCGCTTCTCTATGCGATCGAAAAGGAGATCAGGGGTCGCTCTCCGGACGAACGCCGCCGTGTGCGCAACGCACGCGCCCGGCCACTGATCGAGTCGATGCATCTCTGGCTCCTGACATCGCTCGGCAGGCTCTCACGCAAGTCCGATACGGCTGCGGCGATTCACTACGCCCTCTCGCTCTGGGACGCGATAGTGCGTTACCTCGACGATGGAGGCATCGAGATCGATAACTCCGCAGCCGAACGGGCCCTGCGTGGGGTTGCCGTCGGTCGCCGCAACTATCTCTTCGCGGGCTCGGATCGCGGAGGCGAACGAGCAGCCGTCTTCTACACCCTCATCGGTTCGGCCAAGCTCAACGGCCTCGATCCCGAAGCCTACCTGCGGCATGTGCTGACGCACATCGCCGATCAGCCCATCACCCGTATCGAGGAGCTCTCGCCTTGGAACTTCGCCCGAAGCCTGCAACCCGTAAACGAACGCGCAGCATAGACAAGAACGGCTCAAGCGAAAAAGCCGCCTTCGACCCCTCGGCCCTGCCTCACATCGCCGACCTCATCGACTACGGTGAGATCACCGTCGGTGTCATCGACCCAGTGGGTTGCGTCGCCACCGCCACCGACGGCTCCAACTGCCTGGCCATGCTCGTTCGCCGCGATGGAGAGACCTTCAGCCAGTTGATGATCCGACTCGACCTCGCCATCGCACGAGCCTTCGTCGACGACATCTTCACAGATGAGGTCAACGTGCCTCCCAGAAAGAAGTAAGCCGCCATTGCTCCAACACAGGTTGTGTCCACTTCAACGACGTGGACACAACCACTCTTCATGAGAGAGTCAAGACGGCCAGCGTTCCACGCTTACTGTCTAAACGCATTACTTGGTAAATAATCAGCTTTAACCCAATTGCCAAGTAATGTGAGGAACGATCAAAGCTTAATCTTTTTTCAGCATGCGCCGCGACCTGAAAGCATCGCTGCCGGTGTTCGTAACAAGATTTTGAGATCTACCCATAGCGATGTCATACTTGCATATTTAAGGTCCATCCGTACCATCTCGTCGAAGGTAGTGCGTGATCTGCCCTCGACTTGCCATAACCCGGTCAATCCGGGTTTCAACTCTAGTACACGACGTTTATGCCAAGTTTGATATCGTTCGTATTCATAGGGAAGAGGAGGTCGGGGACCCACAAGTGACATTTCCCCTTTGAGGACATTAGCAAACTGTGGTAACTCATCAAGACTTGTCTTGCGGATGAACCTGCCAATTGGGGTTATTCTTGGATCATCAATAAGTTTATATACGCCCCTACCCTGTCCGAGTTTGTTATCTCCAGAAATTAGTTTTGTCACATATTCCCGGTGTATCTGCTGATCGTTATCAACATACATGGTACGGAACTTGTAAAAAGTAAATTCTTTTCCATATCGGCCTAAGCGCTTTTGACGAAAAAGAACTGGCCCTTTAGACGTTAGCTTCACGAGCACGGCAACAAGGGAGCACGCAGGCAGGAACATAACGATAGCAAAGAGACTACCTATTATATCCATAGTCCGTTTGAGCGTATGCCCATATATTTTTTGCTCGTGCCGACGTGAAAGATCGGGATAGAAGAGAGAGTTTTCTTCATTAGTAGTCACTTCCTGAGGAAAGACGCGAAATATTAACTTCAACCGTTTATACCGATCAGGACTTACAACACGCTGTATCGAGAGTGAAACTTTCTGCATGATTGTCCTGACCGTTGATTCGTCAACTTTACTAAGTTCCGTTATCAAAAGGCCCAACGTAACGTCACGCTCATACCACCCGAGTATGTCCGTTTCCCTTGTACAGGATGAAATCACGGCCGTCATATTATCAATTAAGAGTTCACCCGCCTCAGTAAGAAAGTCCTTGCTACTTATAAGAACAAGCATGAATTGCTTTCCAGAGCGCTCAGCTCTGCGACGCTCAAATCGAAGCATCTGCACGAAGGCGGTCTCGTGCATCACTGCCAACTGCAGTTTTCTTTCAGGATAGGTCGCAAAATTATTTTCATACAAAACTTTTTTTACCCGTGGTGATGCCGACGATTTATGAGTAGCCATTCAATAAGTCCTCAGTCTTTTATGATGATCTAGTCAAAATAATGCTGCCTAAGAGTAAGTACTATTATTCGGTAACAAATAGAATAAAAAAATCAGATATCTCTTTTGTTCACTCAGATATCGCCGGTGGACTCTCCGGGCTCACTTCAACATCTGACCCAAGTGGTGTATACTCCACAGCTAAAGATAAACACACACTTCTCCAATTAGGGGGTTAGTCCGGCACATTCATGCCGGCTTTTCGTTGTTTACCTCAAATTGACAATGTGCTGAGCTCGAAGGTTAGATATCGACTCGATGCAGCTGACTTCACTAAGATGTACACCAAGGCAGTGGCCTCGTTCGCATATATGGTGTTTTTTTACCGAGCATTAAGAGCCCCACCTACACACAATTTATATTCAAGAAGTTGAAATGCTGATCGTAGTTACAGATTTGTGGAATTGAACATCATTTAGTAACAATCAATCTAACTTATTGTGGACATCGAGGGCTCCAGCAGATCTGCATCTACCTCTACAGCTATAGATTGATTAATTAGCGAAATAGGAACGATCAGTCTGCGCCCGTTCTTGCAGCGCATGATCAAACCCTCCACCCCTTCTAACATACCCGTTTTCACCCGGACCCGTTCACCAATTTCAATGAAAGTGTGCGCTGCGGGAGTGGCTCCGCGTTTTATACAAAGCTTGACTGCTTCTATCTCCAATTCATCAATTGGCGCTGGAACGCCGTTATATGACAAGATTCTGACTACGCCCGGAATAGCAAATACTTTACTGCGTTCACTTCTGTTGATTTTTATAAACACATACCCGGGGAAGGCTGGCGTTTGTATCCGTACACGCCGATCTCTCCAGCAACTTTCGGTGACAAAAGTCGGGAGGAACGTTTCTATACATTTTGCTTCAAGCTGCTCTGTCACGACTTTTTCATGACGGGGGTGTGTGTAAACGGCATACCAATAAGAAATGTATTTTAAGGTTGGCACTAATTCTGGAGTGTGATTCAACAAACAATTCATAATCCTCCGAAATCTAAATCAGAATTAGGCAACGCTTCGCGATTGTGACTCACAAGCTGTCACTGTGGAAAGTTTGTATTCAGCTGTCTTCGAATGCTTGATTTCAGACAGCGACCAGTGAAATATGACAACTTCAGGTGGATCCGTGACCGGTAGCGAATAACTTACAATTTGATCAGCCAGTCTGTCTATATAAGTTAAGCAATTTAAGTGCCACGTCAACCCAATTAGCGCAGACACCTTGTTGATTCTCTAATATCTAACATGAATTTCCGGCATCGCGATATGGGGCGCAGAATACAGCACGGCGAACAGGCTACTATAAATGTTGGGCGCCGCTCTTGGGTAGGTGCGTGCTGGACCTAAAAGTGCATCAGTACAGTTTTTATGACAAGCCTTATCAAATAATGAAAGCGTCGGCAGGCATAAAAAATGATTTCTCAGGGGCATCGTTCCGAATTAGATCGCTGTATTGCTATCGCCATGGGATCAGACAACGCGTCGAACAGTTGCAACTGCATGCACACCTGTTACCGACAAGTGTCAAGTCCATTCTCGCGGCAGTGGTGGGTAAAAACGCAGGCTGAAGTCTATAGAAAGGGGGCCAATACGCCAGACCCCGTATTGCCTGTGCAAAACAATTACGTACGATGCTATGTCTCAAGGTAGCACTTGATATCGTCCAACCATACCGCCTGTGAAATGATCGCTGACATGACAGTGGAAAAGCCAAATACCTTCATTGTCAGGCGCCATATTGGCAGTCGCCATCGCCATAGGACCCAACGATAATGAATCCATTCTCATCTTATTCCACACTACGGTGTTTCCGTGCCAATGAGCAATATGAACATCATCTTCATTACTATTGGATAATAGATACCAACGGACGCGTTCGCCCTTTCTCATCGTCAGTAACGGTAGGTTTGCTTCGACATAGCCATTGATTGTGTAAAGCGTATTCTGTTCGCGCAACAAAGGGTTTGCAGATTTTGAACGTATAGCTCTTGCTTGCTTGCCCGCATTACCCTCAAAAAACCAACTATCGGTTTCATCAAAAACCGCAAAGTCCGTTATAAATTCTCGATCAACATCTTTTGGCACCCCATCGGGTCGAGCCAATCCACGCCCTGTAATAATGATGGGACCAATAAGACCAGTATTCATGTCAGTAGATTCGACAAAGTGCGAATGATACATCCAAAGCACCGAACTCTCGTCCATTGCCGCAGGTCCGCTTCTTTCAGGTGCTGTCCAGGTATAAGTATAGGTGCCACCTGGTGCGATTTTGTCGTCCGCCTTCACTGACCCGGCGGTTCCGTCGTCATATAAAGCTCCTTCTGCATCTTTTTTATATTCAAGACCATGTGGATGCATCGTTACAGCAAGATGTGTATTATTTTTAAAAACGACACGAACCGAGTCCCCTACCTCAGCACGAATAAGCGGGCCCAAAATACCAAGATGCTCCCACTGTTGGGAACGAATCTTCAATGCCTTAAAGGTCGAGTCGGTGTACTCGCGATAAATTGCTTTATGGTAAACTCGGTGACGTCCTCCCGATCCACTCTCGTCTTCTGACGTCTCAACGTGCGGCAGTCTGGCCAGATTTCTTCCGTGTGGTGTGTAATCCCATTCCACCTCATCTGCCGCGATGTAGTATGTGCGAACAACACCGGGTTTCTCTCTTTCACCCATCGATATCTTTTCGTGATACTCTCTTGAATATATCGGTCTCGTTGATGAATTATGGTTATGCTGGTCATTTGGTATAGGCTCCTGAGCGTAACTCAAAAAGGCTGCGAAAACAACGGGTACTGTAAACGCGGCTTTTCTATATCGAAGGTAATTCAAGACTTCCCTCTTTCGCAGCATTTGTTTCCTCAGGTCTTTTCCCCGCTATCATAACAATAGCCGATCTAATAGCTGCTTTAAATTCATATATCACATCTGCCGCTGGTCTTTGCGTCTACCGTAATATCCGTAATAAGCACTGCCGTTGATCGTAGAATCGTTCAAAATTACTCCCAAAAGCTTCGCTCCCAGCAGTTCAAGTGACGGGACGATCATTGATTTATCCGTTTTCCCCGAACGTACTACCATCAGCACACCGTCCACGTAAGGCAGGGCTTCGATAACATCTGACATGGGAATTACTGGAGCGAAGTCCAAAACCACCCATTGAAACATATTCCGTAGATTATTTATAAGAGGATTTAGAGACGTAGACGCCAAAAGCTGCCCAGGTGAAGTGAGTCGCTCTCCAACACCCAGTACATGCAATGATAGATTGCCTATTTGCCGAAGAGATTGGGAAATACTCCGTTTACCAGTCAAAGCGTCTTCGATACAGTCTTCTTCGAATTTGTAGCCTAAAGCAGCGCCAATACCTGGTGCTCTAAAATCCAAGTCCACCAAACAGGTGTGCTGTCCACCTTCCGCAAGACACCAGGAAAGATTGATCGAGGTCAGTGTCTTTCCTTCGCCAGGGTTCGGGCTGGTAATCAACATGACGCCTCCATGCGGGTGAAGTGTACAGAGCCTGCGGCGTAACATTTTATATTGCTCGACAGCAAGCCCTGCAGGTTCTGTCAAAAAAACTAGTCTGGACCTTTTGTCGGGTTGGACTGTAATCACCCGGCTGCTGGAAGCCAGGCGCAAAGGCAAATCATCAACCAGACGGGCCGCCTTCGTCGTGTGTAACCCCAAAGTGGAGCTCATATAATAGGCCTAGCCTTGAGAAGAAAAACAACCAATGCAATACAGGCGATGACTGCCATCGCAAATGTCTGAATTGTAATAATTCTTCCTCGCCGAATAGCCACCTCACTCGTAATCTGTGGAATAGTGCCGAGCACCTGTATCTTGAATGGAAGCATTTCTTTAAGCTCAGTCTCCGATTTGATCGAACCAATCAATAAGTGTGTACCGATCACTATGCCAGCCGAAATAAGAAGGGCTAAAACTACCGCAGCAGCCATCATTGGAAGCCGTTTTGGCCTAATGGGCTTTTCTGGAGACTTGGCAAGGTCAAGAATCGTGAAACGCTCTGCCTGTTGCTTGCGTTCCAACTCCTCCGACATACCTGCAGATAATGTTTTGTCAAGAAGCGACTGATAGTTTTGTTTCGACACTTCGTAATTACGTGTCAGCTCAGACAGTTGCGTCTCGAGAGCTGGTACGGACTCTATTCTCCCTTGATAAGACTTTATCTGTTGCTGGAAAGCCTCTTGCTGTTGCTTGTGTCGCTGCAACTCTTTGTCTATGAGCGCAAGTCGATTCTGAGTATTCGAGTTGTAGGAATAAGTAGAATTAATGTTCGACTCGGGCGTTGTCGCTAACCGTGCATTCGTATTGTTGAGCTGTTCCGTTACAGCGATAAAATCCGGATAGGTGTCGGTAAACTGTCGTTTCGGATCCCAGCGTTCCCTTTCTAACCGATGCTTTTCCTGAAGAAGGCGTTCGCGTTCGGTAAGCGGCGCGGTATCGCGCACTTCTACCGGTTTAATTTGAACTAGAAAAATTCGCTCTTGGTCAAGTCGGCTCATAGCATCCATACATGTTGTTTAATAGGCACAAGACATTGCTTAATCGACACTGTTCAGATGCACTTGTTTCTGATTCATAATTCCTCAAGGTAAAACCGCAATTCATCTCTGAAAAAGACGCCCCCCACCGGGAGCCCATGAAACCGAAAATAAGGCAACGTTACGCTTGTTGCTAATTCCGCCTGAATCCCCAACATATCCGCGATAACTGTATGAAACATTCAATCCGCGGTTTAAATAGTATCTATAAGTACCACTAAAATATAACCCTTGATATGAGCTTGTTGTGGTTAAAGTATCGCTGCCAACGTATCCTACGTCGAAACTCACAGTACCTATCGCTGTCACTTGTCGTTGGTATCCGCCTGAAACACTCATCTGCCATAAGCCCGGGCCAAGATAGGATGCTGTAGGCTGGCGAGCAGCCAATAGATATATCTGCGATTTTTCCGATAATCTTGTGTTAAAAGCAGCACTATAAGAAAAATTCTGCTTACCTCCACAACTTGATGTATTAAATTGTGGACCACCGCTTAATGATAAAGCAGTTCTTTCGCGTGCCTTCCACTTTAGACCAACCCCGCCGCCGAAACTCACACAATGAATAGTTCCATAATAATAAGAATTCTGCTCATATATAAATGAGCCTAACACTGGTGACAAGGCATGGTCATAGGAAAAATTTGTTGTTGCAATACTGTTGTTTTTACTCAAACCCGTATAATGGCTAAAAGAATTTGCAGTGTGTAACTGAAGCGAATCCCGCTCAGAACGTCTATAGTCTACTCCTAATGCTCCGTCAATATATGTAACCGTCCCGGCATTCGGGAGATACGAAGCGGCGTTTGAGCCAATTCCAGCAATCTCTCCGACCGCCACCGTTTGCTGAGGTGCCAGTAATCGAATCGTGTCCTGTCCGTAGCTTCCCGCTGCCCTCAAATCCCATTTCCAGCGATCGTTTACGTTTCTTATGGCAGTGACAGAGCCAATATTCATCGCCCGGTTACTATAGGCGCTGGAGGTATACCCCGTAATAGTCGGTTGATACTGAAAAAGATACTGTGTCCTAATGGTGTTTATCTGAAGCCCCAAATAGGGGCTCAATATGTACGCTCCTGATGATACCCCAGCTCCCAAGTTATCAGGATTGCTATCCCAAGCACCAGAAGCCGTAGCGCCAAGAAGCATTCGCTTAGTCACAGTGCTATCCATTGGAATTAATCCTGTTCCGTTTAGTGATGAAGCATACTGCACCCCCGCTTCTCTTCCCTTGATAGAGATATCTGGATTATCTTTGCTCATCGTGGCTATCTCCTCAGGATGCCAGGCGCTCGTGCTTGTCTGTTCCCCGCTTGACGTCTGAGCCATTAGAGAACAAGCACAAAACTCGACTGCTAGTAAAATGACGAGACGGCTATATCCCGATTGGCTCATAGTTCTTCTCTAGGGAACGATTATAGTGTCGCCAGGTTTAAGACTGATATTCTGCTTGACGTCACCATGAATGGCATTGGTGTAATTAAACTTCAGCCGTTGAGTATCCCCATTACTTCCCCGAAGAATAAATATTCCCTTACGATTTGCGAATGTATTCAGCCCTCCTGCCTGAGCGATCAGTTGCAGTACGGTTATTGGTGAAACGAGAGGGTAGCCCCCAGGCTTGCCGACCTGCCCCATAACGTAAACCTGCCTGCTACGAACATCGATCACACTTACCGTGACCTGTGCGCTTACAACGTATGCGCTGAGTTTCGAGGTTATGAGCTGCGCCATCTGATTGGTGGTCATCCCGGCAACATGTACATCTCCCAGAAGAGGCAATGACACGAATCCATCGGGGCCAACTGTGACTGTTTGCGACAAATCCGCATTCTTCCAAACATTTATGTGAATTACATCGGCAGCGCCGAGAGTAAACTGTGACGCCCCGATAGAGGGTTGAGCATCGACGATCGGTGGAGAAGAGGGTACCGCACCGGTTTCATTGGTGGCGGTACGTTGAGCCTGCATGCTGCCTGCTAAAAAAACTAACACCACCGGGATTGCAAACTGACGAATTGGACTATGAGCTAGCATCGCAATTTTCTTATCACGTATTCCTGTCACCGTGCATGTAGATGGCCAAAGACATACGCATTCTGCAGATATTTACCAATGACAAAAGACCCAAATCCATGTCCCAGATGAAACGTACCTTTGCAGACTTTTGCTAAGTATGCAAAGGTTTGTAGTATGGGCAGGAAATCGTCCCCTCCATGAATCGTATGTATAGATCCACCTATGTATGCAGGCAATCACCTTAGGCGAAAAAAATAACAAATCAAGAGATGCGAGACTCGAAAGCTCGATCGAGCTTTCGCCGCTCCCTCAAGTGCCCCTCCCAGTTTTGGACCTCGGTCCGATCGTTCTTTGCTTTGGTCATTCACGTGCTAGATCCCTATCCTCTGGGGGTCTATGAGCGAGCTTCAAAAGTATCGACCGGCTGACGTCCTTATAGGCGACTCGCCGGCGATCCACCGAATCAGAGAACAGCTGCAAAAGGCTGCGCTGACCGAAGTTCCAGTTCTCCTTACGGGGGAAAGCGGCACAGGCAAAGAAGTGGCCGCGAGGCTCGTACACGACCTGGGGGCTCGCTGTTCAAACAGTTTTATCAAAGTCAATTGTCCCGCCATCCCGAATCAACTCTTCGAGAGTGAACTTTTTGGACACGAATCAGGCGCATTTACGGGAGCAACAGAGACGACGACAGGAAAATGCGAACAGGCTGACAAGGGCACATTGTTTCTCGACGAGATAGGAGAACTAGATCTACCGCTTCAAGCCAAACTCCTCCACGCACTGCAGGATTTCAGAATAACGAGATTGGGAGCAGTCGATGAACGCAGAATTGATATCCGTCTGGTCTGTGTGACTAATCGAGACCTCGAAGTAGAAGTAGCTAAAGGTAGATTTCGCACGGACCTATTTCATAGGATTAATGTTCTTAGAATTCAGATGCCTGCGCTGCGTGAGCGTTTGTCTGATGTGCCGATCTTATTGAATCATTTCATTAAGTTCTACAGTATTCGTTTCGGCAGAAAGCCTGAAATTTTGAACTCATCGTTTTTGAAATTACTTGACTCTTATCATTGGCCTGGAAACGTCCGGGAACTCGAGAATCTTGCAAAACAACATGTTGTATTGGGCGCAGAGAATGTAACTTCTGTTTTGCGTAATGTTAACGAACATCGCCCTTTTTCTCCCAGTCGAATCGATCTGACAACACCTTTGCGAACCCAGACCAAACGTGCGGTTCTTCACTTGGAAAGAAAGATCATTCTTGGTGTACTTCAATCACACAATTGGAATCGCACAAAGACCGCTCGTTCACTAGGAATAAGCTACCGCGTTCTGTTGCATAAGATTAAGGAGATCGGGCTGCCAGCTGTCCGGTCTACCAAGCAATCTTCTCAAGCTATCAGAGACATACGGAGGTGAACGAATTCGTGCATCGCTCGCGCACGATACTTTGGAGGTTAACTTGCTTAAGCATAACCGTTTCCGGCGGCAGACCCAAGAGATAAGTATGCAGGTTCTTGATAACGACAGCCGATAGATATTTTGAGTCGGCTTGGCATTCCAAGTGGTTTAGTTGCGCAGATTATCGGAGGAAGCGTGATAAATGTAGGAGTAATTGGTTATGGGTATTGGGGACCAAATCTGGTTCGCAATCTATTTGAGGTGCCGGAGACACAGGTAATTGCTGTCAGCGATGTACGTGAAGATCGACTAAAACAAGTAGCTAGTCGCTATCCATCGGTTGAAGTCACAACTGACTTCCGTCGTTTGCTTGACAATCCGAAAATTGATGCGATTGCAATCGCAACACCTGTTTCCACTCATTACGACCTCGCTTTACAATCTCTACAAAGCGGCAAGCATGTCATGGTAGAGAAACCCATGACTTCTTCTTCAGAGCAGGCTTTACACCTGATTGATGAAGCAACTCGTCGCAAACTGACACTTTTGGTGGATCATACTTTCGTCTATACAGGTGCCGTTCGCAAAATAAAAGAAATCGCTGCTTCCGGAAAACTAGGGGACATTCTCTACTATGATTCCACGCGTATCAATCTCGGCCTATTCCAGCGGGACGTCGATGTTATTTGGGACCTTGCTGTCCATGACCTCGCGATTATGGACTACATCCTTCCCTCATCTCCTTGTGCCGTTGCAGCTACCGGTATCAACCATGTATTTGGAAGTACCGAGAATCTGGCGTATATCACGATGTTTTTTGAAGAGAATGTGATCGCTCATGTCAATGTCAACTGGCTTTCACCGGTTAAGGTTCGTCGCACCCTCGTTGGTGGGAGCAAACAGATGATCGTATATGACGATATGGAGCCGAGTGAAAAAATCAAGGTTTACGACAAAGGTATTACCGTAAATGGAACATCAGACTCTTTGTATAAGGCTTTGGTAGGTTATCGTTCGGGTGATATGCTCGCTCCCCAACTGGACGTCTCAGAGGCACTTAAAGTGGAAATTCAGCATTTCGCGGACTGCATAAAGACTGGAGCCGAGCCGGTTACAGGAGGCCAGGCAGGTCTGCGGGTTGTCCGCATCCTCGAAAGTGCTTCCCTTTCCATGAAGCAGCGAGGAAAACTTGTGAACCTTGTATCTGATGGACTCGTGATGAACCGGGGAGCCGCTTGAAATGTCCGAACCTCTACTCGATATCGATTCAGGATGGCTAAACGATTCATCACTCACCGCTAAGACTTTACCATCTTCAATAACTACAGAATTCAGCCGAATTGCTCCAGATGTAAAGCTTGGTAAAAACACAAAAATCTTTGCATTCGTAAACCTCTATGGCTGTTCCATTGGAGACAACAGCAAAATTGGAACATTTGTCGAAATTCAGAAGAACGCTGAAATAGGGAATAACGTGAAGGTTTCTAGTCATACATTCATCTGCGAAGGCGTCAAGATCGAGGACGATGTTTTTGTGGGTCATAACGTCTCCTTCATAAACGACAAATACCCCCGCGCCACGAGCTCAGCCGGCGAATTGCAGACTGAATCAGATTGGCAAGTTGTCAGGACAATTGTGAAACGTGGCGCATCAATTGGTACGAGTAGCACAATACTTTGCGGAATTACGATCGGAGAATTCGCCGTCGTTGGCGCTGGCAGTGTCGTTACTCACGACGTCCCCCCAAACACGATTGTTGCCGGAAATCCCGCCCGCATTTTGAAGAAAAATGGAGAAAAATGAACATCCCATTTGTTGATCTAAAGTCATTACACGGTGAGATTAGGAACGAACTTCGTGAAGTCTTTGACAGAGTTCTTGATAATTCGACGTTTGTGTTGGGACCCGAAGTTCAGCGATTTGAACAAGAGTTTGCGGCATATGTTGGAACTACACATTGTGTAGCGTTGAATACTGGAACCGCCGCAATTCATCTAGCACTAGCAGCTCTCAACGTCGGACTTGGCGATGAAGTAATCACAGTTCCTCACACCTTTATCGCGACCGCGGAAGCTATTACAGCCGTAGGCGCACGGCCTGTTTTTGTCGATATTGATCCGGTATCCTTCACAATGGATCCTGCGTTGCTCGAAGCAGCAATCTCGGACAAGACACGCGCCATCATTCCCGTTGATCTTTATGGACAGGTTGCGGATATGGACCGCATTTTGGAGATCGCAAATCGTCATCGTATTCCTGTCATTGAAGATGCATGTCAAGCTCACGGTGCAGAATATAAAGGTCGTAAAGCAGGGGCCTTCGGTATAGCTGGATGCTTCAGCTTTTATCCCGGAAAGAATCTTGGTGCCTGCGGTGAAGGGGGAGCCGTGACCACGAATGACGCCGATCTTGCACAACGCATTCGACTGTGGCGTGATCACGGATCATCGAAGAGATATGAGCATATTTTCCCAGGACTCAACATGCGCATGGAAGGGCTTCAAGGCGGAGTCCTATCTGTGAAATTAAGGTATCTCGATAGTTGGAATGAGCAGCGACGTCAGGCCGCAGCCGCATATGACAAAGCACTTGCTAATAGCGATATTGTCACACCAACCGAAATGAACTATAGCCGTCACGTTTATCATCTCTACGTAGTTCAGTCAGACAACCGTGATGTGCTCCGTCAGCAATTAGCCGATGCCGGCATCGAATCCGGGTTGCATTATCCGACACCGCTGCACCTGCAGGAGGCCTACAGATTTCTTGGTTACAAAGAAGGCAGCTTTCCGGTGACCGAAAAGGTTAGGAGCCGCATCCTTTCTCTTCCTATGTATCCAGGCATTCATCCTGGCGCAATTGAACGAGTTGCATCTGAGCTCCAGGGGAGTTGCCATGTCGGTTGAACTCAGTACCTCTAAGGCTTCGGAGTTCAGGACAGTGGCAGCGGTTTTCGGGAGCTCACAGGTTTTTAACGACCCAGCTTGGGAATGGGAGTTCGCTGCAAGTCTAAAGCAAACACACTCACCGTTCGAACTTCTTTCTCTGTACTCGAGATATCGAAACGAGGAGGGTTTGTTTGAAACTCAGCTTCGACGTGTAATTTTTCGCGCACTGTGCCGGACAGCTGGACACAATCTTCAGATTGGCGCGGAGGTTCTCCTAAAACACCCCGAGACAATGGAGTTCGGGAATGCGACGTTCGTTGGAGCTCAAACAATGATCCAAGGGCGCTTCGATGGAAGATGCTGCATTGGTAATCATGTATGGATTGGCCCCCACTCATACTTTGATGCGCGAAATCTAGTCATTGAGGACTATGTGGGATGGGGGCCGGGGGCAAAGGTTCTCGGCTCCGCCCATACGGGAAAACCAGTAGATGTTCCGATCATTACAACTGAGCTCAGTATTAAACCGGTCATAATTGGTTATGGAGCAGATATTGGTACTAATGCAACGATTCTTCCTGGTGTTCATGTGGGGGCCCATTCCATAGTGGGTGCAGGCGCTGTAGTTACTGTAGATGTTCCGGAGTATGCCGTCGTTGCTGGGGTACCTGCGCGAGTGATTAGACATCGCAAATAGCACCAATGGAGAGCTGTAAAAATCAGCTACACACGCGATTAGAGAGGGTCTAATGAATCACATTTTAGGAACAAAGATACTCATAACAGGTGGAGCGGGCTTTGTAGGAAGCACTACAGCGGACCAATTGCTCGACGCAGGCGCAGTCGAAGTGCGTGTATTGGATAACTTTGTTCGTGGAAACATACGGAATCTGGAGAGCGCGAAAAAGAAAGGAAACCTGGTAGTCATCGACGGTGATATACGTGACGCTGAAACAGTGGATAACGCAACAGATGGCGTCGACTATGTTTTTCACCAAGCAGCGCTGCGTATTACCCGTTGTGCTGAAGAGCCTCGCGAAGCCGTCCAGGTTCTCATGGACGGAACTTCAAATGTGCTGGAGAGTGCTGTTCGCCACAAGGTCAAGAAAATAGTGGCAGCGTCCTCAGCATCCGTCTATGGTGATCCGTCCTATCTCCCAATGGACGAAACTCACCCGTTTAATAATCGGACTCTTTACGGTGCTGGCAAGATCGCCAATGAACAAATGCTGCGGGCCTATTACGAGATGTTCCGACTACCCTATGTAGCGTTCCGCTATTTCAATATCTATGGACCACGCATGGATCTGGACGGAGTATATACCGAGGTTCTGATCCGCTGGATGGATGCTATTGAATCCGGACAAGCTCCAAAGATCTTTGGAGATGGTTCACAGTCGATGGACTTTGTGTTTGTAGAAGATGTAGCTCGCGCGAATGTTGCGGGCTTGGTCTCGGAGATTACCGACGAAGTCTTTAATGTTGGGATGGGCGTGCAGACAACATTGAATGAATTGTGCCGTCTGCTATTGAAGGTCACAGGATCTTCTCTCAAGCCAGAGTACTACCCAGCGCGAAAAGTAAACAACGTTCAAGCGCGTCGCGCTGCGATCGATAAAGCAGAAACCATGCTTGGTTTCAGAGCTGATGTCGATCTTGAAAATGGTCTGAAGGCATTGATTCAATGGCGTGAAGAAACTAAGTCTGAGATGACCTTCACCGTTGGAGGTACAAAGTGAGTGTTCTTTCTCTTCCTACAACGACAATTCCTGTTGCTCGCCCTTACATAGGCTTGGAGGAAGAGCAGGCCGTCATTGATGTATTACGCTCAGGTTGGGTGACCCAAGGACCTCGTGTCACCGAATTTGAACAAAAGTTCTCAGCGTATATCGGCTGCGATTATTCCATTGCGGTTTCTTCGTGTACTACAGCGCTCCATCTTGCCCTGCTGGCCAGTGGCATCGGCCCCGGAGACGAGGTCATTTGCCCAAGCCTATCGTTTATCGCCACAGCAAACTCTATCACCTACACTGGAGCAAAGGCGATCTTCTGTGATATTGATTTAGCAACTTATAATCTTGATCCCCACCGAATCGAAGAAGTTATCTCGCCACGAACTAAAGCCATCCTCGTGGTTCACCAAATTGGACTGCCTGCAGAGATGACTGAACTTCTGGCAGTGGCCAACAAACATGGCCTGATCATAATAGAAGATGCTGCCTGCGCCATCGGCTCGGAATATGACGGAAAACTGATTGGCAAGCCGCTCGGTAAGATGGCATGCTTCAGCTTCCATCCCAGAAAGATATTGACCACCGGCGAAGGGGGAATGATTACCACGAGCGATCCAGAACTCGCGGAACGACTTCGCCGCCTCAGACAGCATGCAATGAGCTTGTCAGATGTGGTCAGGCACAATGCAAAGCAGATCGCTACTGAGACCTACGATGAGGTTGGCTTCAACTTCCGCATGACAGATATGCAAGCAGCAATAGGTATCACGCAGCTTGGTCGTTTAGGTGATTTTTTGCAGCAAAGACGCCATCTGGCTGCACGCTATACCGAGGCTCTTCTGGGTCTATCATGGCTGCAGATACCAGTCGTCCCCTGTAATTGTCGGCATAATTATCAGTCCTATATGGTACGCCTAACCGATGGCATCGACACAAGACGTGATGCCATCATGCAGGAACTACTGGAGAAGAAGATCTCTACACGGCGCGCTATCATGCCGATACATCGTGAGTTGCCGTACCGCTCAGAGCGGTGGAAGGACAGCTTACCACAGAGCAATCTCGTCGCAGACACCGGGCTAATTCTTCCGCTCTTTCATCAGATGACAGAGTCTGAGCAAGATTATGTTATCGAAGCATTTCATTCAGTAAAAACATAAAGATTGTCCCTTTGTTTTCGCGACGAGTAGGTGGTAGTGCCAGCTGCTCGCCAGCGAACTCCCTCTGACTAAAGGGAAATGAAATTCAATCCCGTCACATTCCCTGCATTCACAGTCGTTGTTCTGCTCGAAGGGATAAATATGCGCCCAGACTTGGTTGGTGTCACAGTATACGAGCCGTTCGGTACTCCGATGAAGGTATAGACACCGGAGGCATTCGCAGTCACCGTGACGGTGGTTGTTCCGGTCAACTTCACCGTCGCGCCTGACCGTCCACCTCCACTAATTGTGCCCGTGATCGTATATGTCTGTACCGCCGAGCCGAAGTTCGCCGTTATATTCGCTCCGTTAACCGTGACCGTCTGGTTGACTGGAGTGAAGCTGTAACCAGTCTTGGCCGGTGTGACCGTATAATTGCCATTTGATAGTCCAGTGAATGTATAGACACCGGAGGCATTCGCGGTCACCGTGGCGGTGGTTGCTCCAGTCAACTTCACCGTAGATCCTGATCCTCCGGCTCCGCTGATCGTGCCAGAGATTGTATAAGTCTGTACCGCCGTGCCGAAGTTCGCCGTTATATTCGCTCCGTTAACCGTGACCGTCTGGTTGACTGGAGTGAAGCTGTAACCAGTCTTGGCCGGCGTGACCGTATAATTGCCATTTGATAGTCCAGTGAATGTATAGACACCGGAGGCATTCGCGGTCACCGTGGCGGTGGTTGCTCCAGTCAACTTCACCGTAGATCCCGATCCTCCGGCTCCGCTGATCGTGCCAGAGATCGTATAAGTCTGTACCGCCGAGCCGAAGTTCGCCGTTATATCCGCTCCGTTAACCGTGACCGCCTGGCTGGCTGGAGTGAAGCTATAACCAGACCTAGTCGGTGTCGCGGTGTATGAGCCATTACTTATTCCGGTGAAGCTATAAACGCCTGATGCATTCGCAGCTACCGTGGCTGTGATTGCACCAGTTAACTTCACCGTAGCTCCTGATCCACCAGCCCCAGTAACCGTGCCGCCAATCGTATATGTTTGCGAAACCGAACTGAAGTTTGCAGTTGCATTTGCTCCGTTGACCGTGACGACCTGGCTGGCTGGAGTAAAGTTATAACCAGCCTTAGCCGGTGTCACGATGTAATCACCGTTCGCTAGTCCTGTGAAGGTGTACACCCCAGAAGAATTAGCAGTTGCAGTCGTTGTCGATCCGCCGAGATTCACAATTGCCCCCGGCCCCCCGGCTCCGCTGATGGTTCCAATAATGGAGTAGGTCTGCGTCGAGGAGAATACTAAGCCAAGAACATGGGCATTGTTAATCGTAGCGTTTTGAACCACTGGACTGTAACTGTAGCCAGCTAAGCTGGGTGTCACTGTGTAGGATCCATTCGCCAATCCGCTGATGCTGAATGCGCCTGTAGCATCCGCGACTGTGCTTGCCGCCGCTCCACCGAGGCTTACCGTTGCACCAGGTCCACCTGCGCCGATGATCTTTCCGGCGATGCTGTAGGTTGAAGTTGGTGTATAGATGACATCGACCCAGTAGTTGGCTGCGTTGAAGCTGGCACTTGGAAATGCGCTGGTTGCAGAATAGACGTAGACCCCATTTTGACCATCAACACCATCAGCTAGCGCATGTAGCGGCGGAGACTCTAAGCCAGAGGTCGCAAAGAATCCCGAGTCCGCTGAGTAATGTCCTGTTGGGGCGAAATAGGAAGCTACGTATGTATTGTTCGCGACAACAGGAATCGGCTTAGCAAAGAGCACCTGCTGCCATCCTGAACTTCCTTCGTTGCTAAAGCTTGCAGTTCCTAGCAGTACACCTGAGTTCGACCAGAGATTTCCCTGATGTATCCCACTATTTGCCGTCGCCTTATAAAACCTGATGCCTGTGATGTAGCCGTCGGCATCCGCCCGGAATTTGACTCCAACTTCAGTCGAATGCGTATCTCCAACCTCCACAACAGCTGGAATTGCGGAAGATGGCCAAAGGGTGTCACATGGACAGTTTTGGGGTACTGCAAAGTTCGCGTTGAGGACATTCGCTCCATAGATTACGGCAGTCAGATTACCCGGGACAAAAATTACACCCGATCGTGTTGGAGTTATCGTGTAGGATCCGTTCGTGAGACCCACGAAGCTATAGTTTCCGGACGAGTCCGCGATTGTAGCTGCCGTGACCGGTCCGTTCAAGCTAACGTTGGCTCCTGCTCCACCACTTAGGGTACCAATTATCTGATAGCTCTCAGCGGTGGCACTGAAATTAATAGCCGCGACACTTGCTCCATTGACAGTAATACTCTGACTGGATGGGCTTATCAGAAATCCAACAGCGCTTGGGGTAACGGTATACGTACCATTCGCAACCCCTGGGAAGCTGTAGTTACCTGTAGCATCAGCCGTCGTCGTCGCTGTAGCTGCTCCAGAAAGAATGAGTGTGGCGCCTGCTCCACCAGTAACGGTCCCGGAGATGCTATAAGGCAATCCGGACATGAAGTTTACAGCTAGACTGTGGCTTCCATTGATCGCGATTGTTTGGCTTCCAGGGCTGAAAATCGCACCATTTTTGCTGGGTGTGATGGTATAGGTCCCATTGACTAGACCGGTAAAGCTATAGTTTCCGGCCGCATCGGCAGTGGTGTTCCTGCTTGCGGTGCCCGTAAGAGTCACAGTAGCGCCTGCGGCACCTGGCCCCGTTATCACGCCGGAAAGTGTATAAGCTGCCGCCGGGGCATAAATGACGTCAACCCAATAATTAGCCGCGTTATAGCTATTACTTGGATAAACACTTATTGAAGAATAGGAGAACGTACCGTTCGAACCATCAACTCCATCTGCCAAAGCATGTAGAGGTGGATGATCGGCACCAGTGCCAGCAAAAAATCCAGGATTTGCTGAGTAATGGCCTGCCGGCGCGAAATAGGATGCAACATAAGTGGTGTTTGCACTAATTGGCACAGGAGCTGAAAAAGTCACCTGTTGCCATCCCGAAGAACTCTCGTTCGTGAAGGCGGCGGTTGCAAGTGGTGTCCCAGAACCGTTCAGAGACCAAAGATTCCCTACATGAGCTCCGGTATTGGCAATCGATTTGTAGAAGCGGACCCCAAGGATATAACCATCATTGTCTGCGCGAAACTTGACTCCGAGTTCGATAGATTGCGACTCTCCCTGATCAATCACGGCCGGCACCATCGATGGCTGCCAAATCGTATTGCAAGGACAGGTTTGCGGTGTAGCAAAGTTGACGCCGGTGACGTTAGTTCCCGTAACCGTGATGTTTTGCACGCTCGGAACGAAAATGGTCCCAGTATTACTGGGAGATATCGAATAGGAGCCAGGATATATCCCACTAAAGATATAGTTTCCCGTAATGTCTGCGGTTGTAGTCCTTGTGCTTGTCCCACTCAGCGTTATAGTTGATCCCGCGCCACCGCTTATGGTCCCACTGACACTGTAAGACTGGCCCGCATTGTATACAACGTCCACCCAGTAATTCGTCGACGAGTAGCTATTTGACGGAAAACCACCACCTGAAGTGTAGAGATACACGCCATCGGATCCATCGACGCCATCGGCCAACGCATGCAACGGGGGAATATCCACGCCCGAGGCCGAAAAATAGTTCGTGTCCGCCGAGTAGTGCCCTCCAGGTGCGAAATAGGACGCGACGTAGGTGGTATTTGGAGATACTGCAATCGGCGTTGAGAAGTTTACCTGTTGCCAGCCTGATGCAGTTTCGCTATTAAATGTTGCGCTTCCCAATTGAACACCAGAACTAGACCAGATGTGCCCTATATGAGAACCCGCGTTCGTATCTGCCTTGTAGAAGCGTAACCCTGTGATATAGCCTGCAATATCAACTCTAAACTTAACCCCGACTTCAATAGGAGTGCTGTCATTGCTATCGATCAACGTTGGCATTGCGGACGGTTGCCAAATCGACAGGCAAGTACAAACTTGCGCTTGAAAATTTACATTCGTTGCATTCGAGCCCGACAAAGCTACGGCCTGCGTGTATGGAGTAAAGGTATAACCTGACACTAGCGGTGTCACGGTGTACGCCCCGTTCAGAAGACCACTGAACGAAAAATGCCCAGAAGCATCAGCCGTAGTCGTGGCAGTTGCAACGCCGCCAAGATTCACCGTCGCTCCGGCACCACCACTAATTATTCCTGAAATACTTAGGGGATTGCTTACCGTTGCAGTAAAGTTGATGCCCGTTGCTGAGACGCTATTGAGCGTGACTGTTCGGCTTGTTGGAGTAAGGGTAACGCCTGGATTGCTTGCAGAAACGCTATAGGTCCCGTTAACCAACCCATCAAAACTGAAATTGCCTAAAGAGTCTGCGGTTGTAGTAAGCGTTTCTGTCCCGCTCAGGCTTACCGTGGCCCCCGCCCCGCCGTAACCGCTGATTGTCCCTGTGATGTTGTAAGTATTTGATGAAGTGTAAACAACGTCTACCCAATAGTTAGCCGCCAGATAGCTGGAATTAGGGAAACCACCCGGAGAAGTCGTGTAGACAAATAAGCCATTCTGTCCATCGACACCATTCGCTAGAGCGTGAACTGGGGGATTATCGGCACCTGACTGTTCAAAAAAATATGAGTCAGCAGAGTAGTGTCCCATGGGAGCAAAGTAGGAAACGATATAAGTTGTATTGGCCGCTACCTGTATCGGAGCCGTAAAGTTGACCTGCTGCCAACCTGAATTACTCTCGTTTGTGAAAGTCGCGGTTCCCAACAACTCTCCCGTGCTAGACCAAACATGGCCGATGTGAGTGCCTTTGTTGTTCGCGGCCTTGTAGAAACGGACCCCAATAATCGAACCATTTGCGTCCGCACGGAACTTGATACCCAACTCGACGGCATTGCCGTCACCACTGTCCGCATTTGTAGGAGCAATTGAGGAATTCCAAATGCTACACGGGCAATTCTGTGGTGCTACGTTGACAGTGATTCCATGAGGTGGATTCTCCAAATTACCGCTATCGTCCACAGCACGGCTCATAATAGTTGTCGAACCAACTGCAGTTGGAGTCCATACATAGCTCCAGTTAGAACGTCCTGTAGCTGGGTGCCAGGTTGCGCCTCCATCGCCAGAAAACTCAACTCCGGCTATCACGCCACCAGTATCACTTGCCGTCCCGGTTACGGTTATGGCACTGCCGGTGTTAACCGCGGAACCGGATAGAGGAGTCGCTATCACCGATGCCGGAGGTGTCGAATCCGAAGAAGCAGTAGCAGGCACAATACCAGGCTGTAAGTTTGCCGGTTGCACTCCCATATCCGCAAACAGGTTTACCGTAGCCTGTTGCATATTGGGATCAGGATCCGGATTGTCGAACCACCAATGATTATCGTGATTACTATTGAGACCCCAGGACCAGTTGATGGTTCCCGAACTGAAGACTAGGGCGCCACTCGGTGCACGGTAAAGCATTAAGTGATGAGTGGCCACTCCAGCGCCGTATGTTGCGCCGTAATCGAGCAATAGATCTGCAGTCAGCGTGTACGTAGACGTCGAAAGGTGGAAGGCACCTGCGGGTCGGAATCCATTATCTGCATCGACATCCCATTCGTAACCAAGAGAACCGGTGGGAAGCGTGTAAGTTGAATTCGGAGCAAGTGTAGCAACGGCAGTATTGCGCCAAAAACGCATCTTTCCATCGGCCGACGGCACCTTCATCGTGAGACTGCCGTCGTTATCCGAACTAGTCCCATTGACCATGAACAGACTTCCAGTAAGGGCGTTCTCTGGCTTGCCCCCATCTGCTGGAGGGCTAAATGTTGGATCACGCCACGTACCTGTCCACATTGTCGGATCACTAGGATCGATCTTTGCAAAGGCTAAAGTCTCCTTGTAGCAAACAAGCGTGCGATTGGGAGTATTTGATCCATCGATACTGTTTTCCCATCGCGTCTTCCAGAACACTCCGTTGCCGGTGAAGAAGGCAAGATTTACACCCGCATCACGCGCCGCCTCGACGTTGGCTCGCTGCGTTCCCGACCAGTATTCATCGTGTCCAGAATCCATGAATATCTTGTGGTTTTTAATCAAAGTTCCACTACGTGCTGCATCTACCCCCGAAATATAGGTCACATCGTAGCCGTTTGCCTCCAGCCACTGAATCATCGGAAACTCTGGACCAAATAACCAAGTATCCCACTCCTGCGCAAACCCCCTGGTCAAGAAGGGGCGATTGTAACTAACCTTATAGGAGCGGCCATTGAGATCCCAGGTTGGGGATGCTTGACTGTACAAGCTGCCCTTCCCGTAATAGTTATAAGCCTGCCATGTTTCATCTGAAGTTTGATACACAATGGCTGAGTGGCTGGAGTCATTTCGCACAATAAATACTATGTGGCTGTCTCCCCCGGTATCAGTACGGACCAGATGAGCAAAATAGATACCCGAAGTTGCATTAGCAGGTACTGCCCAGGAAGCGGAGACTGCCCAGTTACCGCAGTCGATGAGCCCTGAAGCCGCATCCGTCACACACGCTGGCTGGTTTTGCGGGAGAGGCACAGACGGCGAGATGGTCTTGACCAACCGAGCACCCATGCCCCGACCGCCCGTGCCTCCGTAGTAGCCCATACGATAAATATTGATCGTATATGCTGTGGCTGGGGTACTGATCTTGAAGGAGATTGTACTCCCACGATTCACGCTGATGTCAGTGGCAAATCCCTGGATAGTCGGATCTCCCGCGTCACCAGATTTCACGTCCCACTCACTGTCAGGGTTGCCTGTCAGACAATTTTCGGCAACAATCTCATTCGCCGGATTAGTGCATTGGCCATGTGCCTGTCCGATAAAACCGAACAACACAACCAGGACCACTCCAAGAAACGAAAGCTTGATGCGTCTTGTTACTGTTTTCGATGAGCTAAGCATGGCTTTCTCACTTTCTGAAGAATCCGTGTAAAGCCTCGACGCCCAATACATTTGCCGCATCGCTAGAATCACTATCCTTCGATCTTCTCTTTTGAAGATCGTATTTTGAGCGACAGGTTAAAAGCGCAAGTCGAGTTATTCCGAATTCTCGAACTGCGCAAATATCCCCTCTTGTAAGGCATGCCCAATATCAGAATCCGGAACTGTTCTTGTTCTTCACATTCTTTAGCTGTTAATCACTCTTAAGCATGTCGAGTACCGAACGAACAATATGCCCTTTTTAGTCAGAAGGCTTCTTCTTCGCTGAATATCTACCAGGGATTTCTGATTCAAAATGTGCAAGGCACTGCATACCGGAATGCAAACCAATGGCGTCCATGCCTCTCGGTAAAGCATGATCGTGCACAAGGAATGGCTGAAGGTATTAGAGTTTGTTTTGAACCAATCGTGGTCTGCTCCACGCAGGCTAACCAGCTTGGAGTTCATGATGACCTATGCTGTAGAGAAGCCGACGTAGACAAACCTGGTAGAACCTGCAATTCATATGCAGTCTACGAATTGCGCGTCGTACCAAAACCCCTAAGGAATCGCTACTGTAATCTGATTAGACGGAACGCTTTCTACGCCAACGGAATCGACGCTCTTCACGATGTAGTTATATCTAACACCACTCACGACCGTCGGATCTACGTAGACAGCCTGAGGATTCGCCGATGAGTTCATCTGCTGAAAAGCCCCGCTGCCCGTTGATCGATAGATGTTGTAGCTAGCCACTGGATCGGAAGAACTGCTTGGTGCGTCCCAACTGAGGTCGACCTCATGTGGAATCGCCGCCCCCGTCCCACTCAGCACGACTACCGCCGTGCCGCCATTGCTCGAGTCGCTCGTGATCGTCAGCTGCCCCGTCACACGTCCCGTTACCGTCGGCTTGAACTGCACCTGCAGCGTCACCGACTGGGTCGGCGCCAGCGTCACTGGAAAGCTCCCCCCCACCAGGCTGAACTCCGTTCCAGCGATCACTGCCCCACTCACCATCACCGCCGAGCTCCCCGTCGAGGTCAGCGTCACCGTCTGCGTAGTCGACGTGTTCAACGTCACGCTCCCGAACCCCAAGGTCGCCGCACTCACCATCAACTGCGGATTTGCAGCCGTGCCTGTTCCATTTAAGGCTACTATCATAGTCCCGCCATTGCCCGAATCGCTCGTAATCGTCAGTTGCCCCGTCACACGTCCCGTCAC
>Ga0193717_1000577_pt1 | contig 24182 bp, 21 predicted proteins | sample U2c2metaG_FD_145900 | JGI IMG/M metagenome (GOLD analysis project Ga0193717, IMG submission 145900) | Soil microbial communities from a riparian zone of the East river system, Colorado, United States - U2c2 | ecosystem: Environmental > Terrestrial > Soil > Riparian zone | place: USA: East River...
AAGAACCGATCACCAGCGCAATCGCGTCACAGTTCGGATCCTCGAGCAGAGCGCCAAGGATATTGCGGATCGCGTCAGGCCGCGCGCCGGCAAGTGTAAGATCAATCAACGGTCCGGAGTTGACGTCAATGCCCGCCGCAGCAGCTCCGTGTCGCACCGTCTCCGATGCACCGGCCAGCGTCAGCCCGCTCAGGGCGAGACGGTCGGCGACGAGCGCTCCACCGCCCCCCGTCGTCGTGACCACCGCAACTCGCGATCCCTGTTGCTGGGTTGCTGAGCGCCGACCGAACATCGGTGCCCCCTCGAAAACCGCCTCGAATACGTCGAAACGGTGAAAGCCAAGGTCGCGGAGATACGTCTCGGCGGCGGCGTCGGAGGAAACCAGAGCGCCGGTGTGCGAGACAGCGAGCGCCGCACCGGCCGCTGAGCGACCAAGCTTATAGACCAGCACAGCCTTGCTTGCGTCAGCGGCGTGCTTCGCGAATCTTTCCAAGTCCGCGGTATGTTTGAAGGACTCGAGGAAGAGAATGAACGTGTCCGTTTCCTCGTCATCGACCAAAACATTTCCGATTTCGCCGATCGACAAGTCCGCCTCGTTGCCGACCGATACGAGCGCGGCAAAGCCGATACTGCGCGGTCTACCGCGCGATACGAACGTGCCGATCGCCGAGCCGCTTTGTGAAATCACGCTGATCCGGCCGGCACGGACCTCTCCAGCTGCGAATGCCGCGTTCGCGGTGCAGACGAACCCCGTCGAAGGTCGAACGATCCCGAGGCTATTGGGACCAAGCAGACGCGTGCTCGAGCCTCGCACGAGGCGACGCAGCTTCTCCTCGCGCGCAACGCCCTCCGGACCGGCTTCGGAAAAGCCGTTCGCGAGCATCCCGACTATTGGTACACCGAGTTCGATGGCCTCCTCGCATGCCGCCAAAGCCGAGTCGCTATCGAGCACGATATATACTTGTTCCGGTGTGCGTGGCAGCGCCCGTAAGCTCGGATAGGCTGGTAGCTTCTGAACCTCGCGGCGACGTGGATTGACTGGCCAGATCGCGCCTTGGAAGCCGTACTGCTTGAGGAATTGGATTGGCCGTCCCGATGTCTTATCGGGATCTGCCGAGGCGCCAACAATCGCGACGGACCTCGGCCGCAGGAGAGCGTCACGGAGCAACACGGCGCTCACTGCGCAGCTTGCATGCGATCCGCGGCCCGCTGCGGGAAGCGCTGATCGAAAATGCCTTCGGCAATCCGATTGAGCATCATTTCAATCGAACCGCCAGCGATCATCCAGCCGCGCGTCCGCCGCACGCAATATTGTACGAGACTTTCTTCGGAGAAACCGAGTCCGCCGAGAACCTGCATGGCGGCGTCCGCGACTTCATAGCCGGCACGATTGCAGAAGCACTTGGCGATGGACGTCTCTATCGGCGAGGGTAAACCGCCCGACGCACCCGCCGCCGCCTTGTACAGCAGCAACTGGCCAGCCTCGAGCTTCATTAGCATTTCGGCAAATTTCCACTGAATGCCTTGGAACTGGGAGAGCGTCCGCCCGAATTGCTTGCGCTGTTCGGCATGCGCCTTGGCGATGTTGAACGCATGCCGTCCAAGCGCAAGCGCGCGCGCCGTGTTGCCGATGCGCTCGACATTGAAACCTGCGATCTGCTTCTTGAAGCCGCCGGCCGGGAGCAGGACGTTTTCCTTGGGAACGTATACGTCGTCGAAGTAAAGCTGCTGCCACAGCTCGCCATTCATGAAGCGCGAGGGCTTTCCGCGTGTGAAGCCGCCCGCGTTCCGTTCAACCAATACCGATCCTATTCCACCGACCCCGGGACTGAAGCGAACATAGACCAGGAAGATCTCCGCTTCGGTCGAGTGAGTGGTAAAAATTTTTGAGCCTGAGATGCGGAACCCCTGCCCATCCGGCCGCGCGGTCGTCGACAGCTCGGTGACTGCCGAGCCTGCTTCCGGCTCGGTCATCGCAACCGAGATGACCCGCTTGCCGGCCAGCAGATCGGGCAGATAACGTTTCTTCTGCTCCGGCGCGGCGTATTCAGAGAACGTTCGGATCGCGCCGAAATTTCCGGCCTGCACAATGTCGGCGCTGCGCGGACAGACAAGCGCCACCTGCTCGATGGCGATCACGGCGTCCATCAACGTCCCGCCTAATCCGCCGTCGCGGCTCGGTACCGTGATCCCTAGCAATCCCTGGGCCGCCATCTTGGCGGCGACATCCCACGGAAAGGCATCGATCCGCGTACGAGCCACCGCGCCGTCAGCGAGATGATCTTCGGCGAAGCGGCGCACGCTATCGCGAAACAGCGCCTGCTCCTCGGTGAGATTGAAGTCCATCGGATCGCCCCTGTTCGGCCAAGCCGGATCATCGATCAAACGGCAAGTGGCGCAACTTCCAATCGATCAGGCTGTCATGATTTTTGGTCAGCCATCACGCCGCGCTGTGTTGCGCAAAATGCCAATATTGGAGATTTCAACTTCGACGACGTCACCATCCCGCAGATAGTTTGGTGGCTTTCGTTTCCAAGCGACGCCGGCCGGTGTGCCGGTCGCGATCACGTCACCCGGCCGCAAAGTGCACACCTGTGAAATGAGTTCGATAAGGAACGAAACTGAGAAAATGAACTCCCGGGTCGAGGACTTCTGCATCGTTATACCGTTTACCCTCGTTTCGATTTCGAGGTTGTCGATGTCACCGACTTCATCCAAGGTCACGAGCCACGGCCCAATCGGCCCCGAGCCGTCAAAGTTCTTAGCCAACGTGATACGCGGCAACCGCTCCTGGAAATCCCGCATCGAGACATCATTAAAGCAGGTAACGCCAGCAAGCATCTTCAGCGCATCGGCGCTGGCAACGTATTTCCCCGTGCGACCAATCACGAGCGCAAGCTCGCCCTCCCAATCGACCGCATTACTGGACGTCGGCAGGAGGATAGGCTGCTCGTGGCCGACACAGGTCGTTCCATAGCGAGAGAAGATCGACGGCTGTTTTGGTATCGGATGGCCGAGTTCGTCGGCATGACTTCGATAGTTCAAACCAACACAAAAGAGCTTGGCGTCGGGTTCTGCCACGGGAAGCACTTCTGCGATCTGCTGCGGATCGATCCTTGCGGCAGCTTGGTTTGACTTTTCCGCAGCCGCGAGCGCCTGAAGGTATTTCTCACCTCGCGCGATAGCGTCACGGATTGTCGTTGCAGGCTCGACCGGAAGTTTCCGCACGTCGTGCATCGAGCCATCGACTCTGCATACGGCGAGGGAACGGTTGCCGTCGCGCAGCCGCAGATTGGCAAGCCTCATGAGACCCTCCTCGCCTGATTGGCGGAGTACGCCGTCCGAAAGCGATAGCGGCACGCTGCTGGATCCATCAACCGCTTGAACGCGGACGGCTCGGTATCGGCGACTTTGACGACGATGAGACGTGGGCCGGGTGCCTCCTTGATGAATTTGGCGGCACTCTGGACCTCTTCATCCCGAAGGACAGTCATCACGGAGCTAAAACCGGCGCCACGCGCCACGATGCCAAGATCTGTCCGCCGAGCGGTATGACCGGGCTGGTTGCCGGTTTCCCCGTGCCGTTCGTTATCCACGCAAACGATCGTCAGATTGGGTGGACCGGCGCTCGCTATGCTGATGAGCGAGCCAACATTCATTTGCAATTCGCCGTCGCCGGTTACGACTGCTACCTCACGATCGGGAACGGCGAGCGCCATGCCTAGCCCGATCATGCTGGCGGCGCCCATCACTCCGCCGAGCGCGAACAGCGTCGGCGCGTCATTCGTCAGTGCGGCAAGATCGCGTGCCGAGCCTGCAAGGCCGGACACGAAAAGGTAGTCAGCCGGCGCAGCAAACAATTGGCCCAGGAGCAAACGTCGATCGATTTTGGTGCTCACCACATGCTCCTACATGGACTTCGCGCCGAGAAATTGCTGGGAAAGAACAAGGGCGGCGCCATGGCCGCCTTTGAATGTGGCGGCGAGCGCAGCGTGCGCCGCCCTCTCCAGATCGTCGCTCCCAGTCACCACAAATGGCAGGATTCCCATGGATTCCATCATTGGAATGGCAGCCTGTCCCATGGCGTATTGCCAGGGATTGGTCTCGCCGTAGTCGCCGCGCATTGTGACCATCATGAACATCGGAAAACGCGCGCCCCTGATCAGGGTGAAGAAGTTTCCGCAGTTACCAACACCGCTGCTCTGCATCAGCAGCGCGGCGCGCTGGCCAACGAGGTCAACGCCGGCACAGAACGCAACGCCTTCCTCTTCGGTGGTCAGCATCACGGTGCGCATGTCAGGATGCTGTTGTGCTAGCTGCACGAGGGTGGCGTTTCCGGCATCCGGCACATAGGCGTAGAAGCGAACGCCGTAGTCCTGCAGAACCGCGAACAGGTCGCTCGACCAATGACGACCTGTTATTGCGCTCGGCGCTTCCGTATCCGTTTTCATCTGATGTGCTGTGTTCGAGGGTGAAAGTTCAGTGCCGCAAAACTCGTGCGATAGCATCGGCGACCCGGTCAATTGTTGTGCTGGTCAGGCCGGTGATCGAGATGCGGCCGTTCGGCAGCATGTAGATGTGATGTTGCTCGCGCAGCCGATTCACCTGAGCCTCGGTCAAGCACGTCAGCGCAAACATCCCGCGCAGGGTCGTCAGACCTGGGAAGATGCCCATGTCGACCTGCCGCGACGATAGTGCCTCGTGAAGAAGTTGCCGCGTCGAGATCATGCGCTGCCGCATTGCTTCGACCTCTTCGCTCCATCGCTTGCGCAGCGTAGGGTCACTGAGCACCGTTGCGACGATGCGCGCCCCGTGGGCCGGTGGCGAGCTGTAGAGCCGGCGAATAGTTGTGCGTGTCCGCGCCACGCAACGCTCAGCGCTCGCCGAGTCAGTGCACACGAAAGACAGAACGCCGGTGCGTTCGTTGTAGAGCGAGAAATTCTTTGAAAACGACGTGACGACGAGACCTTCATCGCAGTGTTCGAAGACTGTGCGCAGGCTTCCCGCATCCTCCTCCAGCCCATTCGCATAGCCGAGATACGCGAGATCGATCAAAGGGAGCAGATCGCGCTCGCGCAGGAACTCCGCCAACGCCCGCCACGTCTCCCGACCCGGATCGGCGCCCGATGGATTGTGACAGCAGCCGTGCAATACGATGATGTCACCCGGTTTTGCCTGCTCAAGATCGGCAAACATTTCCCGCTCGAGGATAGATCCCGTAGCCAGGTCGAAATACCGAAAACCCTTGCAGGAGATACCGAGCGATCCAAAGATGCCGCGATGGTTTGGGTACGCCGGATCTCCGATCCAGACCGTCTTGCCGGCGCATGTCTCGGCGATGAATTCCCCAGCGAGACGCAGCCCACCCGTACCTCCCGGCGAATGCACCGAGCCGATCCGGTGAGCGGCCAGGAGAGAACTCTTTTCGCCAAACAGCAAAGACTCGACGCAAGTCAGGAATTGCGCTTCGCCTGCCATCGGAACATAAACTTTGGACGCTTCGTGCTTCAGCAGCCTCTGCTCGGCTTCCTTGACGACCTGAAGAACAGGACTCGTGCCTTCGTCCGTCTGGTAGACACCGACGACCAGGTTGACCTTTTCGAGCGCCGGGTTCATCCGAAAAGCCTCGTCGAGGCCCATGATCGGGTCGAGTACGGATTCTGCGACGGCAGCAAAGTGTCGGGCCGATAATTCGTTTCGTTGCAGCATGGTGGGTGCCTGTGTCACTGCGCCTGTTGATGTCACTGCGATGCGGTGGCGAGCTCGGCGCCGAATTCCCATTCGCGTCCGGGAGCTGACTCGATCAGCTGACGCGTGTATGGCTCGCGCGGCGTGTTGAAGACGTCGGCCGTCGGGCCTTCCTCCACGATGCGCCCTTGATGCATCACGGCAACGCGATCACACACCTGCGCGGCCACGCGCAGGTCGTGCGTGATGAACAGGATGGCAAGGTCAAAGCGCTTGCGGATATCATCGAGGAGTCGCAGCACCTGCGCCTGCACCGAAACATCCAGCGCAGAGACGGCCTCGTCGGCGATCAGCAGTTCGGGCTGCACGGAAAGAGCCCGCGCAATGCAAATGCGCTGTCGCTGCCCGCCAGAGAATTCGTGCGGGTAACGCTGCAGTGCCTTCTGATCGAGCCCCACGATTCTGATCAACTCGCGGGCGCGCGCCCAAGCCTCGTCCTCGGAGACTGCGAAGTTGACCGGACATTCGATGATTGACTCTCCGACGGTGCGGCGCGGATTGAGCGAGCGGTAGGGATCCTGGAACACAATCTGAACACGTCGCCGTTCTTGACGAAGGCTTTCTCCGAACGCGCTCGCGATTTCCCGCCCCCCGAAGCGTATCGACCCACCAGTCGGGTCGATCAGCCGAACGACGCAGCGGGCAAGCGTAGATTTCCCCGATCCAGATTCCCCCACGACGCCGAACACCTCGCCGCGACGAACTTCCACCGTGACGCCCTGAAGCGCGATAACCGGCTCGCGCCGGCCGAACAGGCTGGTCGAATTGTATGTCTTGGAAACCTCACGAAGAGAAAGGACTGGTCGGCCGGATGACGCGGTTCTCGGCGATCTCGGCCGCAGACTTGGGACGGAGGCAATCAACATCTTGGTGTACGGGTGTGAGGGTTTCCGCAACACCTCTCTGGTCGTGCCGAGCTCGACGATGCGGCCACGCTGCATGACAGCAACACGATCAGCAATCTCGGCCACCACACCGAAATCATGTGTGATGAAGAGCACGCCCATACCGAGTCGTTTTCGCAGATCCTTGATGAGTTGGAGAATCTGCGCTTGAGTCGTGACGTCGAGCGCAGTGGTCGGCTCGTCGGCGATCAGCAGCGACGGCTCAAGCGCCAATGCGGCCGCGATCATCACGCGTTGTCGCTGGCCGCCGGATAGCTGATGAGGGTAAGTCTCCACCAAGCGTTCGGGGTCAGGAAGATTGACCGCTTCCATCACTTCAAGAACCCGCGCCTGCCTGTCGCGAGGTTGCATGTCGGTGTGAACCGAAAGGACTTCCGCGATCTGCCTTCCGATATTGACGACCGGGTTGAGCGCCGTCATTGGCTCCTGGAAAATCATCGACATGCGGCTGCCGCGCAATTCGCGCAACCGCTTCCCGGAAGCGCCAAGCAATTCCTCGCTCTCAAGAATGATCTGCCCACCCGTCGCCTTCAGCGCGGGCGGCAGGAGACCCATCACGGTATGAGCGATCACCGACTTTCCTGAACCCGATTCACCGACGATGCAGACGATTTCGCCACGGCCTACATCGAACGACACGCTCTCAACGGCGTTGCGTCGATCGGCACCGCGGGGCAGCGCGACGGTTAGCGCACGCACGCTTAGAACGTTCGGAGGCAGCACAGTCGTAGACGTTTGAGCGGTCACGATTGTTATCCCTGCGACTACATTGTGCGGCTGATGCGCGGGTCGAGCACATCTCGCATGCCGTCGCCGAGGATGTTGATGCCGAGCACCGTTAGGGCCAAGAACAGGCCCGGCAGGAAGACCATGCGGGGATAGATTTGAAAATAGGTTCGGCCCTCCGCAATCATGTTTCCCCAGCTCGGGATTTCGGCCGGAAGACCGGCACCGAGAAAGCTCAGCAGCGATTCCACGAGGATCGCCGACGAGCACAGATAGCTGGCCATCACGATCAGCGGGGCGATCGTGTTGGGAAGAACATGGCGCCACAGTATTCCGGGAAGCCGGGTACCGGCTGCGATTGCGCTTTCGACGTAGGGCTCCTCCCGAACGGTCAATACGATGCTGCGAACAAGCCGCACGACGCGGGGAATCTCCGGCACCGTGATAGCGAAGATGACTGTGGTGAAGCTGGCACCGCTCAAGGCCACCATTGCGATCGCCAGCAAAATTCCTGGTATCGCCATCAGGCCATCCATTACGCGCATAACGACAGCGTCAAGAACCCGCAGATAGCCGGCCAAAAGACCGATGAGCAGGCCGATACACACCGCAAGCACAGCGACGCTGGTCCCCACGAACAAAGAAGTACGGCAGCCGTAAATTATGCGGCTGTACATATCGCGGCCGAACATGTCCGTGCCAAACCATGCTTCGGCCGATATGGGCCGGAGGCGCGCCGACGTGTTCAAGGCGAGGGGATCAGTCGTGAATGCGAGCGGCGCCGCAATGGCGACGAACAGCACGATCAATAGCATCAATCCGCCGAGCACGATCGGAGGCGATCGCAGCGCGAGGTGCCAGAAGCCATGTCGGCGCTTGTCACCCTCAAGCACATCGACGCCCACGATCTCCGCGGCCATGATGTTGCTCTCAGCGCGCATGTCCGACGGACCTCGGTCTTGCTGGTTGCTCATTTCGAACTTGGAATGTCCTCAACTCTGCGTTTCCAGCTTCAATAGCGAATGCGCGGATCGAGAAATGCATATGCAATATCGACCAGCAGATTGACGAACACGTAGAGGAAGGAAAATGCCAGCACGACACCCTGGATCACGGGGTAGTCGCGCTTGGCGATTGCGTCGATCAAAAGCCGCCCGACTCCCGGTAGATTGTAGACGCTCTCGACCACGACCGAGCCGCTGATCAACAGCGCGGTGCTGATTCCGATTATGGTTACGATCGGAACCGCCGCATTGCGCAAGCCGTGAAAGATCAAGATCTTGATTTCGCCCACGCCCTTCGCCCGCGCCGTACGGATGTAATCCTCGTGCATCACCTCAAGCATGCTGGTTCGTGTGATGCGTGCGAGGAGCGCGATGTAGATAACCGAAAGTGTGAGGGCCGGCAGGATCATGCTGCGCAGAAATGGCCCAATTCCCTGACGGATGCTGGCAAAACCCTGGACAGGCACCAAGTCCAGCTCGATGGCGAAGAGATAGATCAGGCAATAGCCGAGAACGAAAATCGGCATCGAGAATCCAATGACCGCGAACAGCATGACGCCACGGTCGACCCAGGTTCGCGCTTTCGCAGCTCCAACTACGCCGAGGAATATTGCGGTTGGAATGGCGATCAGCATTGTCGTCAAAGCCAAGGACAGAGTTGGTTCCGCACGCTGCAGGATAAGTTGTGACACCGGCATGTTCGAGAATATCGACACCCCGAGATCGCCTCGTGCGAGCTGTCCGAGCCACATGAGGAAGCGCAGATAGAATGGTTGATTGAGCCCGAGTTGCTCGCGGATTCGCGCAATGTCGTCGGTGGTGGCGTGATCGCCTGCGATCACGATGGCGGGATCGCCGGGAGTGAGGAACAGCAAAAGAAAAATGATCAAGGCAACGACAAGCATCACCGGAATGGTTGCCAACAGGCGCTTGGCGATAAAGGCGGCCATATGATCTCGGTTCCTTCGCTTCTGGCAGCCGAAAAAGGTGCTCGCCGCTACTCGCAAATCCTATTCGATCGATGACAGGAAGCATTCAGCCTTTTTCTTGTGACGCCATAACTGTTCCTGCGAGGGTGGCGCGACAGACGCATCATTCAAGCCGCTTCCCATGCCACTTCGCCTCGCCGAATTGGCCAAGTGCCATCGGCCCAAGTGTGTGCGCTGCCGATGCGCCCATGATGACGACGCCTTTCATGGTGCTGTGCTCTGCGCTCTCCACCCGAAAGGCGAATCTCACCACATTTCCCTCGCAAGTATGCGTCGACTCGATGAGCACGGTCGTGCCCTCGACGGCTCCGCGCAACTCGGCGGTGGCGAGCGCCAGCACATGCTCCCCCGAAAGCCGTCCTTCATCCTGACTGATGTGGAATTCGTGCGCGCGTGTTTCGTTCGCAAAATCGATTTCGATAACCCAGCGGCCGGCCAGGTTGACGGCAGCTTCGATCAATTGAGCTTGCGGTTGGACTGGCTGTTGCAAAGCGCGCCGAACCGCGTCGCCAACATATGAGGCTTCATTATCGGCAATGTTGAATGGGTCGATCAGAACCGAATGTTCCGTCGCACCGATGTCGTCGATGAGAATGCGCGGCGTGCCGTCCAATAGCGCCCTGCGAAGACCCTCCGAGGTGATTGGATGGGACGCTCGGTTCCAACTCACCCGTAATTTCGGAACGCGGCCGGCCTGCCGCACCGTTTCAACAAACACGTCAGGAAGTGAGCGAATCCTGCCCGTGATCTGCGCTATGCGGGCCAACCAGCGCTCGTCATCGGCCTGCGGGTCACGATCGAGCCACGCCTCAAGCGCGACCAGTGCGCCGACCATCTGTTCCTTGCTGATCTTCAGCATGCGCCCGAAAGCCTGATGTGGAGGTCCGTTTACCCAAGCGGCTCGAACAAGCTGCTTGCGCCCCAGCAGCAATCCTGCGGCAGCGGGTCCACGCATGAACTTGCCAACGCTGAACACGACGAGGTCGGCGCCGCGGCTGAGCCACGGAATTGGCGCTCGCAAGAAATCCGAAGCAGCGTCGACGAGTATCGGAACATTGAACCTTCGAGCGGTTGCCGCGATACGCTCCAACGACAACGGAGAGGACTCGTCATTGCGATCGGCGAGGATGCTGATCATGGCTACCGGTCGAGAGGCCAGAAGATCCTCTAGTGCTGCGATCGACTCGAACTCTTGAATCCTGACCCCAACCGCGCGGATAGCCTGGTCGTAGGCAAACCGATGTCCGGCCGGTGCGAGCACGATGTTCGCGCCGTCGTTGGACGGAAGTCGCAACATCCGCTCGGGATCGTTTCCCGCAACGCAGGCAGCTGACGCCAGCGCAAGGCCAGCCGCGCTGCCAGCCGTGACCATGCCCCATTCTGCACCGGTCAATCGTGCAAGGCGCGCGCCGATTGCGTCCGCCAGCTCGTCGATGAGCACGAATTCTTGCGCGGCCTGCTCCATGGCAAGCCGAACACGATCCAACATCAGGCTGTTGCCATAAAACGTGCGGACCGAGCCACAATTGATGATGGGTCGAATGCCGAGAGACTCGTAGATCGACACGGACTGGCCTGCGAGCGAAGATTCGCGACCAGCGGGGAAACTGTCTTGCATCATGAGGGCCATTGCGGCACTTCGAGCTATCGGCTGCTACTCGCCTGGCGCATGGGCAACATCATGAGCGATATCACGGATTCATCCTTCGCTTTCGGCAACCGCGACTGGCTCGATAGTCATGGAGCCATAACAATTTATCAAGGGCATACGCCAGCAATCGGAATTCTCATGAGCCGACGTTCCTAGCCAGGAAAGGCACATGTTGCGGATTCCCAGTTGCACTAGCCGCGGCGTTCTCATGGACCGATGACCTTTGGGAATTTGAATCATGACGCCGCTTCAAATCTTCTACAGGAGGGCGGCCAACCAAGCGGATCGATGCATCGACGGCGCGCCTTTGCCGGTCAGACCAACATCGGCGCGTGTCGTCAAGCGGCAAGAGGGAGGATGAGATCATGAGGCGTTGCAATCTCCGTCGGGCGATTATTTTGGCTGCAGGATTGGCGGTAGCGAGCCTTTCAGTGACCGCTGCATGGGCCCAGGCAGGATCGTCCGCTGACAAAAAGACGCTTCGCGTCGTGCCGCACGCCGACCTCAGCGGTCTCGATCCAACCGTATCCAGCGCGACGATCACCGCTGGCCATTCCTATATGGTCTATGACACGCTGTTTGCGCTGGACGCGAACATGGCGCCGCAGCCGCAAATGGTGGAGAGCTTCACGCTCTCGCCCGACAAGCTCATCTATCGCTTCACGTTGCGCGACGGGCTGATGTTCCACGATGGCCAAGCGGTCACCGCGGACGATTGCGTGGCTTCAATCAAGCGTTGGGCGGTCAACGACGGCACGGGCCAGCTCATGGCCAAAGTGCTCAAGGAATACAGAACCGTCGATCAGAAAGCCTTCGAGATCGTGCTCAACGAGCCTTTCGGTCTCATGCTTTAGGCGCTCGCCAAGCCCACGGCAAACCTGCTGCCGATCATGCCGAAGCGCCTCGCCGACTCCGACCCGGCGAAGCCGGTAAGCGATCCGATCGGTTCTGGGCCCTTTGCTTTTGTGAAGGAAGAATGGGTTCCTGGCACGAAAATCGTTTACAAGAAATTCGACAGGTACGTGCCGCGGAAGGAGCCGCCGAGTGCATTCGCCGGTGGCAAGATCGCCAAGGTCGACCGCGTCGAATGGCACATCGTGCGTGATCCGTTCACCGCACTTAACGGCGTGCGATCAGGAGAATTCGACTTTTGGGAACAGCCGCCGCTCGACGTCGCCATCAACGCCAAGAGCATCAAAGGCTTGGTCGTAAACAAGGTGAACCCGCTGGGCGATCATGGGGTGTTCATCATCAATCATCTGCAGCCACCATTCGACAAGCCGCAAGCTCGACAGGCTTTGCTGCGCATGATCAAGCAGACCGACTACCTTAAGGCGATTGCCACGGATCCTGAGTACTATCTGCCCTGCAAATCGTTCCTGGCATGCAACACGCCCTATCAGACCGACGCAGGCAGCGAGGTCCTCGGCGCTGATGATACGGCGACCATTAAGGCGTTGTTCAAAGAGGCCGGCTGGGACAACTCCAAACCGATCGTGGTCCTTCAGCCGACCGATCGTCCTGCCTACAACGCTGATGCGTTGATCATCGCGGACGCCATGCGCAAGCACGGCATCAATGTCCGCCTGTTGGCAATGGATTGGGCAGCTGTACGCGCGCGCCGTAACAACAAGACGGACCCGATGGTGAACGGTTGGAATCTGTTCGCAACCGATGTTTCGGCGTTGCTGGCCTCCAATCCTGCGACCAATCTTTTCATCAATGCAGCGTGCGACAAGGCGTGGATCGGTTGGCCCTGCGATGAGAAGATCGAGACCCTGCGCGCGGACTTCGTCAAGGCTCCCGACGATGCGGCACGCAAGAAAATTGCTGAGGATCTCAATCGCCGCGCCTACGAGTACGGTGTGTATGTCCCGCTTGGCCAGTACTCGATTCCCGTAATCCATCGGGACTCGCTACAAGGGGTGCTGTCGGTACCCAACGCCTATGTTTATTGGAATATCGAGAAGCGCTGAACAGACTGATCTCGAGCAAGTAAGATGTCGAACCGCCGCGCCTTGGTTTGGCGTCTAGGGCTTTGATACAAAGCGAACCAGGAGACTGTCGCTGCTCGGGTGTCTAGCTCAATTTCTGCAGCTCACGCGCGATTTAGTCTCTGTTCCGGCTTCGGTCACGTTACGAGCCCGAATTCTACCGACAATTCAAAGGCAAATTTCCGAAAAGCGTACCGTGGGTTCGAAGACTACTTGCTCCGCCAGCTAGACTCGTTTTCCTAGTAACCTTTGAGAATTCTGCTTGGTGTGCGCGTTTTCCGCGCCAATACGGCACGTTTTGCGCGAGAACCGAACCAAGAGAATGGCGCCTCGAATCCCGACGCCCCCGAAAGCCCGCCCTTTTCTCGGAAGGGCCTGTTCGTGGTTCGGTTCTCTGATGCTCGCGACGAGAACCCAAGAATCGCTCAGTTGAGTGCATCAGTGCCTGTGGTCTGGTCGGCAGTTGTGATGAGTCCGCTTTCACCAAGAGCAGACGTTCGGTGCTGTCAATGAAGCGGCGGCTTTTGACCTTCGTTGACATTGCGACGACGCTGCCTGCTTGGGTCGCCAGTGATTTCGATTACAGCTCCGGGTCCGAGCCGGAGATCGATGCCGATTTTGGAACGCGCTGGTGCCTACTCTTGCCCGCGACGCATTGGCCGCAACGCCTCCATGACGCGGACCAGCTGTTCGGCGAACTTCGCGGCAGGCACCGGCAGGTTTCTGCCGCGCAACTGTCCGAGGACAAGATCTGCCTGAGGCACGTCGCGGTCGTCGATCTGCCGCACGACGAGCCCCTCGCTCTCCACCGCGCCGATCTCGATCTGGAACGTGATCGCTTTGTCGCGGATCGCCATGCCGCGCAGGAATTCGAACGAGTTCGACTCCGCGGCAATCGCCAAGTGCAAATTGGAGCGCGCCAGCGCTTCGGCGAGCAGTTGCCGCCCACCGAGGCTACGCTCCGCGAGCGCGACCGGATGGCCTATGCAATCACTCAATCGAATCTTCTTCCGTGCCGCCAGCGGATGATCGGCCGGCATCAGCGCAACCAGCCGCTGACGCAGACTCATCAGCGGCTGGAAGTTGGCCAGAAACGGCGGACGGAAGACGAGCACCAGATCGACCTCATAGGCGGCGAGCGTTGCCATCGCACGCTCATGATCGAACACCTTCACGTCGAACTGCACGAGCGGGAATTTCGCGCGATAGGCCGCGATTTCGCGCGGCAGGAAGTCAAGCGCCAGCGCCTGGCTACACGCGATGCGCACCGTGCCGCGCCGCATGCCCTTCAGGTCCTCAATCTGCGACTTCATCCGCTCGACGTCGCCGGTTTGCTCGCGGATGTAGCGTACGAAAAGCTCGCCCGCCGCCGTGAGCCGGACGCCGCGGGCGCGGCGCTCGAACAGTGGTGCGCCGAGTTCCTCCTCAAGGTCCATGATGCGCCGGTTCACCGCCGAGGCAGTGACATGAAGTTGTTCAGCGGCCTTTCGGATTGATCCGGCCCGCGCGACTTCGTCCACGTAACGCAGAAATCTCAAATGTCTCATGGACATAACTTCAATCCAGTCAGCGTGTACTTTTCGGCATCACTCTAGCAAGAAATCAGCGGCAGATGGCAACACTCGCACGGGATAGCCTCTCCGGAGCCCCGATGACGGCACGCGACTTGCTCGCATGAGCGCATCGGAAACGGCCAACAGGAGTGACTCAATGACCTTCACCCGACGCTCATCGCTGCTCGCGCTTGCGGGCGCGCTCGCACTCGCAGCGCCTGTCGCCACGCCCGCGGCCGCGCAGACGAAACTGAAAATGGTGCTGAACTGGAAGTATCAGGGCCCGCAGGGCTGGTTCTTCCTTGCCGACGACAGGGGCTACTTCAAAGCCGAGGGCCTTGAGGTCACCATCGACCAGGGCGACGGCTCGGCGACGCCGATCCCGAAGGTCGCGAGCGGCACCTACGACATCGGCTTCGGCGATATCAACGCGCTGATCGAATTCGCGGCACGCAAGCCCGAGGAAGCGCCGATCGCCGTGTACGTCATGTACAACCGCCCGCCTTTCACCATCGCGGTGAAAGCGGACTCGCCGATCAAGACCGCGAAGGACCTCGAGGGCAAAACGCTGGGCGGCGCCGCCAACGACGGCGCGCTGAAGCTGTTCCCGGCCTTCGCCAAGCTCGCCAAACTCGACGAGAGCAAGATCACCATCACGAACTTCCAGCCGAACCTGCGCGAGCAGATGCTGATGCGCGGGCAAGCCGATGGCGTGTTCGGCTACGTCAATACGATACGCTTCTCGGCCAAGCTGTCGGGCATCGATCCAGATAAGCAGCTTCGCTGGATAAACTACGGCGACTACGGAATGGACCTCTATTCCAACGCGCTCATCTTCTCGAAGAAGTTCGTGAAGGAGAACCCGAAGGCCGTTCAAGGCTTCCTGCGCGCGATCAACAAAGCGATCGTCGACTCGATCAAGGACCCGAAGGCCTCGGTCGAAGCCGTGCTCAAGCGCGAACCGTTGATCAAGCTCGACATCGAGCTTGAGCGCTTCGATGCCACCATCAAGGAAGAGATGAATCATCCCGAGATCGCGACAATCGGCCTCGGCGATGTCGACGACGCGCGGCTGAAGCGGTCGATCGACATCCTGGTCGACGCCAACAAGCTGCCGCGCACGCCCGATATCAAGGAAATCTTCACGCGTGAATTCCTGCCGCCGAAGGCGGAGCGGCCGACCAAGCTGATCGACGTGAAGACGAACTGACGCGACGCATGATCCCGGGCGTGGTGGTGGGACCACGCCCGGGACACTCGCAACGCCTGCCGGAAAGCAATCGAACATGGAACTTGCACTGAAAGGCCGCGTCGCGGTGATCACGGGACCCGCGAAAGGCATGGGCGCCGCGGTGAGCAAGGCGTTCGCCGCGGAAGGCTGCAAGCTCGCGCTGATCGGACGCGACACGAAGGCGATCGAGCCGGTCGCCGATGAGATCAAGGCGAGCGGCGGCGAGGCGATCATCGTGCCATGCGACGTGACCAGCACGAAGGCCTGCGACGACGCCGCGAAGGCCGCGCAGAACAAGTTGGGTGGCCGCATCGACATTCTGGTCAACGTCGCGGGGGGCTCCGGGCCGATCGGCAAGACCGGCGCCGAGACCACGCACGAGGAATTCGACGAGATCATCACGCTGAACATGAACGGCTGCTTCAACACGATGCACGCCGTGCTGCCTGCCATGATGGCGCAGCGCTACGGCAAGATCGTCAATGTCGGCGGCACCTTCGGCATGCGTGGACGCGCGGGTCGCATGGCCTATTCGGCGTCGAAATGGGGCCTGCGCGGCATCACCAAAAGCTTTGCGCTCGAAGTGGGCCAATACAACATCAACGTCAATTACGTCGCGCCCGGCATGGTCGACGGACCGCGTTTCCGTGACAAGGTCTGCGCCGACATGGCGAAAAAGCTCAACATCACCGCCGAGGAAGCCGCACAGCGTCACGCGAACGACTACGCGTTGAAACGCATCACCACCGATAATGACGTTGCGAATGCCTGTCTTTTTTTCGCGAGCGACGTCTCGCGCCAGATCACCGGCGCTGACATTCCGGTCGACGGCGGATGGGCCGCGCTATGACGGCGGACCTTATCCTCACAGGCGGTAAGGTCGTCTCGCCCGACGCCGTGATCGAGGCCGCTGTCGCCATCAAGGATGGAAAAATTCTCGCTGTCGGCGCCGCCGACGCGATGCCGCCCGCAAAGGAGATCGTCGATGTCGCCGGCATGCATGTGCTGCCTGGTGCGATCGACGTGCATGTGCACTTCCGCGATCCCGGCTATCCGCAGAAGGAAGACTTCGAGAGCGGTACGCGCGCGGCGGCCTTCGGCGGCGTCACTACGGTGTTCGACATGCCGAACACGATCCCTACGATCGGCACACCTGAGGCGCTCTCCGCCAAGCTCAAGATGGCTTCGGAGAAGGCACACATCGATTTTGGTCTCTATGCGGTGCTCGGCGAGGACACCATCGAGCAGGTGCCCGCACTGATCGAGACCGGCGTTATCGGCTTCAAGCTCTACATGGGCAACACGTTCGGCAAGATCCCGTCGCCATCGACCGGCGCGATGCTCGAAGCTTTCGAGGTCGTTGCGCCGACCGGCAAGCGTATCTCGCTTCACGCCGAGACGAACTCGATCATGGAGCGGCGCGAGAGCCGCATCCGCGCGGCTGGCCGCACCGATCCGATCGCGCATCTCGACTCGCGTCCGGCGGTCGTCGCTATCGAGGCGGTGGCCCGCGCGGCGATCCTTGCCGAATGGACCGGCGCGCGCATCCACATCCTGCACATATCATCGGCCGACGAACTCCGTCCGCTCAGGGAAGCCAAGGCGCGTGGCGTCGATATCACCGGCGAAACCTGTCCGCACTATCTCATGCTCTCCGCCGACGACTATGCGCGCTTCGCCGGCGTGATCCGCGTCAACCCGCCGGTGCGCGAGAAGCACAATCAGGAGCCGATCTGGGCCGCGCTTGCCGACGGCACTATCGACATGATCGCCACCGACCACGCGCCGCATTCGCGCGAGGAGAAGACCCGCAACGACATGTTCGATGTCGACTGCGGCTTCCCCGGGGTCGAGTGGCAGATGCCGCTGATGCTCACCGAGGTGAATGCCGGCCGCATGACGATCAGCAACTACGTCAAGCTCTCCGCCGCGAACCCCGCGAAGGTGTGGGGGCTCTACCCGCGCAAGGGCGCGATCGTGGCAGGCAGCGAAGCCGATATCGCGGTGGTCGATCTCGCCCGCGAGATGACGCTCGACGACGCCAGGCTGCAATCGCGCGCGAAAATCTCCCCGTGGCACGGCCGCAACGTCAAAGGCGTGCCCATCCACACGCTGGTGCGCGGCCGCTTCGTGATGCGCGACCGCACGCTCGCCGAAAACACGCGCGGCCATGGCCGCTCGGTGCATACGATCCAGCGCATGGCGGCACCCGCCCCGCGCAATACCGACCAGACCATGCAATCCATCATCCGCGTGCCGGCGCGGCCAACCGGGAGCGCCGCATGAACGACGACGATTTCGTCAGGCTGGAGAACGTCGCCGTAACCTACGGCCGCGATGCGGCCCACAGCATCACGGCGCTGGACGACACGAGCCTGCGCATAGGTCGGGGCGACTTCATCGCATTGGTTGGCCCGTCAGGATGCGGCAAGTCGACCATCCTCAAGCTGGTCGGGGGCCTGATCCCGGCGACGCGCGGCTATGTCTACGTCGCGGGGCGCGAGCTCGGCGCCGAACCGATCCGCATCGGCATCGCATTCCAGAACCCCACGATGCTGCCGTGGCTGACAATCCGCCACAACGTGATGCTGCCGTTGAAAATCGTGCCGCCGTTCCGCGGCGAGTATCGCTTCAAGAAAAACACCGAGTTCAAGGACCGCGCCGAGGCGCTGCTCGCGCAAGTCGGTCTGAAAGGATTCGGCGACAAGTATCCCTGGCAATTGTCCGGCGGCATGCTGCAGCGCGCCTCGCTCTGCCGCGCGCTGATCCACGATCCCCAATTGCTGTTGCTCGACGAACCATTCGGCGCCCTCGATCAATTCACCCGCGAGGAGCTGTGGGCGATCATGCAGGAGCTATGGCTTTCGCGGAAGCCGACCGTGATCCTCGTCACGCACGACCTGCGCGAGGCCGGCTATCTGGCAAACCGCATCGCGGTGATGCGTGCGCGCCCCGGCCGCATCATCGACGACAGCGTGGTGCCGTTCGGGCGTCCGCGCACAATGGACATGATCTATGACCCGGCTTTCGTGACGCTGACGCAACACCTGCGCCAGCTCATCGTCGAAGTGCGCGGCGACAACGTCCCCAAGACGCAGGCAGTCGTGGAGGCCGCCGCATGAACAGCGAACTCGGCCGCAAATTCGCATCCGCGGCGTTCATCATCGGGCTTTTCCTGCTGTGGGAGATTCTCTGCATCGCCTTCCACGTCAGCGACGTGATCCTGCCGCGTCCGAGCCAGGTGTTTGTCACGCTGTGGCAACGTGCGCCGGCGCTCTGGCCGCATACCGTGCAGACGCTCTACACCACCTTGGTCGGCTTTGTGCTCGGTGTCGCGATCGGTGTCATCATCGGCGTGATCGTCGGTTGGTCGAGGCTCGCCTATGATGTGGCCTACCCGCTGCTTATCGGCTTTTCATCCGTGCCAAAAGTCGCGGTGGTGCCGATCCTCGTGTTGTATCTCGGCTCCGGCACCGTGCCGGCGATCATCACGGCGCTGATCACCTGCCTGTTCCCCGTGGTGGTCAACGTCGCCACCGGCCTCGCCACGACAGAGCCCGAGCTCGAAGACGTCATGAAGGCCCTCAAGGCCAGCAAGTTCGACATTTTGTGGAATGTCGGACTGCCGCGCACGATGCCGTATTTCTTCGCCTCGCTCAAAGTCGCGATCACGCTTGCCTTCGTCGGCTCGGTCATCTCGGAAACCGTCGCGTCGAACCGCGGCATCGGAACGTTGATGATGATCGCGAGCTCGAACTTCGACGTGCCGCTGGTGTTCGCCGGCGTGTTCATTCTCGCGGCGCTCGGCGTCGCGCTCTACGCCATCTTCTCGCTGGTCGAAGCGCGCGTCACCGGGTGGGCGACTCGCAAGACCGAATTCGCAATGGGCTGATTGCCCACAACAGGAGAATGCCAATGTTCACCCGTCTCGCGGCGTTGGCTGCAGGCTTGATGCTGACGCTCGTGCCCGCGTCGGCACAGGAAAAGATCAAGTTCACGCTCGACTGGAAGCTTCAGGGCATCCACGCCTGGTACTACTGGGCGGCCGAGAAGGGCTACTTCAAGGCCGAAGGGCTCGACGTTACGATCGATCAGGGCGAAGGCTCCGCCGCGACCGTGACGCGCATCATGTCCGGCGCCTATGACGCCGGATTCGGCGACATGAACGCCATCATCCAGAACGCCGCGACGCGTCCCGAGGCGCCGGTGATGGTCTACATGATCTACAGCAAGGCGCCGTTCGCACTGCTGGTGAAGGCGGACAGCCCGATCAAGACGATCGCGGACATCGCAGGCAAGAAGCTCGGTTCGCCCGCGGGCGGCGCGGCGCTGAAGTTGTTCCCGCTCCTCGCCAAGAAGAACGGGCTCGACCCAGCGAAAGTCGATGTCGTCAATATGGCGCCGAACCTGCAGGAGCAGATGCTGATCCGCGGCGATGTCGACATATCCGCGCTGTTCACCGCTACGAGCTACATGAATCTCGTGGCAATCAAGCAGGACCCCGACAAGGATTTCCGCTGGATCTATTATTCGGACGGCGGGCTCGACCTTTATTCTAACGGCGTGATGGTGTCGCAAAAGCTCGTGAAGGAGAAGCCCGAGGCCGTGAGAGGCCTCGTGCGCGCGATCAACAAGGCGTTGAAAGATTGCCTTGCCAATCCGGACGCCGCGATCGAGCTGCTGGCAAAGCAGGAGCCGCTGCTGAACAAGGAGATCGAGAAGCGCCGGCTTGTCTATGTCGCGAAGACCTTGATCGCCACGCCGGAGGCTGCCGAGCTTGGCCTCGGCGACATGAAGGACGCGCGTATGTCCGAGGCGATTGCGACGATCCAGGCGGCCTACGAATTGCCCAAGTCGCCGAGCGTCGAGTCGGTGTTCAGCCGCGCGTTCTTGCCCGCAAAGGCGGAGCGGACGATCCCGGCGGTGACGAACTAGAGGCGCATGCGCGCAATTGCATGCCAGCACGTCCTGACGGCGGCCAACAAGGCCGCCGTCCGCAATCATGTGATCCGCATCGACGGCGAGCGCATCGCGGCGGTTGAACCAAGTGCGGGCGTGGAGTCGCTGTTCGCCGTGCCGGCGCTGGCCAATGCGCACGATCACGCGCGCGCCACGCGCTCAAGTTCATTCGGCACGGCCGGGAAGCCGTTGGAAATTTGGCTGCATTGGCTCGCACTGTTGCCCGCCGTCGATCCCTATCTCGTCACTGCGGTCTCGCTGGCACGCTCCGCGCTCGGCGGCGCGGGAAGCGTCATGGTCCACTACACCCGCGCGCAGGGACTGACCGACTACGTCACCGAGGCGAAGGAGGTCGCGCGGACCGCGCGCGATGTCGGCGTGCGTGTCGGATTTGCCCCCGCACTGCGCGACCGCAATCCGCTCGTCTATGGCCCGTCCGAGCCGATCCTTGCGGCCCTGCCGGATGACGCCCGCACCGAGATTGAACGGCGGTTCATTCGTACACCAGTGCCGGCACATGAGCAGATCGCGCTCGTCGATGCCGTCGCGGCGGCGTGCCAGAGCGAAACGTTCGATGTGCAATACGGTCCCGCCGCCGTTCAATGGTGCACGAGTGAACTGCTCGAAGGCGTGGCGCAAGCATCGGCCACCACAGGCCGCCGCATCCACATGCACCTGCTCGAAACACGCTATCAGCGCAACTGGGCGGACACGAACTTTCCCGATGGCATTGTCCGCTATCTCGACTCCATTGGCTTCCTGAGCGAGCGCCTCACGCTGGCGCATTGTACCTGGGCGCGGCCGGATGAGCTTGAGCTGCTGGCCGAACGCCGCGTCACGATTTCGGTGAATACCTCATCGAACCTGCATCTGCGCTCCGGCATCGCCCCACTGCCGGAGATCATCAAGCGCGGCTGCCGCGTTGCCCTCGGCCTCGATGGCGCGACGCTCGACGAAGACGACGATGCACTGCGCGAGATGCGGCTCGCCGATCTCCTGCACGCGGGTACCGGTTTTCGCACCGACGTTGACCGCAAGGCGATACTCGATGCGATCCTGGTCAACGGCCGTCACTCGGTGACCAACAAGGATGGCGGCGGGATGCTGGCGGCCGGCGCGCCGGCCGACATTCTGCTGATCGACTGGAATGCGCTCGACGCCGACCGGCTCCGCCCCGATCTCGACCCGCTCGATCTCCTTTTTGCGCGCTCGACCGCGCGGCACATCAAGGAGCTGATCGTCGGCGGCAAGACCGTCGTACGGGACCGCCGCTTGCCTGGTATCGATCTGTCAGCAATGAATGAAGATCTGCACACGCGTTTCCGTCATGGCATCGCGCAGAACGGCGCGCTCGCCGCTGCCCTGCCGCATCTGGAGCGCGCCGTTCGTGGCCACTATGAAACGCCTTGCTGCTGACATGCCCATCGCAAGAGTTCATCGCATCTCCGCCGCCGCGCCAAACGACACGAGCGGCATTGAGGAAGCCGTTGCGGGCGGAGATGCGATGAACGCCGGGATCGTGGCGATCCTCGGCAAGACCGAGGGGAACGGAAACGTCAACGATTTCACGCGAGGCTTCGCGACGCTCGCGCTTACGCTGATGCTCGAAAGGCATATCGGCGCGCGAGCACGCGACGTTTGTCTCGTCATGTCCGGAGGCACGGAAGGCGCGATGGCGCCGCATTGGACCGTGTTCGAGCGTGCCGAAGGAAGTGGCACGAGTCCCGCTCTCGCGATCGGTCGCGCCCACACACCGGCTCTGAAGCCCGAGCAGCTTGGGCGCATGGCGCAGGTCGAGCAGGTGGCGGAGGGCGTGCGCGCCGCGATGGTGGATGCCGAGATCACGGATCTGACGCAGGTGCACTTCGTGCAGATCAAGTGTCCGCTACTGACCGCTCACCGGATCGCCGACGCCGAGACGCGCGGCCAAACGGTCGCCACACGGGACACACTGAAATCCATGGGAATCTCGCGCGGCGCGAGTTCGCTTGGAGTAGCCGTTGCTCTCGGCGAAATTGACGTGGCATCGTTTAGCGACGCAGACATTGGGGCCAACACGTCATTGTGGTCCGGCCGCGCCAGTGCTTCAGCCGGCATCGAGTTGATGAACCATGAGATCGTGGTTCTCGGCATGTCGGCGGCATGGAGTGGTCCGCTCGCAATCGATCATGCGGTGATGGCGGACGGTATCGATATCGAACCGGTGCGTAACGCGCTTGCGCGGCTGGGGCTCGGCGCCAGCCGCCAGCTATCGCTTCTCGACCGCGGCCGTCTCGTCGCTGTCCTGGCAAAGGCCGAGGCGAGTCACGATGGCCGGCTACGCGGGCATCGCCACACCATGCTGGACGACTCCGATATCTCCTCCACGCGCCACGCGCGAGCGTTCGTTGCTGGCGCTCTCGCGGGCCTCGTGGGTCACGCGGAGATCTATGTCTCCGGCGGCGCCGAGCATCAGGGCCCGGATGGTGGGGGGCCGGTGGCCGTCATCGCAAGGCGAGATGGGTGACATCCGCTATTGGTGCAGACGTTCAGCGGCTCCGCGCGTATGTCCGTTTTGAGCAACAGGTAGTCAGCGCCTGCGCGTCGGCATGACGCGCTCTCGGCGCCGTGTTCGGCCGCCGAGAGCCTGAAACCCCGGTCGCGGAATTTGCGGATTGATGGCAGGTCCCCGGCAACGAAAACGATAGCAGAGCAATCTAGCGCCCATCCGATGCGGCGACTCATCGGGTGCTCTTGAGTTGGTGGTTTTTCAACGGCAGCGCCCGAACACGTGTGCCTGTGGCGGCGAAGATCGCATTGGCAAGTGCCGGAGCGAGTGGCGGCACGCCTGCTTCACCAATGCCACCCCACTCCCGGCGATATTTGTCTCCACTCGGCAACAGATGCACTTCGACGCGCGGCACCTCGTTCATCCTCAGAAATGGACCGCGCCACGCCTTTCGACGGCGCTGGCTTGGCGGGAAGATTCCGTCTCGGCGACTGCGCGGCGGATGCTTGATATTGTTGCGCAAAATGAACGTCACCGTCCTCCAGATTAGACTCATGCAGTAGCGGACAACAGCAGGTGCAAAGCTTCTTTATTTCGTGAATGCGCGGGATGGAGGAGAGCAGTCGGAAACCGCCATTGTGAGCAGGCGATCTGAAGCACTAAGAGAAGCTGCAGGCAGATCGAGCGTCGAAGCCGTCTTCAGGTCGTCGGCGAAAGCCGAGCGAGCATGAGAAAGGTCCCGTTCACCGCGCGTGTGCATGGCCGGCTTACTTGGCGCGAAGCTGCCTGATGGCACTGAGCCATTCGGAAACTTTGGTAGCGCTAAGCGTGCGTGACGTTAGTTCCCCTCGCCGATGAACGCCTCGATGCGGGTCAGCAGATAGACCGGCGTCTCGTCCATCGGGTAGTGCCCGGCATTCGCGATGACCTCGAT
>Ga0193717_1000578_pt1 | contig 24180 bp, 17 predicted proteins | sample U2c2metaG_FD_145900 | JGI IMG/M metagenome (GOLD analysis project Ga0193717, IMG submission 145900) | Soil microbial communities from a riparian zone of the East river system, Colorado, United States - U2c2 | ecosystem: Environmental > Terrestrial > Soil > Riparian zone | place: USA: East River...
ATATCGAACGGAGGGCTGCGGGAACCCAATTTCGGAGAGACCATGCTGTTGGCTGGAGTTTCGTTTTAGCAGTCCGTGCGGCTGCTGACGTCCTGCTTGACGGCAAGCCGGGCGACGTCAAAGATGCTGCACGGTGAGCAGGTCTACCGGCAGTTTGCCGACAGGATTCGTATGGACGTTGAACGCCTGCGTTTACTGAGCCGCATCGGCATCTCGACCATCGCGATCCTGGCCGTGGCGGGCATTCTGACGCTTGCCTTCGCATTGATGACGGCGCAGATGGGTACGATGTTCTTCGCCTTGCTCGCGGGCGCTTTGGGGGCCGAGGTTTCGATCATCCGAAGAATCCCCTCGTTGAAGGACGCCGACGTAAGCGCGTTGGTTGGTTCGTGGTGGAGCCTGGTTGTTCCCCTGCTCGCCGGATCGGTCATGGCGGGGGTCCTGTACCTGGTTTTCATGGCGGGCATCCTGACCGGTGACGGAGGCGAAGGCCTGTTCACGAGCAATCTCTTCCCCACATTCACGGCGCCCCAGGTCAAGGATCCGCTGGACCTGCATGTGGTGCTCGAGATCCGTCCGGCCTCGATCAAGGATTTTGGCAAACTGATGGCGTGGTGCTTCCTGTCGGGCTATTCGGAGAGATTCGTTCCAAGCCTGCTTCAATCCCTTGAACAGCGCGGAAGCGGTAGCAGCAAGGACTGACTCTTCCCACAGGCACACCTGCGCCCGCACGCGGGTTTTCTGCTGTTACAGCTGTAACACGCGTCGCCGTGCATGAAGGCGGGCGGACATACGAACGGGTTCCAATGTCCCCCACGAAAGCCGCTGCGAAACGGACGCGTGATGCGACCTCGCGATGGCTTGCCTCGAGCCCGTGATCAATGCCAGGTGGCTGACATGACACCGTTACATGATCTTTCGATCCAGGATACGTCGACCCTCGAATCCGATCCCATGTCGTCCTTCGAGAAGCTCTGGCGCGAGGTGGAGGAGCGTGAAAAGCGCGAAGTCAACTCCGACCTCACTCACCACATGGTGCGGCTCGACTGCAATGGAGAGCTCCTCGACATCGGGTCGGTTGGCCTGATAGGACCTCCCGAATCCGCGCTCGAGGCCGTGCTGATCGAGTTCGTTTGTCCACGCTGCGATGAACTTCACGAGTCACGTTGGTTTTACCAGGCGGCGTCGCCGACGGAGAACAGGTGAAGTCGGCCCAGTCATGGCGCGCAAGTGGAGCTCCCATGACCACATAAAAAACCCCGCAAATTGCGGGGTTTTTTTTGACTTCTTTGGACGTCGATGGACTTCGCCGGAAGTACCACTGGGAGCAGGGTCGCTATCCAAAACCACGGCCAGCACGTCTGCGGCGTGTGCCTGCGCCCGTTCCAACGCGCGCTGGAAGCTGAAGAGAAATACGGTAAGCGAAGCGTGGCAGGACTCGATCTCGTCGTATACGTGAATCCAGGCGGCTGGAAAGATCGCGGCGGCGACATGTCCCTTCCTCGCGAGTTATCGTGCAAAGACGCTCCGTACCGCGAAAGCCGTCAACGTCATGTTCTGACATTCCCTGATTTTCCGCCGCGCGAACGGTGTCATCCTCAAGCATCACGGCGTATATGACCCATGAAGAACCCGAAAAGTGAGTAACCCTGCAACCCGCTCATGACGTCCAGAATTCATCATTTGATGACATCGACTCGGTCCACCTGAAGCGCAGGTCGAATGAATCAGAGGCATCGACAGAAACTCAAACCAGCATCTCGATGTCGCGCTTCTCCTGACCATCCCTTGAAATCAAAGAGATAAGTCTGCTGTTGCGCGAGATAACCGCGCGTCGAATCCCTCTGAAGCACCGCCATGGGTCGTCGTCGACGAATCCGACCGATGCCCGCGTGTCCGAGAATTACCGGATGGCCCAGTTCTTGATATGAACTCACCCTCGACGTGCGCGGGGTTCATCCGGCACACGCCGCGAAATGGTCCTGAGAAGCAAAGGGTGGGATGCCGCCGTGCGTCTCCACTTCGAGGGTGCCCGAAAGAGCACTTGACCCATTACCTACTTGAGAATCAGCAGTGACCAGTACCTACAACACTTGGCTCGTCGTGCTGTCGCTGATCGTTGCCTCACTGGCGTCCTATACGGCACTCGATCTCGCAGGTCGCATTTCGCTGTTGACACAGGCCAGGCATCGTCACGCATGGCTCCTTGGCGGAGCGGCCGCAATGGGCGTGGGCATCTGGTCGATGCACTTCATCGGGATGCTTGCCTTCTCGTTACCCATACCCCTCGGCTATGACATAAGCATCACCGGCGGGTCCCTGGTTATTGCGATATTGGTGTCGTATTTCGCCCTGTACGTGATCACGCGAACACGGCTCACGCTGCTTCGTCTCGTGACCGGCGGCATCCTGATGGGCTTTGGCATCGCAGGCATGCACTACACCGGCATGGCTGCCATGCAGATGCAGCCAGGCATCGACTACGATCCGGCCCTGTTCGCCGCTTCGATCGTGATCGCCATCGTTGCATCCAATGCGGCACTGTGGATCGCGCACACGCTCAGTGACGCCGCGCAGACCAATGTGATCGCGAAGCGGATCAGCGCCGCCATCGTGATGGGCCTCGCAATCACCGGGATGCACTATACCGGCATGGCCGCAGCTCACTTCGCACCCGGTGCGATTTGCGGCGCAGCGCGCGGGATCAACTCGCAGTGGCTGGCGACGACCGTAACGCTGTTTACGTTCGCAATCCTGACCGTGACGCTGATGCTGTCGCGCTTCGACGCACGAACCACGTATCTTCAAAGCTCTGTGTCGCAGCTTAATGGACAGATCATCAAGCTGGCGACGTTTGATACGTTGACCGATCTGCCGAATCGTCGAACACTCACCGAATACGTCGAGCGCGCGATCCGTACATCACAGCGCAATCGCCACCTGTTCGCGATCCTGTTCATGGATCTTGATGGCTTCAAGACGATCAATGACTCGCTCGGCCACTCCGCCGGGGATGACGTCCTGAGAGCGTTTGCGCAGCGGCTGCTGCTGTGTGTACGCGGCGTCGATACGGTCGCCCGGCTCGGTGGCGATGAATTTGTGGTCCTCTTGGAGAACATTGCATCGTCCCACGATGCCGAACGAATGGCCGAAAGCGTCCTTGAGCGGATGCACAGGGGGGCGTGGATGGATGGCCAGCCGCTGCACGTTACGCCGAGTATCGGCATTGCGTTGTATCCGCAAGACGGTGAGAGCGTCGACGTCCTGCTCAAGAACGCCGACGCCGCGATGTATGCGGCCAAACGCGCTGGGCGCGCCACATATCGGTTCTTCCATGCCACCATGAACGATGCCGCGACCCGCACCCTGCAGATTCAGAATGCATTGCACGATGCGCTTGGAGCGGGTCACTTTTCTCTGGCGTTCCAGCCCAAGTTTCGTTGCGATAGCGGAGAACTGGTCGGCGCGGAGGCGCTTATCCGATTGCATCACCCTGAGCTTGGCCTCTTGATGCCTCTGGAGTTCATATCGATTGCCGAACGCTCGGGACAGATCGTTTCCATCGGCTACTGGGTCGCGCGCGAAGCATGTCGGCAAATCCGCCGTTGGGAAACCGACGGGCTGCCAGGCATCAAGGTGGCGATCAACCTGTCGCCACGCCAATTGGAACAAGTCGACCTCGTGACTCAAATGCTCGACATCGTCCGATCCGAGCGGGTTTCGTGTGATCAGCTCATGTTCGAGATAACCGAGAGCGTAGCGATGCAGGACGCGCCAAGAACGATCGAGATGATCCGCGAATTTCGGCGATGCGGATTCGAGATCGCGATCGACGACTTCGGCACAGGATATTCAAGCCTTGCCTACCTGCAGCAGTTCCGCGTCAAGCAACTGAAGATCGATCGAATCTTCACACACGGGTTGGACGAGCACGGCCACAGCGGGAGCGCCATCATCTCCGCGATCATTGCACTCGCTCATTCGCTCAAAATGGATGTGGTCGCAGAAGGCGTCGAAACCGTTTCGCAGCGTGAAAAACTGCGATCCATGATGTGCGATGAGATGCAGGGTTTCCTGCTCGGGCACCCGCTGACGCCGGATGCGTTCGGCGCACTGGTCGGCAAAAGACTTGAAAATTTCGCTTAGCCCTGGCTCACCTTTGTGTGCGATTCGACGTTCGAATGATCCTGTCGTTCCGGCAGGTCCGGACGGGTCTGGCCGCGCGCGCGCGAGGGAAGCCGAACTCGACCTTCTCCCACCGCCGTGCGTTCATCGCGCTGGTTCACCGCCTCGACGCTCAATTCGACAGCGCCAGTTTGCTGATCGACGCTACGTATCGTGGCGCGGCACGTTGTCAGGTCGCCGAGAATATTGTGGCGCCGTATCTGGACGTGTAGTCGCTCCAGGAAGCCGTTATCGCCCATCCAATTCGTCAACATCGTCCCGATCCATGATATGCGCTCCGGACCGTAGTCGTATGCCGCCGGTACGCCAACCTTGCGCGCGAGATCATTGTCCCAGTGGACGGCCTCCGGTGGCTCTGGCACGCCGAAATCGTTGATGATGCCGGCTTGCGGATGGCGCTGAAAATACTCCATTGCAATACCGTGCGCCTTGATGAACAGGCCGCCCCAACCCTGTTCGAACGCGACGGCGGTGGTGACCGTGTACGGCCCTCGGATGATTTCAGGAATCGCCTCGCCCTCCCTGACGTCTTCAATGCATAGCGCAGAGCTTCCTCGAACACTCTCCTTGCGATAGCGCTCGGAAATCTCCTTCACGTCTTCCGGCGTGTACGTCGCGACGTGCACGTCGCGGTATTTTCCTTTCTTGGCTGCAGTCGTTCGTTCGACCCGGAAGCCCCATGACTTGGCCATGGCCACGATCTCGCCCGCATCGGTGACGAATTTGATCTCGGATATCTGCTGGAACGAGCGGCCCGCGAACGCGCTCGGGCGTTCCACCAAATCGATGAAACGGACGATGGTGTGGATGCGCTCGTTCCACGAGATCGGCCGGAACCATGTCCAGTCGCTGCCGCCAAACATGGAATGGATACCCGGCAAGCCGCCACGATAGCCGATGGCGAGGCGATCAAACGCATACAGGATCGTCGGCGTACACAGCGGACGTCCCCATGCGCTGCTGAGGCCCTGATTCTCGTTGGTCCAGAGAGGATTCATATCGCCGATGCCCTCCGCCCAGTGACGCACCGCGTCGCGCGATGTCTCGGTCAAATACGGCGTGTGCGAACTGGTGATCACTTGGCCCAGCTTCGCACGCAGCGCGTTCAACGCGTCGTCGGTGATGTACGTTCCCACCGGGGGCTGGGTGCGCGCTTTCTCTGCGGTCGGCATGATCTGATCTCCTGCTTTCGTGGTGTTTAGCGACATTCATGCCGAAACGTGATGGCACGGCGCAGCCGCCCGCGCGCAGCGCAAGAGCGCTTGTCGGCTTCAATTGGCAATTTTTTGTTTCTTCGCGGGCAGCAGACGGGCGATCTCGTCCGAGCCGTAGCCGAGATCTCTCAGGATCTCCCCGGTATGCTCACCGAGCGTCGGCGCATAGCGATGGGGACTCGGCGGAGTGGCTCGCAGATGGAACGGGTTACCAACGACAGTGATGCGACCGTGATCGGGGTGCGCGACTTCGCGCACCATCCCGTTGCGAATCACTTGTTCGCTATCGATCAATTGCTGCAAGGTGTTGATGCCAGCGCACGGCACGCCATTGGCTTCCATCCCGCGTAACCAATCGGCGTGGCATTTGCCCTCCATGATCGCGCTGAGGACAGGAATCAGCTGTTCCCGGTTCGCGACGCGATTGGCATTGGTCGCGAATCGTTCGTCGTGGACGAGGTCCGCCCGATCGATCGTCTTGCAGAACGCACGCCAGAATTCTTCGGTGAGGCAGCCGATGACGATTGGCTGGTCGCGTGTCTCGAACACTTGATAAGGAACGATCTGCGGATGGCCGCTGCCTTGTGGTCCCGCCGGCTCGCCCGTTTTGGCGTAACCGGCCATGAGGTTGGCCAGCAATGAAATTTGGCCATCCAGAAGATTGATTTCGATTTGCTGCGCGATGCCTTGCGTTTCGCGCACGTAGAGGCCGAGCAGGATCGCCGAAAACGCCAGATAGGATCCGACGAAATCCGCAATGGGCGCGCCCACTCTTACCGGTGGTTGGCCGGGCTCTCCCGTCAAGCCCATTACGCCGCCCTGTGCCTGGATGATGATGTCCATCGCCGGCTTGTCCGCCAGCGAGCCTTCCTCTCCGTAGGCGGTAATGCTGACGTGAATCAACCGGGGGTATCTTTCCTTGAGACCGTCGTAGGCCAGACCGAGACGCGCCATCACGCCTGGTCGGAAATTCGCGATCACCACGTCCGCGGAGGCGAGTAGCCGTTGCAGGACTTCCTGTCCGTCGGGCGTATGCAGATTGAGCGCGAGACAGCGCTTGCTGCGATTGAGCCCTACAAAATACGAGCTAAGTCCTTCGCCGAACAGCTGATCGAGGTTTCGCGAGCCATCGCCGGCGCCGGGGCGCTCGATCTTGATGACGTCCGCACCGAAGTCACCCAATAGCGACGTTGCCCAGGGGCCGGCGACGAAATGCGTCAGATCGATGACGCGAATGCCTTCCAGAGAGGACTTCACCCGGCCTCCCGGCCAGCAGGTTCATTGACGGCCACGACGCCCTCAGCCAGCAGCGAGGCGATAACGCCTTCGTCGAGCGCGAGCACGTCGCGGAGCACTGCGACCGTGTGCTCGCCCAGAAAAGGGGGAGCGCCTGGCGATAGCGCGTGAGCGCCACCGAGGCGCAGCGGCAGGCCGGGTATCCGCATCGACCCATTCGCGGTATCGATACGCGGAAACATGTTGCGCGCCTGGGTCTGTGGATGTTCGAGCGCTTCGGGCACGGAAAGAATCGCGCTGGCCGGCACGTCGGCCTCCTCGAAGAGCGACTCCCAATCGGCCGTCGACCGCTGCGAAATGATCGTCTCGACCGTCGCCTCCAGTTCTTGCCGATGGGTCATGCGGTCGCGCGTCGAGGCATAAAGAGCGCTCTTCGCCAGGTCGGGACGTTCGATCGCGGCGCAGAATTTTCTCCAGAACGGCGTCGTGAAGATCGCCAATGCCAACCAGCCGTCGCTGGTGCGAAACGTCCCGTAGGGAACGATACTCGGGTGACGCGAGCCGGTGCGCCGTGGCGTTTCGCCGGTGACGTCGTAGAGCGTGGCCATATAGCCGAGCATTGAGATCAACGTGTCGTGCAGGCTGAGGTCGATCGTGCGCGCCGGGCTTCCCCGGCTGCGTCCAAACAATGACGCGATCACGCCAATGGTCGCCATCAGGCCTCCGGCGAGATCGCCCATTGGCAACGACAGCCTTACCGGCGGACCTTGCGGATCGCCATTGGTGCTCAACACGCCGCTCATCGCCTGAGTGATCACGTCATAGGCGATGCGATTGCGCAGCGGACCGGTTTGTCCGAAGCCGGAGATTGAACACAGGATCAAATCGGGATTCGCCGCCCGCAACGTCGATTCGTCCAGGCCCAGGCGATCCATGACACCCGGACGATAGTTCTCGATCAGCACGTCGGCCTTGCGCACCAGCGACAACAGGAGCTCGCGGCCGCGAGTCACAGTCAGATCGAGCGCAACGCTTTGCTTGTTGCGATTGACCGAGGCGAAGTAGTGACTTTGACCGGCCTTGTAGGGAGGGCTGTGGCGCGTCGTATCGCCGCCTTTCGGATCCTCGATCTTGATCACTGTGGCGCCGAGGTCGCCGAGCAGCATCGTCGCGTACGGACCGGACAGCACGCGGGTAAGGTCGAGCACGACGACGCCCGCCAGCGGCGCCGGCCCGGAAGCACAGGCCGAGTTCTTTTCGCCCACCACGTCGCGCCCTTCGCCGGCATCCGCCTCTGCATTCAAGCTGTGCTCCCGGTCAAATCCAGGATTTGCTTAACATTGTCGATCATTATTGATATACAATAATGACCCATGACGCAGTAGTCAAGCGTTGGAGCGAAAGCTAGTATCCAAATCCAGAGGTTGCATATCCCATTTGGACGATCCGTAAGGGGGCAAGACCGGCCATGCCAAAAAAGGCACCCGAAAAGAGTTCCGCCATCGACCCGCTCGCCAGTATCCGCAACGCGATCCTCGAAGGACGCCTGTTCCCCAACGAGCGGCTCGTCGAGGAAAATCTTGCGCAACAGCTTTCCACGAGCCGCACGGCGATCCGGATGGCGCTGGCCGTACTGGAACAGCAAGGACTGGTTGTGCGGGAGCGCAATCATGGCGCGCGCGTCCGCCAGGTTTCGGATGAGGATGCCGTTGAGATCATGGAGTTGAGATGTGTGCTCGAATCCCTCGCGGCGCGTCATGCGGCAATGCGCGCGACGGCGGCGGATCTCGCCGGGTTGCGTGCAATGACGAAGACGATGGAGGCGGCCAGCAAGAGCGGCGACTCCACGCGCTTTTCGGCTGTCAACATGGATTTTCATGCGGAAATCATCAGGATCGCGCAGCACCAGCACGCGGCGAAACTCATCAAGGGTTTGCGTGCGCAGATCATCGTTTTCCAATATCGGCCGATCCTCGCCCCGGGCCGCATGCAGCAGCTCAACAACGAGCACCGCCAGCTCGTTGCCGCAATCGCCTCGAAAGATCCCGACGTGGCCGAACAAGCCATGCGACGCCACCTCGACAATGCGGTCGATGCGCTGCGTTCCGTGATCGAAAGCACGCGTCTGGCAGTACAGCGCGCGCGCGTCAACGCGTGAGCGTGCGGCGCTGAACCAATATTCAGGTCCGCGCGGTTGGGGCGTCGGAACACGCAAGTTGCAGCGTCCATTTGCAGTCTCGTCAGAACACCATCTTGGTCTGGATGCCGAGCACGAGCGCATTCCTCGTATGCGAGTAGGAGAATGCGCCCGGATTGAACATGTACTGGATGTTGGGGTTGATCATCAGCCACGGGGCCACGGAAAAGCCGTAGCCGAGTTCGACGTCGGTCTCGCCTTCCTGCAACGCAGGATCAATGCCTATTTGCTGGAACAGCCTCGAGCGTTGCGCCCGCAGCACGCGGCTGTTGACCGGCTCGTAGACCGCACCGAATGCGAGGTAGTCGCGCGGCCGCTCTGCGAACGGCCCCTGCACGATCACGCCGGCGTTGATCGAATACGGAATCGTCGACGTACCGTAGTCGGAGACGGTGGCCTGTGCGAAAGCAATCAGTCCGCGTTCGGTGCCGGATTGGAACTTGAAGAGCATTTGATCGGCGAGAACGTACGCTCCGTAGCGACCGGAACGGCGCAATGTTGTCAATGCGACATCGGCGACGTCGGATGTGTCGTAGTAGCCGCCGATTTTGTAGTGGCCCGCCAGATTGTCCGAGCCGAACGCAGTCGTCCAGCCGAATTCGACGGGAACCATGACGCCGGTGGTGCCGGCCAGACTCACATTGAACCCATTGTCGCGCAGCAGCCGGCTGGGGTTGACCTCGAAAGCACCGGTCTCGGCATAGAAGGTTGAGGAAGGATTGAACTTGACGGACGCACCCCACTGCCCCGTCGGGTAGGCGACAGCGCCGCTATCGCGGTAGAGGACGAAAGGGTGCGCGCAAAAACCGACGTTCTGGAAGTTGCAAAGCAAGAACGTGAATCCGAACGAATAGCCAAAATCCGCCATGAAGCCGAACTGGGTGTCCACTTTCCCGTCGTCGAAAAGCTGCTCGTAGCTCAGTTGCGCCAGTCGAAAGTTCTGTCCGGCACCATAGTCGGATTGATCCTCGAGCACGTTCCCGACATGTTTCAGCGAGTTGCTAGCGCCCCAGCGATTGCTCAGAGCGAAGTGGAACGTGCCACCGCTGATGCTTGCGATCTTGCCCATGTCGAAATCAGCGAGCAAACCGAACTGCTGCGCATTGCTCTGTCCCTGGCTCTTGCCGCCACGTGGATTCGATGCGAACTCGTCCCAGTAGAACGAGCGTACCGTGATGCCGGCGTCCTTGAGCGACGTGCGCAGGCCGCCCCAGTCGCCGGTCATCGTTGGTTGCATCAACCAATCAGAAAGACCATCGGCCCTTACAAGTTTCACGGCAAACAACAGAAAAATAGCGCCTGATTTCGCCGCAGCGCAGCACGACCGGCGCCCGAAAAGGATTCCGAGGCGCACGCGCATCGCAATGAATTGGCGTATGACGCTTGCTCGAAACTTGGTTGAGGCTCCCGTCTGCGTGGGCGAAAGCGACGCCAGGTCAGCGTACTGCGGCCCGCCGACTTCGCTCGCCGGACGCCCACTTGTGTAAATCATCTCTCTCTTCCCGGCTGGTTTTCAATTTGCTGCAGCGCAACCTAGAATTCGTTGTACATTCATATTGATGTACAATATCATTCATCAATGTTGGTGACCATACTAGCCGGCGTTTTCCATTGTCAAGCTCATACAATCAACACCGTGGATCGCTACGCCTCGGTCGAGAGAGTCGTTCGGACTGGTGTCGTCGGCGCAGTTCCGCAACGACGATGGAAAGCGACGATGGAAAGGAGGAACGCGCAGCTCCGGCGGCTGCACGGACTGCTTCCACGGCGAGGCAAGACGCTGGAGGTTGGACGCCGCGTCAAGTAGAGCGTTTGCGGTTGGCGGTCCATCGAGCAACGCGAACGCTGGACAAGATGGATTGGATGACGCCGCGAACGCGCGCACCCAATGGACGAGCTCATGCGCGATCTGAGCGATGCAGATCACGGCGCGGTCACCCATCGACGCTCCCCACCGACAGCAAGAAGCGAAGGCCTACACAGAATGTCTACTACAGTGAATGCTGCTGCCAGGCTGGATCGAATTCCCTTTTCACGTTTTCACGTTCGATTGCTTCTGCTGATCGGGAGCGGGCTGCTGCTGGATACGTTCGACATAAACCTGGCCGGTAGCGTGCTGGGGGCGCTCGACAAGACCGGCTTCTCCGATTTGAACCACAACGCCATGTTCATTTCGGCCACCTTCACCGGCATGATGTTCGGCGGCTGGTTCGCAGGAATTCTTGGCGATCGCTACGGCCGACGCTTCAGCTACCAGTTCAATCTGCTTGTTTTTGGCTTTGCGTCGCTGGCGGCGGCCGCGGCACCGAATATCGATTGGCTCATCGCTGCGCGGTTCGTCACCGGACTGGGACTCGGCGCGGAAGTCGTCGTCGGCTATGCGACATTCAATGAATTCCTGCCACCTGCGAGCCGTGGACGCTGGGCTGGCGTGCTGGGAGCCATCGGCAGCTCCGCCCTGTTCATTTCCTCGGTAGCTGGCTTGATCATCATTCCGAGCTTCGGTTGGCGCTGGATGTTCGTGCTTGTCGGTGTGGGCGCGCTCATTGTCTGGTACTTGCGCAAATCAATGCCCGAGTCGCCACGATGGCTGGAAGCGAAAGGTCGTTTGCGAGAAGCGGAAGAGACGCTGCGTCGTATCGAGGACACGGCCGGCGTCACGCGCGCAAGCATCCCCAGCGAACCGACGCCGGAACTTGCGTTAGATTCATCCAGTGCCGCGTTATTCCGCGGCCACCTGTTGTTGCGGACGATCGTCGGCTGCGCATTGATGATCGGTCTCAATACCGTGATCTACAGTTTCATCACGTGGCTGCCCAGCTTTTTCGTGCATCAGGGCCTCAGTATCGACCGCTCGTTGGCGGTCAATATGCTGATGACGTTTGGCGGACCGGTTGGCGCCGTCGTCGGTCTTGTTCTTTCCGACGTATGGGGAAGAAAACCGACACTCATCGCGTTTTCCCTGGCGGGCGCGATTATGGGCGTCATCTATTCGCAGATGACGATTCCATCCGTGATTACGGCGATGGGCTTCTTGCTGGTCGCGGTAACGTACGTCAATGTCGTGATCGTCTGGTCGATCTATGTGCCGGAACTTTTCCCGACCGGGTTGCGTTTGCGCGGTACCGGTGTTTGCAATGCGATCGGTCGGTTGGTGTCGATCTTTATGCCTTATGTGGTTGTCAGCACATTCGGCAGGGCTGGCATCGAAGGCGTGATGGGAGTCGTTTTGGGCGTACAGGTGATCGTGTTGATCATATTGGCTTGCTTCGGCATCGAGACTCGCGGACAGTCCCTGGAGACGCTTTCGCCGCAGAACATTCACTGAGGATCGACGACGCGGACCTGGTGGACCCCGACGGCTCGAGCAACCCACAGACGTTCAAGCAAACCGGCCAGCTTTGGATACGACCTCCGGCCTATTTCGACGGGTCGGTCACAGCAACCCATCGCCGGCAATCCGATACCCATCGCCTCGCAACCCTGTCGTTGCCTGCTCGCATGCGCACCAGTGCCGAGTAGCACGTATCGCAAGGCCGCGCTCGCACTCTGCAGCACCTCCTGCGCCTCGACGCCGACGTAATTCCTCGCGCGCTTTGCGGAAAATCAATCACTGAAGGCCCCCTGCCTTCAGCGTTCGGAAGGATCCATTCGCAATACGTTCCTGCGCGGACAGACCATGGAAGCGGACTGTCCGCATGGGCCAAGGAGGCCGTCATGAAAACCATGTTTGCGATCACCGTTGCAACCTGTCTGTGCGCCGCCACCGGCATCGCGCATGCCGGCGACGCGCAGCGAAAGCAGTTCACGCGCGCCGAGATCCTGGAGTACTCGCTGCGCAATGGTCCGGCAACTCCGCATCCGGAGCACCTGACCTGGCGCGGAGCCGGTTCGACAAAACCGCCGGGAAGCATCGCCCATGTCGGAAAGTTGCGTCCGCTGACGCGTCGCGAAATCGGCATGCTGTTCGGAGCGCGGACGGCGTATGCCGAGTACCGCACGGCCTACGATAGGACGCTGCGCTTGTACCGCGCTCTGGTGCGGGCCGGTTTGTTCAAGGCCGACGAACGGGTTTCGCCAGGCTGAAACCACGGCGATCCCGCTGCATGGCCATGGATCGCCGAATCGCGCCACCTCCGCGACTCGCCTGCGCAAAGCAACGATTGCCCAACAGAACACCCCGCTTCAAGCGGGGTTTTTTTTTCGCGCAGGCGTAATTCTGTGCGCGAAACGCGGAATCCAGTTGCGAGCCCGGTGTTGTCCGGGACCGCAAATTCTCCCGGAGGACGCGCCATGCCGACCAAACTCGATTTCGATTTCAACCGCTCCGTCGCCCGACTGGACACGTCCGCAAGCAGGTCCGGCATCTTCACGCCCGAGATCGCTTCGATCGAGATCAACGAGCAGGCGCTGCCGCGATTCAATGCGGTCGCCCTGTCACTCGCGCCCGAGCTCAAGCCGATGGATCTCGACCAGATCGCCGGCGTTTGCCGGCGCGTGCTGCGCGCAGCGGCCAAGGGCGCGGAGTCGCCCTTCATCAAGGTGCGGCTGCGCCGCGCCGCCGAGATGCGCGCCGCGCTGGCTGATTCCGGCTGGTCGATGGAAACTCCCGCGTGCGACCGCGTGCGCGAGCTGGTTGCGTACATGGACGATCCCGCGGGCCTGCTGCCGGACGACGCGCCAATGATCGGCCGGCTCGACGAAGCGCTGCTCGTCGACATGGCGATGGACGGCCTGCGTGCCGAACTCGATAACTACGCCGATTTCTGCCGCTATCGCCATAGCGAGGCGCTGCGCCTGGGCGTCCCTCCGGAAAGCGCGAACATCGATCGCGCCCAATGGTTCGAAGAGCGTGAACAGGAAAGGCGGCTGGAGCAGCAGCTGCGGCGTGTGCGCGGATCCACCTACGCCTCGGGCAGCATGGAACACGCCTTCCGGGTGTGCTGAGCGGAAATGACTTCCCAGGCTGCTCGGGTGCCCAAATTGGCCGGCGACCGGTTGCGCGGGACCTGGCGGGTGTCCGCGCCCCGGGAGCGGCGGCCCGCTCGTCCACACGGGAAGAAAATCATTTTGCGATATGACCGCAACCGCGCTCCCGGGCGGTTAATGCGCGCGCATACTGGACATGCTGGCGGCTGACGCGGGAGCGCAGACCGAATGAGCCGGTTCGATACGACACGATGGAGCATGGTGCTCAGGGCGCGCGGCGATGCGGCCGAGAATCGCGCGGCGCTCGAAGCGCTGTGTCGTGCTTACCGGCCGCCGGTGCTCGCCTACATACGCGGTCGCGGATTCGGCGGCGATGCAGCCGAGGACCTGACGCAGACGTTCTTCGCGCGATTTCTCGAGCGCGCCAGCCATGCCGACGCCGACCCTGCGCGCGGCCGTTTCCGCGCCTTCCTGCTGACGGCAGTCAAGCGCTTCCTGATCAACGCCGGCGAGGAGGCGCATGCGGTCAAGCGCGGCGGCCGCGTGCATTTCGAATCGCTGGACCAGGAGCATGAAGGTCAACGCGACATCGCGTCCGCCGACGAGACTCCGGAACAAGCATTCGAGCGCGCCTGGGCATTCGTCGTGCTCGACAACGCCATGCGGCGTTTGCGGGCCGAGGCCGAGCATGCCGGCAAGCGCGAGCTGTTCGACCACTTGCGCGATTTCCTGACCGAACCGCCGGACGAAGCCGACTACGCTCACGCTGCCGAAACGCTCAATCTGCGCCGCAACACATTGGCCGTTGCCGTGCATCGCCTGCGTCACCGCCTACGCGAGATGGTGCGCGAGGAGCTGGCCGAAACCGCGACCGGCCGCGACGAACTGGAAAGCGAACTGCGCGAGCTGCGCGCGGCGCTGGGGACAGTCATGCAATAGGAGTTTCCGGAAAGTTTTTGCCGGCCTCGCGTAATCGCGGTCGGCGACTCCTGAATCAGGAGGCAAGCAACGCCATGACGAACCGTCGACCATGATGCACAGCCACGACCGGCTCCATCGGGAGTTCAAGACTACGCGCTGGTCGTTGGTCATGCAGCTCGATGCGCCGCGCGACGCGCGCGGCGCGCTGGTCGACCTGTGCCTGCGCTACTGGTATCCGGTTTACGCCTACGTTCGCCGCTGCGGACACGCGCCATCCATCGCCCAGGACATCACGCGTAACTTCCTTCAGCACTTGCTTGCGCATTTTCAGGAACGCACCGATTTCAAGGCCAAGGGACAGTTCCGCCGTTATCTGCTGGAGCGGCTGAATACCTTTCTCGCAGATGACTGGCGCGCAACGCTGGATGAGGAAGCGTTGCCTGAGCTGTCCGTGCCGCCCCCGGATCTCGAGCGACGCAACCAGAACGACAATGCCCAGGCGACGTCGCCGGAGGAAGCGTATCAACGCAGTTTCGCTCTTGAAATTCTCGCGCGCGCGTTCAAGCGCCTGCGCGAGGAGGCGCAACAAACCGGCCATCTGCCGATGTACGAAGCGCTCGAGCCGTACCTGGCGGTCGACCCCGCTCCGGGTGAGTACGAGGAGATCGCCACGGGTTTACACAGTCGACCACTGGCCCTCGTGGTCGCGCTCAAGCGGCTGCGCCAGCGCTTCCGCGAGCTGATCGGCGATGAGCTGGCCCAGACCGTCAGTTCGGCCGGGGAACTCGAAGCGGAGCAGCAAACGTTGCACGCCGTGCTGAGCCAGCGCCCGTGACGTCGTGAAACTCGTCGGCCTCGCCAATGTGGCAATCGCTGACGACCCCGGCGCCGCGACGCCGGCCGCACGCAGTTCCGCGCTGGCCGATCTCGCGTTCGGCAGCCTCAGCCACGGATCTGTGTCCAGTACTCCTGCATCGGGCGTGACGCTGGGCCGGCATCTCGCCTTCCTGCCGTCGGATACGCTCGAGCTCGATCTTTCCGATCCCACACAACGCCATTTCGGCGACTACGAACTGCTCGAACTGATCGGCGAGGGCGGCATGGGCGTCGTCTACCGCGCACGCCAGACGAGCCTCGATCGAGAGGTCGCGATCAAGCTGCTCGCAGCAGGCCCTTGGGCCTCGCGCGAATTCGTCGATCGTTTCCTGCGCGAGGCGCGCCATGCCGCCGGCATGCAGCATCCGAACATCGTCACCGTGTACGAGATCGGCACGGCCGAGGAACTGCACTTCTTCAGCATGCGCCTGGTGCGAGGGGCAAGCCTCTCGCTGACACTGCGCCGCGACGGCCCGTTGGATTCGCGCCGCGCCGCGGCACTCATGCGCGTCGTTGCCGAAGCGGTCGACTACGCACACAGCCTCGGCGTGCTGCATCTCGATCTCAAACCCGCCAACGTGCTGCTCGACGAGAACGGCACACCGCACGTGGCGGATTTCGGCCTGGCGCGGCGCCTCGATCTCGCGCTTTCGGTCCCGAACAACGAGATCTCCGGCACGCCGAGTTACATGGCGCCCGAGCAGGCTGAACTGGGCAAGCAATCGCTGACGCCGGCGACGGACATCTGGGGCCTCGGCGCGATCCTCTACGAGCTCGTCACCGGTCACCCGCCATTTCGCGCCGACAGCGCCCAGGCGACGCTCGAGCTGGTGCAGAAAAGCACGTTACGGCGTCCGCGGCGCTCGCAACCGAAGCTGCCGCTCGACCTCGAAGCAATCATCGTGAAATGCCTGGCCAAGGATCCGGTGCAACGTTATGCAACCGCACGCGCGCTGGCGGAAGACCTCGCTCGCTTTTGCGAACACCGCGCGGTGCACGCACGGCCACTGCACGCGCCACAACGCATCGCGCGCTGGGCGCGCCGCGAGCCGCGTCTTGCCGCCACCGCGATACTCGCGTTCGGTGCACTCCTGATCGGTCTTGTCGCGACAACGCAGCAGTGGCGGCGCGCGGAAAGCAACGCCGCAACGGCCAGCGAAACATTGTGGGAAAGCCGCCGCGATGCGGCCTTGCGCCTGCAGATGGACGGCAAGGGTTTCGAGGCGCTGCCGGGTCTGCTCGCGAATATCGACGAGCAGGAACGTGCCGGGAAATCCGCGACAGCGCACATCGAACGGCGCGAAATCCACGCAGTCCTCGGCCAAGGTGTCACGCTCCTGCAGCGCATGATCGTGCCAGACGCGATTCCGCTAGCGGTCGAACTGAGCGCCGACGGCAGCTTGATGGCCCTCGCGCTCAGCGATTTCAGCGTGCGCTGGTTCGATACCCAGACACTGCGCGAGCTCGGCCGTGTCGACTTTGAGGATGTTGCGATCTCGGATGGCGAACCACGACTCGCCAAGCTGCTCAGCTTCATCGGAAATCGGCGCCTGCGTGTGACGCTGGACTGGTTTGACTACATGGCCAACCCCAGTGGGGGCAACAGCATTCTGCTCGATCTCGATCGCGCCGCGGTCATTGCGTCGCCGCCGCAGTTCGCCGATCTCCGCGAAACCAGCTACAGCGCGGATGGCAGTTTCGCCCTGCTACGCAACAAGCACGAACAAATCCAACTGTGGCAGGTCGAACCTTGGCGCCAGCTGTCGCCGCTGCTTGCCGAGTCCGAAGTGAAGGGACGACAGATGGGCTGGGCACTCGGCCGCGACGCCCGCTTCACAATAGGTTTCGAAAGCGGCAACCCTTGGCCGGACCTTTACGATCCCCGCAACCTGAATATCATCCGGCCTGTTACGCATCCCCAGGTCACGCTTTCGGCGTGGGCCGAAAGTGCCGACGGGTCCGCTCTTGCGCTCGGCGATGCATCGGGCCGCATGTTCCTGGTCGACTTGCGCAATTCCACCATGCGGCAACTGCCGACACCGCTGGGGCGTGAGGTCACCTGGCTCGCATTCAGCGAGGACGATGCGTGGCTCGCCGCGGCACGTTGGGACGGCGCGGCCTATGCATTCAATGTCGCCACGGGCGAGCCATTGAATGCCGGCCAGATGCAGCACGACTTCGTGCTGCGGCACGTGTCGATCCATCATCACCAGCGCCTGCTGGTCGCTTCCGGCCCGGGCCCGGATGGACCGGGCCGCACTGAGATCTGGCGTTTACCCGAACCGGGGCCGTATGGGGCCGCAGCGAAGCGCCTGGTTGCGAGCCCGACGCGATCGGCGCCCGCCGGCATGTACACGGCTGGTGTATCCATGCAGTCAGGACTGCTTGCTACCGCGGCGATCGACGGGGAAGTGCGGCTGTGGCGCCTGCCGGTTTCGCCGACCTTGCCAATGCGAACCGCACTGCATGTTTCGGGCGCGCTGTACTTCGACGGCGAGCATGTCGTCGATGTCGAATACGCAAAACTGCGCGTCGCATCGACACTCGGCGCGGCGCCTACTCGCTGGATCGAGTTGCCGCAACCGGTCGGCTTTGCCGAGTTGGTCGACGCGGCGCGAACCGTGGTTGCAACCGCAGGTGCCGACCTTTACGTGTTCAATGCGACCACGATGACACCGCGCTATCCCGCGATCCAACTCGCCGCGAACCCGCAGCGGTTGGTCGTAAGCGAAGACGGTGTCACTGCCGTGCTCGCGTTCGGCAGTACGGGTGCTCACGGATTCGAGGAGCGGCTGGAGACCTACGACCTCACGACGGGCCAGCGCCGGCCGGACAGCGCGGTGGTGAGTGGACCGCTGCGCCAGCTCGAGCTTTCTTCCGACGGCTCAAGACTCCTGGCGACCGGACCCGCCAACTCGGCGACCGAGGTTTTCGAGTCGACGACCTTGCGACGTCTTGGCACGTATCGCCACGACGCGCAGACGCCGGTGATCTGGGCGGCGTTCGAGCCCGGATCTCTGCAAGTCCTTCTGATCACCCGCCCGGACGATCCGCGCGCCGACGATGGCAGCCTGGTGTTCTGGGATCCCACCAGCAGTACGGAGCGCGAGCGACGGCCGATACAGCACACCTCACAGATCGGTGTGATCAGTGCACTGCGCACTCCATTCGTTGCCGGCCGCGACCAGGATTTGCTCGACGCAGGCGCCGTTGGCGAACGCAGCGCCCAACGTCTTGCGCGCGATGAGGCGACCGCTGCACTCGCCGTCAGTCACGACGGCCGCCTGATCGCACACGCGTTCCGTCGCGAGGTGCAACTCCACGATGCGGAGACGGCCTCTGCGGTCGGCGCGCCGCTGTATGCGGACATCAATCCAGCCGACTTGGTGGTGCAGCTCGCTTTCTCGACGGACGACCGACAGCTGCTAGGCCGCACCGCTCTGGGTCATTGGCTGCTGTGGCCGGTCGCGGCAGACACGCGGCCGCTCGCAGAAATTCGACAGGACGCCGTTCTACTCGTGCCTGCATCCGGCGCACAGCATGTCGTGCGCCTACCGGATGCTGTCGAAAGCCAACGCTTGCGAACCCGCGATCCCGGCGCCTGGCCGGTGGCGGAGACGCGGCCTCTGCCCCGCGCGGCGCGCGAGGTTGCGGGCGCACAAATACCGGCGCGAAGTCCGCGCACGAGCCCACTGCTGCTGGACCTTACCGACGCGTATGCGCTCGCGCCGGATTCGGTCCTCAATTCCGTCCAACGCGTTTTTGCGGTCATGCGTCCGTTTCCGCTGGGCATCGTCCGCCTCCGCGGTATCGACTACGACGCGCGCGGTGCGGTCGAACTGCACACGCTGGAAGGAAACGGCGCGAGCGATGGCAGCGGTGGACCGGCCCAGCGCGTCACCGGCATCCGCGTACCGCCGACGCCGATTGCGGCGTTTCATGTGCTGATGTTTGCGCAGCAAGCGACACCGAGCCCGTACGGCAAAACCTACGCAACGGTCCGTGTGCACTACCAGGGCGGCGGCGAAGCCCTGCTGCCGATCCGCGCACAACGTGAGGTGCCGGGCTGGATCGATGAGGATATTCCAGTACCGCTCGCCTGGGTGTTCGGCGATAACCATCGGCTGATGGGCTACCAGAGACAGCAGATGATCAGCGACCCGCGTCTGCCGAATCCGCATCCGCAGCGCCTGATCGCGACGCTGGATCTCGAAGCCGTGCAAAGCAACTTTTCCGCACCTGTTTTTTTCGCGGTCACCGCCGAGCCCGTAATCGCCGCAGACGATTCCGGTATCCCTCCCGATGAGGGAGACGTGAAACCGACACCGGAATCCTGAAACTCCATCGTTTCCCGCACGCGGCGGGCCCTGCCGCGCGCGACTCGCCAGCCGCCCATCGCGGTTGCGCAGGATCGTCGGGGCCGAACAATTGCGGCCTGATCAACCGCAAGGAGCCATGCATGAAAACGTTGACCAAGATTGCAACCTTGCTATTCACGCTCGCGCTTTCCACCGCCACCACGGCAGCGCATGCCTGCGGCGAAGTCATGTACCGCATGGGCGGCGCGCTGCGCTACCACGCTTTCATCACGCGCCACCCGGCCGAGATCCTGCTCTACGCGGGCCCACTCGGACCGCAGCATTCCGACGCGGAGCGCACCAAGTTCCACGACAACCTGGAAAAGGCCGGTCACAAGGTGACCGTGCTGACCGATCCCGACGCCCTGCCGCAAACGCTCGCGACGCACTCGTACGACGTGATCATCGCCTCAGCGGCCAACATGGATGTGATATCGGCGCAGATCCCGAAAGCTTCGCGCGAACCGACGCTGATACCGGTGCTGCGCCGCGACGCATCCGATGAAACAGAAATGCGCGCGCGCTTTCCGCGCCTGGTTACCGAGGACGCGAACCTCAACCAGTTTCTGAAATCGATCGAGCAGTCCATGAAGGCGCGTGGGACATGAACAACGCGCAGCAGTCCGGATCCGCCTCAGAAAGGGGCCTCACCAAGCGCCGCGGATGCGGATGCGGAGCCGGACTGCTGCTGGCGTTTGGCGCCGCAATCGGGGCGCCTGCCAACGCGCATGAGACCGATTCGAACGATGAGTCGCTCGGTGAATCGTCAGAATCTTCCAAAGGCCACGGCTCGATCTCAATTGGCTACCAGAACACGCTGGTCAACGGAAGACTGGATGACGCGGGTTCGTCCGTAGCGATAGGATCAGTACGCATTCAAAGCATCTATCTGGGGCTCGATTACTTCTTCGCCGACCGCTGGTCGATCCACGCCGGCCTTCCATTCATCGAAAGTCGCTACCGCGGCATGAGACCGCATTGCCCAACTGCGATGCCTCCGCAATGCCAGCCGCCGCAGCCCGTGCTGTCGCGCCCGCATCCGGAGTCCCAATTCCTCGATGACGGCGATTTCCATGGGACATGGCAAGACTGGACGCTCGGCGTGTCCTATTACACGAACATCGGCAACTACTACATCACGCCATCCATCACCGCGCTGATTCCGAGTCATGACTACACTTTCTTTGCCCAGGCTGCGGTCGGACAGAATCTCAATAAACTCGCCGTCGGTATCGCGCTCGCGCACCAGTTCGATTTCACCGAGATCTACTACAGCGTCGGCTATGCCTATGTATTCGCCGAGAGAACCTTGGGCGTGAGCATCAACCACAGCCGCATCGATCTCGAACTCGGATATTTCCTCAGTCCTCGACTCTCGGTGCGCCTGTTCAGCCTCAGCAAGTTCGGTGGCGGTCTTAAGCAGTCAGAACTTATGACAGACAACCGGACCAACGAAGTGTGGTATCACCACGACCAGATCTCTTCACATGAATACGCCAACCTTGGCCTCGGCGTCGACTACAGTTTGGGTGACAAGTACACCTTGTCCGCGTCCGTGCAAACTCTCGTTTGGGGCCGAAACGTGTACAACTTCAAATATTCCGCCGACCTGAGATTGAGCCGCGAGTTCTAGGAGTCCCCGGAACGCGCATCCTCCGGTTCTTGCCGTGTGCATGAGCGAAGCGGGCTTGCTACAGCGCGGCCTGCATTGCGATGAGTCATCACAGGGGTGAGCGCGGTCGCCAAGCCAACAGCGTCGTGCTACGTCGCGGCAGTGTGAACTCGTAATCGATCGCATGGATTCCTGAATCTCGGGTTGAACTCGTCATTGTGACGAGTCGTTGTCACCGGTATTTGGGAGGACATGTCATGCGAAAGCACATCGTGAATTCACCAGGTCTGCGGCTGTTGCCGCTCGCAGCGGGGCTGGCTATGGTCCTGACACATGGATCTCTGGCGCACGCTCGGAACGAAGGCCGTGGAGCGCCGCAGTTTCAGCATCGTCAGGACGAAACAGGCACCGACCTACTCGCAGCCGGACGACAGCTTCATCGCCAGTCGCCATTGACGCCGGAACAATCCGAGCGCGACCGCAGAACCACCGTCGTCAGAAACTGCAACGACCACGGCTCAGGCAGCTTGCGCGACGCCGTGGCGGGCGCCGTCAGCGGCGACACGATTGATCTCGGGCGGCTACATTGCTCAGCGATCACGCTGACCAGCGGTGCAATCGACATCGCAGTCGATGATTTGACAATCAAGGGTTCGCGCCATCACACACTCCGTATCGACGGAAACCATGCCGATCGCGTGCTCAACGCTAGCGGCGTCGGCACGTTGACGGTGTCAGATCTGACCTTGACTCATGGACGCAGCGCCGTGACATCTGGCGACAACGGCGGTGGATGTCTTTTGACGAATGGAGCGTTGACCTTGAAACGTGTCCAGATCACGGATTGCGAGTTGGTTGCCGAAGACGCGGCACGAGGCGGTGGGGTCTATGCCTACGGGGCGATGATCATCAGGGACAGCACAATCAACGCGAACACAGCGCGCGGCAATGTGGCCGTGGGTGGCGGCATTTGGGGTTATGGGAGTGCGGTCGTCACCGATACGCTGATCAGCGGCAATGCAGCAACGGCAGTCTCGGACGTCAGCAGCGTCGTTGCGTCTGGAGGAGGCGCTCTCGTCCTTGGCGACTTCGAGTTGACCGACAGCGCGCTCAGCGACAATGCGGCGATGGCATCGACTTCGTACGCCGGCTCGGCCGCTATCGCCAACGTCGCGGGCGCCTTGGCGATCGGTACGATCAGCCTGACTCGCAGTACGGTCAGCGACAACGCCGCTGAGGCAATCAACACCTCATCAGATGCCGTCGCCTACGCGTATGCGTATTCAATAGGCGGGGGTATGCGCGCGGGCACGTTCGTTATTTCGGACAGCACTGTCAGCGGCAACAGCACGTCTGCCGTTGCCAGCAATCCCCTGGGCATCGCCATTGAAGGTTCGCGTGGTGCTGGCTTCACGACATTGACCCCTGGCGACACACCCGTGGTCAGCGTTGTGAACAGTACGATCAGTGGCAATACGTCGTCCCGATCGGAAATCGCCCTCTATCCCTATGGGTACGCCGCCGGCGGCGGCATCTTCGGGAACGGCGGCACGCTGGATGTGCGCAATTCGACCATTGCTTTCAACACGGCCGAGACCGGCGGCGGCATTTACCAATACAGAGCGCTGAGCGCGAGTGCGGAGAGCACGATCGTCGCCAACAACTCCTTCGCAGCCGACGGCTCGGACTTTGATGTCGGCAGTGCGATCAACGTCACCGGAGCGAACAACCTGATCATGAGCTCGAGCGCGGACCTCACCTTGCCCGGCGGCACCTTGTCCGTCGATCCGAGGCTGGCGCCGCTTGCCGACAACGGCGGCCCAACGCTCACACATGCGTTGCGCTCGGGAAGTCCGGCAATCAATTCGGGCAACAATGCAGGCGGACTTCGCTTTGACCAGCGTGGCCACGGTTTCCCACGAAAAGTTGGGCCCGCCACCGACATTGGTGCCGTCGAGAAGCGCGGCGGACACTAGCAAGCGTATGACGCTCTATCGCGCGAAACGAAGGCGGGCGGCATTGAAATCGCCGCCCGCACCTGCTGCATCCGGCTTCGCGCCAGTCGGCATGACTTCGAGATAGAGGCCGCCACCTCCGGCCAGCTTGTATGGCTTCTCGCGCGGCGATGCGTTGCGGACTGCGATAGCTGTGAGCACCTTTGCGGTCAGCATTGTGGGGGCATCTGCGATGACGCCTGGCCAGATTTTGCATGGATGCAACGATACCGCTTTGGGCATCGTCGGACAGCACCACAATAAAAAACCCCGCAAATTGCGGGGTTTTTTTTTGGACTTCCTTGGACGTCGATGGACTTCGCCGGAAGTGCCACTTGGAGGCCAGGGTCGGAATCGAACCGGCGTACGCGGCTTTGCAGGCCGCTGCATGACCACTCTGCCACCTGGCCGGGTGACTTGGCGCGCCTCGCATCCGCGGGCGGACACGGAGCTTATCTGCGCGTTTCGGAAAAAACAAAACCTCGGCGGACCGAGGTTTTTGCTGTATGGCTTGGATGGCCCCCGATGTGGGTTGTACATCCCCAGCCAGACGATGGTTCGTCGCGACATTCGAAGCGGTGAACCAGACGTGGAGCGGGAAACGAGACTCGAACTCGCGACCCCGACCTTGGCAAGGTCGTGCTCTACCAACTGAGCT
>Ga0193717_1000579_pt1 | contig 24154 bp, 21 predicted proteins | sample U2c2metaG_FD_145900 | JGI IMG/M metagenome (GOLD analysis project Ga0193717, IMG submission 145900) | Soil microbial communities from a riparian zone of the East river system, Colorado, United States - U2c2 | ecosystem: Environmental > Terrestrial > Soil > Riparian zone | place: USA: East River...
GCAGTCCGTGTTGCGCTCGGTGCTAGCGACGGCCGCGCTCGACGACGTGGTCGTGGTGATGGACGCCGACGACACCCACGACCCCGCCCTGATCCCCTTGCTGCGGAAAGAGATCGTCGCCGGCGCGGACGTCGCCATCTGCTCGCGGTTCGTCGGCGGCGGCGACGACACCACCGCCCCGTTCGGCAGGCGCCTGCTCTCCAGGGGCGCGGCGGTCCTGTTCAACCGCACGCTCAAGGTCGACGGCGTGCGCGACTTCACCAGCGGCTTCCGCGCGTACCGGGTCAGCCTCCTCGACCGGGCCGCGCGCCACTGGGGCGAACGGCTCATCGAGGAGCAGGGCTTCGCGTGCATGGTGGAGCTGCTGCTCAAGCTCCGCCACTGCCGGCCGGTGATCACCGAGGTCCCGCTGACGCTGCGGTACGACCGCAAGCAGAGTGTCAGCAAGCTCCGGGTGGGGCGCACGATCGTGCAGTACGTCAAGCTGCTGACCCGCGACCGGCTCTCGCCCGCGCCGTACCGGGCGCTGTGATGGACAGCGAAGATGTCGTGGTGGCGGGCGGCGGGATCTGCGGTCTCGCCACGACCTACCGGCTGATGCGCGCCGGGCATCGGGTCACGCTGCTCGAGAGCAGCGACCAGCTCGGCGGGCTCGGCACCTTCTTCCGGTGGCGCGACGAGTGGGTCGAACGCTTCTACCACTGCGTCATGCCGACCGACGACGAGCTGCTCGGGCTGCTCGCGGAGCTGGGCCTGCGAGACGACGTGCGTTGGCGCGCCACGACCATGGGCATGGTCGTCGATGGGCGCCACTACCCGTTCAACTCGGCGAAGGACCTCCTGCGGTTCACCCCGCTCGGGCCCATCGACCGCGTCCGCTTCGGCGCGGCGTCGCTGCTGCTGCGCAGGTTGGGGCGTGGCAAGGATCTCGACGGCACCCGCACCGAGGACTGGCTGCGCGGCATCTACGGCGACACCGTGTGGACGACGTTGCTCGCGCCGATGTTCGGCTCGAAGTTCGGCCGGTCCTTCGGTGACGTGCCCGCGCTGTACCTGTGGCAGCGGCTCGGCAGGGAACGCAACGTCGCCACCCGCGGGTACCCGGCGGGCGGCTACAAGGCGATCATCGACGCGCTCCGCGCCGCGATCGAGGATGGCGGCGCCGTCGTGCGCACCGCCACCCCGGTGCTTGGCATCACGGGCGCCGGACGGATCACGTTGCCGGACAACGAGGTCATCGAGGCGGACCACGTCGTGTCGACGCTGCCGCTGCCGCTGCTCCGAAGCCTGGCCGACGAGGACTTGGCGGTACGGCTGCCTTCGGTGCGCCTGCCGTACCAGGGCGTGGTCAACGCGTTGTTCTTCCTGCGGCGGCCGCTGTCCGGCCACTACTGGACGCCGGTCGTGCGGTCGGGCACCGAGTTCGACGGGGTCGTGGAGATGTCGGCGCTGGCCGGCGAGCACGACGGCCGCCACCTGGTGTACGTCATGCGGTACACCGACCGGGAGTCCGACCTGTACCGGGAGGACGAGACCGACATCGCGGCGCGGTGGACCACCCAGCTCCGAGACCTGTACTCGCTCGCGGACAGCGACATCGACGACGTGCGGATCTTCAAGGCGCCGTTCGTGGAACCGGTGTACCCGTTGGGATATCTCGCGCAACGGCCGCCGGTCGAGGTGCCCCACACCGCACTGCTGCTGGCCACCACCGCGCACGTGTACCCGAACGTCACTAGCTGGAACTCCAGCGTCGAGCTGGCCAACCACGTGGCAGGACTCCTGACCGGCCAGCCGGTTCACCGGAACGCGCAGCACACCGCAGGAGACAAGGCGCAGCTCTGACTACTGAAGCCCGGACCGGACCGAGGTGATGCGCTGGGTGTTGAAGCCGAGCCAGTGCATGCGGCCGACGTAGCGTGCGTGCTCGACCTTGATGCAGCGGTCCATGATCACTGTCGCGCCGCCGTCTTCCGCTGTCTCGGCGCCGGTCTGGTTGATCACGCCGAACTGGCACCAGAGGGCACCGGCGCCGATCTGTACCGTCTGCTGGGCGATCTCGGGGAGTGCGTCCGGTGCGCGGAAGACGTTGACGATGTCCACCGGCTCTGGGACGTCCAGCAGGCTCGGGTAGCTGGTCTCGCCCAGGATCTCCGTCGCGCGGGGGTTCACGGGGATCACGCGGTAGCCGTGTCGCTTGAGGTAGTAGCCGACGAAGTAGCTGGCCCGCAGCTCGTTGTTCGACAGGCCCACGATCGCGATCGTCTTCGCGGTGTTGAGCACCCGCTGGATCTCCAGCGAGTCCTGGTAACGCGACTGTTCCGCCTCCCCGGAATTCAATGTGTTGGTTGCGTTGGGAACGGCGAGTTCTGTTTGGTCACGTGCTTGTGGCTGGTTTGCGTCACGTTCCCCTGAGGTGCGGTTGGGAAGCACTCGGCCTGATTCCGATCCCGGGGTTGGCACAGGAAGTGTCATGCGAGCTCCTTTCCCACGGTGGCGAAGGCCTGCTCGAGGTCCCAGGTCAGGTCCTCGACCGACTCGGTGCCGACCGACAGCCGCACCGTCCCGGGGCCGACACCGGCGGCGCGCAGTTCCTCGTCGCTGAGCTGGCGGTGCGTGGTGCTGGCGGGGTGGATGATCAGGCTCTTCGCGTCGCCGACGTTCGCGAGGTGCGACCAGAGGGTCACGCCGCGGATGAGTGCCTGCCCGCCGTCCCGGCCGCCGGCGACGTCGAACGAGAACACGGCGCCGGCGCCGCGCGGCAGGTACTTCTCGACCAGCGGCCGGTACGGGCTCGTCGGCAGGTCGGGGTAGGTCACTCTCGACGCCAGGTCGTGCGAGGAGAGGAACTCGGCGACCAACCTGGCATTGTCGACGTGGCGGTCCATCCGCAGCGACAGCGTTTCCAACCCCTGCAGGAACAGGAAGGCGTTGAACGGCGACAGCGCGCCGCCGAGGTCGCGCAGGGTCTCGGCCCGCAGCTTCATCAGGTAGCCGTAGGTCCCGAACGTCTCGTGGAACCGCAGGCCGTGATAGGCCGGTGACGGGTCCGCGACCACGGGGAACCGTCCGTTGGACCAGTCGAACGTCCCGGCCTCGGCGACCACGCCACCGATGCTCGTGCCGTGACCGCCGATGAACTTCGTCGCCGAGTGGACCACGATGTCGGCGCCCCACTCGATCGGGCGACACAGGTAGGGCGTTGCGAAGGTGTTGTCGACGACCAGCGGCACGCCGTGCTCGTGCGCGATGGCCGCCACCGCCTCGATGTCGAGCACGTTGCCGGCGGGGTTGCCGATGGTCTCCGCGAAGAACGCCTTCGTGTCGGCGCGCACCGCGTGGCGCCACGCGTCGAGATCGTCGGGGTCGACCCAGGTCAGCTCGACGTTCATCTTGCGCAGCAGGTGTTTGAGCTGGTTCACCGTGCCGCCGTAGAGCGCCTGGGACGACACGACGTGATCGCCCGGCTGCAGCAGCGTGAAGAGCGCGGCCGCCTGCGCGGCGATGCCGCTGGCGAACGCCACCGCGCCGGCCGCGCCCTCGAGGTTCGCGACGCGCTCCTCGAACACCGCGACGGTCGGGTTCATGATGCGCGAGTACGTGTTCCCGTACTCCTGCAGGTTGAAGTAGGCGGCCGCCGACTCCGGGTCCTCGAACACGTAACTGGTCGTCTGGAAGATCGGCACCGCGCGTGCGCCCGTGTTCGGGTCCGGCCGTTGCCCGGCGTGCAACTGCCGGGTCTCGAACCCGAACTCGTGGTCGGCCTCGACACGGGGGGAATCGTCGGTCACCAATACCTCATTCTCATTCGGCCAGGAAACGGCGGACGATCGGTGTCTGTCGTTGTTCTTCCAGAAGGAAGCAGTCGTGGCCGTACGGTGCGTCGATCAGGTGCAGCTCGGTCGGCTTGCCAAGGGCGCGCAGCGCGTCGTCGATCTCCTCGGACGCCGACGGCACGTAGAGCCAGTCGGAGCTGAACGTGATCAGCAGCGTGCGCGCCGAGACGCCGTCGAGTGCCCGCCTCAGTGAACCGCCGCCGTACTGCCGCGCGAGGTCGAAGTACGTCAGCGCACGCGACATCGTGAGGTAGGTGTTGGCGTCGAAGCGCTTGACGAACGAGTCGGCCTGGTGGCGCAGATAGTTCTCCACCTCGAACTCGGGTTCGGTGATGGTGTACCGGATGTCGTCGGCGAACTGCAGCCTGCGGCCGAACTTGTCGTGCAGGGCCGGCGCCGAGAGGTAGGTGACGTGACCGACCATCCGCGCCACGCCCATGCCGGCGTCGGGTGTGCGGCCCGTGCCGTAGTAGTGGCCGCCCTGCCACGCCGGGTCGCGCATGATCGCCTCGCGCGCGATCGCGTTCCACGCCATGCCTTGCGGGTGCAGGGCATGGGTGCTGGCGATCACCACGATGGCGTCGACCTGGTCGGGGTACAGGATCGCCCACTCCAGCGCCTGCATCCCGCCGAGCGAGCCACCGGCCACCGCCGCGAGCCGCTCGATGCCCAGCGCGGCCAGGAACGCGCGTTCGGTCCGGACCATGTCCGCGACCGTGAGCACCGGGAAGTCCGACCCGTACGGCCGGTCGGTCGCGGGGTCGGTCGACGACGGGCCCGTCGTGCCACGGCAGCCACCGAGCAGGTTCGTGGCGACGACGAAGAAACGATCGGTGTCGAACGCCTTGCCGGGGCCGATCATCCCGTCCCACCAGCCGAGTGCCCCACCGACAGCGCCGTCGCGGTCCTCTGCCGCGAACCCGTCCCGCGTGCTCGCCGCCGGCTGGACCGTCGAAAGCCCGGCCGCGTGGGCGTCGCCGCTGAGGGCGTGGCACACGAGAATCACGTTGTCGCGCTTGGGTGCGAGGGTGCCGTAGGTCTCGTACGCGACGCGGACGGGATGCAGCTCCCGACCACAGTCGAGTCGCACCGGCGTCGGCAGATCGAGGTATCGCGTCTCCACACTGCCGACCGAACCGGCCGCTAGCGTCGACGCGGGCACCATGGCCGCATCATAGCCAGATCGGCACGTCCCGCGACCCGGAGTCACAGTGCGTCTCGGAGTCTGAGAAGCAGGTCAGAGCCGGTGTACGGTCCGTCACATGACGACGATCGACAGCATCGACAACGGGGTCAACGTCCAGGCGTTGCTCGACGCGCGCGAAGCGCTGAAGGAGTCCCCCGAGGCCGCCCAGTTCACCTGGCGTGCGACCACGCGGTGGGAGAACGGCGTGCACACCACGACGACGGTCAAGGACTTCTTCGGGCTCGGTGCGGAACAAACCCACAAGGCCGAGTCGACGTTCACGGCCGACCACCCGGAGGTCTTCGCGGCAGAGGACCACGGCATCACGCCGATCGAGTACCTGCTCGTCGGTCTGGCGAGCTGCCTGACGGGCGGCGTCGCGTCCATCGCGCAGAATCGCGGCATCCAGTTGCGTTCGGTTGAGGCAACCGTCGAGGGCGCGCACGACATCCGCGGGATCCTCGGCGCCGACAGCGACGTCCGCAACGGCTACAACGGCATCAAGGTGACGTTCAACATCGACGCGGACGCGTCCAAAGAGGACATCGAGGCGCTGGTGGCCCAGTCGCAGAAGCGTTCTGCCGTGTTCGACGCGCTGACCAACCCCACGGACGTCACCGTCGAAGTTGCCTGAGCACACCACCACGGTCGTCATCGGCGCGGGCCACGCGGGACTGGCGGCGAGCCACTTCCTCAGCGAGCGGGCGATCGACCACCTCGTGCTCGAGCGCGGCGAAGTGGCGAACTCCTGGCGACGTGAACGCTGGGACTCGCTGCGGCTGCTCACTCCCAACTGGCAGAGCCGGTTGCCGGGCCACCGTTATGGCGGCCCGGATCCCGACGGCTACATGACGATGGGCGAAGTGGTCGAGTTCATCGATCGCTTCGCCGCACTGTCGCGTGCACCCGTCCGCACCGGCACGACCGTCACGTCGTTACGGCGCACCGACGACGGCTACCACGTGACGACCGATCGCGGCGAGATCGGTTGCCGGACAGTGGTTATCGCCAGCGGCGCCTGCAACCGGCCGGCCGTGCCGCGGCTCAGCGAGGCGGTGCCGGCCGCCGTCGAACAGGTCACGCCGTTCGGCTACCGCGGCGCCGACCGGCTGCCAGATGGCGGCGTGCTCGTCGTCGGCGCGTCGGCGACCGGCGTGCAGTTGGCGGCCGAGCTTCAGCGATCAGGCCGGCAGGTCACGCTGTCCACCGGGGAGCACGTGCGGTTGCCACGCATGTACCGCGGCCGCGACGTGTTGTGGTGGATGGACGCCGCGGGCGTGTGGGACCAGCGGTACGACGAGGTGCCCGACCTCACCCGGGCCCGTCGTTTGGCGTCGCCACAACTCGCCGGGACGCCGACGCGGGCGACGCTCGACATCAACGCGCTCACCAGAATGGGCGTTGAGCTGGTCGGCCGTTCGGCGGCCGTGCGGGACGGCGAGATGCTGTTCTCCGGCGGGCTCCGCGCCGTGATCTCGCTCGCCGACCTCAAGATGGCACGGCTGCTGAACACCTTCGACGAGTGGGCGCTCGCTTCCGGGCAGGACGTCAAGCCTTCGGAACGCTTCGAGCACACGCACGTGCCCGCGTCGACGCGGTTGCGGCTGGACCTGCGCGGCGGTGCGATCCGGACCATCGTGTGGGCAACGGGTTTCCGGCCCGACTACACGTGGCTCGAGGTGCCCGTGGTCAACGAGAAGGGCCACCTGAACCACGACGGCGGCGTCGTCGACAGCCCCGGCTTGTACGCACTGGGACTACCCGTCCTGCGACGCCGCAAGTCCACCTTCATACACGGCATCGAGGACGACGCGCGTGAGGTGATCGATCACCTCACGCGGTACCTGGCAACGCGCTGATGATTCGTGAACCTGGAGTCATTCGCTGGGCCGCGTTACCGGCAATTTCAGCACTTTTCGAACAGTCTTAATGCGCCTGTTGCCACGGTCGAGGTCGAGTTCTGCCATCTCAAAATCATACATCTTCATTGACTCGAAGGTGTGTTCGACCATGTTTAGCGCGTTCTCAAATTCTGTCTGATGTGCAGCACGGTTGCGCTCTATGACACGGTACAGTAATGCGCGTGCGCGATCAGAACGTTCAAAAACGCAGGCCTGCATGATTGCCATCACCACTAGCGACCGACTACGCGGCCTCGAGGGAAGCCCGTCGCGCAGGAGCTTCAACGCTCCGAACGCCACCGACTCCTTCTCGCCCAAAAGGGCGCGGATATCCTCGGCTTTCCTGGAACGAACATTTGCCAATTGAGCTACCGCGAATGATAGTATTGCGATTGCCAAGGCCAAAATTGATACGGCAAGTTTTATGGACTCCATTGGGCACCTCCACGGGCACCGTCGTCTTTGACACGTGTCCTACTTCACTGTGTCGCACGAAGCCGCCAGGCGTTACCCGTGTAGCGATTCAGGTCGTTGGATGTTATTGCCCTGCCGGTGTCTGCGCGCTCTCCGTCGCGGTGCGGTAGGAGCGATCGGCGATGTCTCGCAGCGTCTGCGGGTTGGCTTGGTCGACCCGTTTGAGGTACAGGCAGGCCTTGCCGGTCTGGTGCTGTCCGAGTTGGGTCAGCAGGTCCTCGTACAGGTCCAGGCCGCCGGTCAGGTAGAGCACGGTCTGCGCCTTGCGTGGCGAGAAACCGACCGCCACGGTGTCCCCCTCCCGGCCGGACGGATAGCGATAGTGCCGCGACCCGAACCCGATGATCGACGTGCCCCACAGCACCGGAGGTTGCCCGGTGACGTCGCGAATGAGGTCAACGAGCAGGTGGGCGTCGCCCCGCCGCTGCTCGTCGGCGATCGAACTGATGAAAGCGCCGACGTCGCCGTCGGTCGCGGTGGTCTTGTTGTCTGCCACGCTCGCGCACCTCACTACCGGACGTTGTGCCGTACAGAATTGTCCTGATCACCAGACGGCGCAAGAGGTTCTACCGCGCTGTTCTGTGTGCTGGGTGCGGAATGTGGCGCGTTACCGTTACGCCAGGAGCATGATCGGCGATCACACTCGTGTGACCGAGCCGACCATCGCTGTCCGCGTTCTGAACGAGTTGCGACGTTGCAGCGTCGCTCTTGATGACGACGAACTCGCGCACCGGTTGGGAGTCAGCCCTCGACAGACGATCAATCAGGTGTGTCGCGGACTGGAACAAGCCGGCCGATTGCGCCGTTACGTTGGTTCTGGCGGCAAGATCGTCAATGACATCCGCCACGGTGACGACCATGCGTCGCAGACCGCGACAACCGCCGACACGGCAGCTGACCTGGCCGGCGACGTCCACACACGTCCGGCCGGTGACAGTCGTGAACAACGCCACGCTGAGCGGGTCATGCTCGAACTACTGAGTGACCGTCTTGGAGTGGCGCTCAGACCCCGGCGAATAGCACTCGATGATGGTGTTCGCGTCGAGGTCGACGGAGCCGATGACAATCTGTCGATCTTGGTCGAAGCATGGGCACATCAAGGGCCACCGAAAGTGGCACAGAAGCACAAGGTGTTGGCTGATGCCCTCAAACTGCTCACCGTCGCCGCGACACTGCCGGTCGTCCCTCGGTTGGTGCTATGCCTGTGCGATCCCGAAGCTGCCCGCCATTTCATCACGGCACGATCATGGGCATCCCACGCCCTTCGCGCCTTTGCCGTCGAGGTCGTCGTGGTCGAACTGCCTATCGATCTGAAAGCCGCGGTCCTCGCCGCCCAGCAACGCCAGTTCCGGTAGGCGCCACGGCGTTCGCCGACGGCAGAACGGTCCAGCGCGCACTACCTTTCGGGAGCACCCGGGCGACGCCGATCGTTGTACCCGGTGATGACGAACCAACTTCGCTTCCGCGTGCTCGGCGACTCGATCGCCGCGGGCGTCGGGTGCCGGCACGCCGGCCAAAGCATCGGCTTCCTGCTGGCAGACGAGCTGCGCGCGGCAGGACGGCCGGTGCGGCTCACTGTCCACGCCGTGCCCGGCGCCCGGTCGGCCGACCTCGCTCCCCAGGTCCGCGCGGCGGTCGCCGCCGGCGTCGACCTCGCCCTCATCATCGTCGGCGCCAACGACCTCACCACGTTCACCCCGCCCGCGGTGGGCGCCCGGCTGCTGCGCGACGCGGTGGCGGACCTCCGCTCGGCCGGCGCTCGCGTGGTCGTGGTCCCCGCCCCGGACCTCGGGATCCTCACCCAACTGCCAGCCGTGTACCGGACCTTCGTCTCACAGGTGAGCGACTTCTACGCCCGCGCACAGGCCGACGCCGTCACCGACGCCGGTGGCACCGTCGCGGCCGTCGGCGCCGACCTGCACAGCCGGTTCGCCGGCGATCCCGCCCTGTTCTCGGACGATCGGTTCCACCCCTCCCCAGCGGGCTACGCCGCGATCGCCGCCGCGCTGACCCCGTGGGTCCTGGCCGCGGCCGCCGATCCGGCGGCGTGAGCAGACGCCGGATCGCGTTCACGCGACGGACTTCACCCGAATCCCCCTTGTTCACCCGGCGGTTCCGCGCGACTGTGAGGGTTATTCACAACTCCGACCGGGAGGGTAGGCCGCCGTGCGTCCAGCGACGGCGCTGGTCATGTTCCGGCCCAGCGAGGGTAGGCCGGAGGCCTGCCCGAGCGGTCGGACACGCACACCACCTACCGACCCAGCCACCGACCCATGACCAGCGCCGTCGCTGCACGGCGGCCTGCCCGAGCGGTCGGACACGCAACCACCTCCACAACCCAGCCACGCACCCCGTTGTGAATCACCCTCCTTTGAATAGGACACTGTGTAGACGGTGGCAGCGAAGCGGAGGTACGTACGTGGTCGGAGGCACAAGCGGGACGGTTTCGGAGCGGCGTTTCACCTGTTAGGACGCGCCCGAGCGGCTCGCCGCGCGATGGTAGTACTTCTCGCATCTGAACGTGTTCCTTCCGCTCGGGGCAGGAAGGGGGATCGGTGGTCCGCTATGTCCTACGCAAGGCGACCGGCTGGCTGGTGATGGTCGTCGTGGCCACCAACGCGACGTACTTCCTCGCTAGCTGGTTCCTCGATCCCAGGTCGAACTACCGCGAGCTGCGGCCGGTGCGCACCGACGAGCAGATCAGCCACGCCCTGGCCCCCTACGGCCTCGACCCGCAGACGTCGGTGCTGGACCGTTGGTGGCACTGGCTGACCGACGTGTTCCTGCACTTCGACTGGGGCCACTCGCCGACCGGCGTGCCGGTCAACTCCGAGGTCCCGCACCGAGTACTGATCAGCGGCCAGTTGATCACCATCGGGGTCGTGGCATCGGTCGTCATCGGCGTCGCGCTTGGCGTCTACACCGCGAGTCGGCAGTACGGCCTCACCGACCGGGTCACGCAGACGCTGTCGGTGGTGCTGTTCAACGTGCCGACCGCGGTCAGCGCGCTGGGCCTGGTGTTGTTCGCGGTGTGGCTCAACCAGCGTCTCGGCTGGACGTTCCTGCACGTCGCCGGCGCGACCACGCCAGGCGGCGTCGACGGCGCGTGGGCGAACATCCTCGACCGGGCCAACCACCTGATCCTGCCCACCGTCAACCTGACCTTGCTCGGCTATGTCGGGTGGCACCTCACCCAGCGGACGCTGTTGCTGGACACCATCAACGCCGACTACGTGCGGACCGCGCGGGCGACCGGGCTGACCAGGGCGCAGGCGATCCGGCGGCACGCGCTGCGGGCGTCGCTGATCCCGACCGCCACGTCGGTGGCCTTCACCATCCCGGCGGTGCTGACCGGCGCGATCATCACCGAGACCGTCTTCGGCTGGGAGGGCATGGGTCGGTACTTCATCCAGACGATCGGCAAGAACGACGTGCACGGCGCGGTCGCGGTGGCCGCGTTCGGCGCCGTCATCACCGCGATCGGCGCGATCCTCGCCGACATCGCCACGGTGCTGCTCGACCCGAGGGTACGGGTGAGCTGATGACTGACGTCCTGGTCAACAGTTCCGCTGTCGCGCCACCGTTGCGACTGGGCCGGTTCCGTCTCTATCTGCGTCGGTTCGCGCGCAACCGAGCCGCCCTTGTCGGGGTGGCGATCCTGGCGCTGCTCGTCGGCTACGCCACCCTTGGCGCTCTGCTGACCCCGTGGGACTGGTCCGACCAGGACTTCCTCGCCCTGACCCAGCCACCGACCAGCGCCCACCCGCTCGGCACGAACCAGGGCGGGAACGACGTGCTCGCCCAGACCGTGCACGGGCTGCAACGGTCACTGGTCATCGCGTTGAGCGTGTCGGTGTTGACCCTGCTGATCGCGGTGGTGGTCGGCGCGGGCGCGGCCTACCTCGGCGGTCGCGTCGAACGGGTCACGCTCGTCGTCATCCACTTCCTGCTCGTCGTGCCGTCGTTCCTGGTGCTCGCACTGGTGTCGAACCGGGTCGGCGGCGACTGGCGGGTGCTCATCGTCGTGCTCACCTTGTTCGGCTGGATGTTCACCGCCCGCGTGGTGTGGTCGGTGTCGACGTCGTTGCGTGAGCGTGACTACGTGCTGGCGGCCGAGTTCATGGGGGTGTCACGGTGGCGGATCGTGTCGCGCCACATCATCCCGCACCTCGGCGCCCTGCTGATCGTGAGCTTCACCCTCGGCGTCGTGACGACGGTCCTTAGCGAGACCTCCTTGAGCTTCCTCGGTTTCGGCGTGAAGACGCCGGACGTCTCACTCGGCTCGCTGCTCGCCGACGGCGCCGACACGATCAACAGCGCGCCGTGGCTGTTCGCGTCCCCGGCCGCGCTGCTGGTGCTGCTCACCGTGTCGATGACGCTGATCGGCGACGGCCTCCGCGACGCGCTGGACCCCACGTCCTCGGCCGGCGGTCGAGGATGACCGGGCCGCTGCTGTCGGTGCGCGACCTGCACGTGACGTTCCCGTCCGAGCGCGGGCCGGTCGACGCGGTCCGCGGCGTCAGCTTCGACATCCATCCCGGCCGCACCCTCGCCCTGGTCGGCGAGTCCGGGTCGGGCAAGTCCGCCGCCGCGATGAGCGTGGTCGGCCTGCTGCCGCCGGCGGCCCGGGTCACCGGAGACGTGTGTCTTGGCGACCGGTCGCTGCTCGGGCTGACCGACCGGCAGTGGTCGAGCGTCCGGGGCCGACGGATCGGCGTCGTGTTCCAGGATCCGCTGTCCGCGCTCACCCCGATCCTGTCCGTCGGGCGGCAGCTCACCGACGCGGTGCGCGTGCACACCGACCTGTCGAAGCAGCGGGCGTGGGGCCGCGCGGTGGAGTTGCTCGACCTGGTCGGCATTCCCGATCCGGCGCGGCGGGCGCGGGAGTTCCCGCACCAGTTCTCCGGCGGCATGCGGCAGCGGGTCGTCATCGCACTCGCGATCGCCAACGACCCCGACCTGATCATCGCGGACGAGCCGACCACGGCACTCGACGTCACCGTTCAGGCGCAGATCCTCGACGTGCTCGAGGTGGCCAAGGCCGAGACCGGCGCGGGCGTCCTGCTCATCACCCACGACCTCGGCGTCGTCGCGGGCCATGCCGACGACGTCGCGGTGATGTACGCGGGGCGCATCGTCGAGCAGGCGCCGGTCACCGAGCTCTACCGCACTCCCGCGATGCCCTACACGCTCGGCCTGATCGGCTCGGTGCCCGACCCGGAAGCCGCGCGCCGGCGCCCACTGGTGCCGATCGAGGGCGAGCCGCCGTCGCCGCTGGATCGGGCGCCCGGCTGTCCGTTCGCGCCGAGATGCCCACTCGTCGAGGACGCGTGCCGCGAGGCCGAGCCCGCGCTGGTCCCTGTCGCCACCGGGCACACCGTCGCCTGTCGCCGGTCCGACCAGGTGGTCAGCCGCCGTCCGGACGAGGTGTTCCCCGGCGCGGTCGCGGCCGATCATGGCGCGCTCGGCGCCGAGGCGGTCCTGCGGGTGAGCGGGCTGGGGCGGACCTACCCGGTCACCAAGGGCGCGGTGCTGCGCCGCCGGGTGGGCACCCTGCACGCGGTCAGCGACGTCAGCTTCGAGATCCGCGGCGGCGAGACCTTCTGCCTCGTCGGGGAGTCGGGCAGCGGCAAGACCACGACCCTGTTGGAGATCCTGCGCCTGCGGCCGCCGGAGAGCGGTTCGGTGGAGGTGCTCGGGCGCGACGTCGCCACGACGTCCCCGCGCGAGGTCGCCGCCCGACTGCGGCAGTCGGTCCAGCTCGTGATGCAGGACCCGCAGGGCGCACTGGACCCCCGGCTCCCGGTCTTCGACCTCCTCGCCGAACCGTTGCGCGCGGCGCGTTTCGACGCGCGGGCGACGAGCGCGCGGGTCAGCGAGCTGCTCGACCTCGTCGGCCTGCCGCGCGACAGCCTGGACCGCTTCCCGGCCGCGTTCTCCGGTGGTCAGCGCCAGCGACTGGCGATCGCGAGGGCGCTCGCGACCCGACCCCGGCTACTCGCGCTCGACGAGCCGGTGTCGGCGCTCGACGTGTCGGTCCAGGCGAGCGTGCTCAACCTGCTCGCCCGGCTGAAGGCGGAGCTCGGACTCGCCCTGCTCGTGGTGGCACACGACCTCGCCGTGGTCCGCCACATCGCGGACCGGATCGCGGTGATGTACCTCGGTCACATCGTCGAGACGGGCCCTGCCGAGACGCTCTTCGCGTCCCCGCGCCACCCGTACACGCAGGCTCTGTTGTCCGCCGTGCCGATCCCGGACCCGGAGCGCGAGCGGGCCCGCGGGCGGGTCGTCCTCACCGGCGAGCAGCCGAGTGCCGCGGCGCTGCCGACCGGGTGCGTGTTCGCCGACCGGTGCCCGCTGCGCCCAACGCTGCCTGAAGACCTACAACAGCGCTGCCGCGCCGAGCGGCCCGTGCCCGCCGACCACGACGGGGTTCAGGTCGCCTGTCATGCGGTCTGAGACTTGGCGCCGGCCGGCGTCACAGGAGAAAGGAACATCATGACCATCCAACTCGGGGCTCCGCCGCGACGGAGGCGACGAAGGGCGGTGGCGGGTGTACTCGCCGCGGCACTGGCCATGACCGTCGCTGGATGCTCGGACGTCGCCGGCTCCAAGGGATCCGACGGCCCGGCGCCGGCCGCGGCGCCGGCCGCGGTCGACTACAACCCCCAGTCCTACGACAACATCAAGGACGGCGGCACGTTGCGTTACCCGAGCTCGGTGATCGAGCAGGGCAACATCTTCCACGCCGACACGAACCTCACCGCGGCCCGCTTCTGGTTCTGGTACAACGCCGACGCGATCACCTACAGCCCGACCGGCGAGGTCCAGTACAACCCGGACTACTACTCCGACGTCAAGGTCGAGGTCGTGGACGGCAACCAGAAGGTCACCATCGCGATCAACCAGAAGGCGACCTTCAACGACGGCACGCCGATCGACTACCGCGCGCTCGAGGCGACGTGGCGCGCCAACAACGGGTCGAACAAGGACTTCTACGCCAGCGACACGATCCCGTACTCGCGGATCACCTCGGTGCACGCCGGCAAGGACGACAAGGAAGCCGTCATCGAGTTCAAGGGCGTCAACGCCTGGTGGACCGCGCAGTTCTACACCGTCCTGCACCCGAAGGCCGCGGTTGACGCGAACACGTACAACACCGCCTACCTCAGCCAGGTTCAGCCCCAGTGGGGCGCCGGGCCCTACATCGTGACGAAGTACGACCCGAAGACCGGCGACGCGACGTTCGAACGCAACCCGAAGTGGTGGGGCAAGAAGGGCAAGCTCGACAAGCGCATCCTGGTCGGTCTCGAGACGCCGGCCGCGATCAACGCGTTCCGCAACGGTGAGCTCGACTACGCGTCGACCGGCACCGCGGACCAGCTCCAGCAGATCTCCGATGTCCGCGACACCGAGGTCCGCAAGGGCGGCAGTCCGTTCGAGTACTTCCTGTTCCTGAACTCCAAGGCGCCGCTGCTCAGCGAGCTGGCGGTCCGCAAGGCCGTGCTGGAGTCGATCGACCGCAAGCAGATCGCCTCGATCTGGCTGCAGGGACTCGACTACAGCGAACCGCTGCCCGGCTCGGCCGTCCTCTACTCGTTCCAGAAGGGCTACCACGACAACGTCTCCGACGTGATCAAGTTCGACCCGGAGGCCGCCAAGAAGGGGCTCGACGCCGCTGGGTGGAAGGCCGGCACCGACGGCATTCGCGAGAAGGGCGGCAAGCGCCTCGAGCTGGGCTACACGTTCACCGGCGACGATCCGTTGGACAAGGCGACAGCGGGCGCGCTGGCCGCACAACTCAAACCGGTCGGCATCGAGGTGATCGCGAAGTCGACCTCGGAGGCCGATTTCGACTCGGTGATCAGCGGACGCAAGTTCGACATCTTCCAGGCCGGCAACCGGTCCCTCGACCCGTTCGGCGCGCGCTACCTCGACAGCTTCTACGGCAGCACCAGCAACGAGAACCTCACCGGTGTCGGCACACCGGAGCTCGACGCCAAGATCAAGGCCACCGCCGAGATCGCGGACCCGGACGAGCAGATCGCGGAGGCGAACAAGGTCGAGCGGGAGGGACTCGCGCTCTACGGTGTCCTCCCCCTGTTCAGCGGCCCGTCGATCTACGGCGTCTCCAAGGGACTGGCCAACATCGGCGCGACCATCTTCGCCACCCCACTGCCAGAGACCGTCGGCTGGCTGAAATAGCGGACCCGACCGACGCCGCCCCGGGAGGTCACGTCCCGGGGCGGCCGGGTAGTTCAGCGGGACGCGAGTTGCGCTCGCGCGAGCCCGACGAGCTCCTCGTTCGTGTTGGCGTGACCCGCGATGCCCCAGCCACCATCGTAGGTTTCGGTCAGGAGCACCCACGTGCGTTCCGCGATCGAGGGGTCGCCGGCTGCGTCCGCGACGACCTCGGTGAGTCGGCGCACGGCCGCCACCTGCTTGTCCCGATCGAGAGCGCCCTGATTTGTCAGGACCTGAACTCGGACGTAGTTGCTGTCGCCGTTGACGTTCGCGACGGTCGTCTCGTGGACGAACGCGGCAGTGTTCTGCTTGAACAGCGGGATCGGCGGAACTCCCTCGACCTCCATCAGTGTCGCTGCGAGCTTGCTCGCGAGGCCGCTCGGGTCTGCGAAGGTTCCGGCGGACGCGTGCACGTCGATCATCGGCATGGGAGTTCTCCTGACTCGAAACTATGGTGGGTCTCATAGTAGTGCGAAACTATGCAGAGGTACATAGTTCTGGGGCGGGAGGCGGCATGCCGAAAGGCGAGGTACGTGCCCGGATGGTCTCGACCGCGGCGCGCCTACTGGCAGAGAACGGGCCCCCGGGTGCGTCGGTCGGTGACGTGCTCACGAGCTCGGGAGCCGCACGGGGTTCGACCTACCATCACTTTCCCGGCGGCAAACGCGAGCTCTATCTCGCGGCGCTGGATCTGGCCAGCGACCGCGCGTACGCGGCCCTCGAAGGTACTCGAGGCCAGTCCAGCCACGTGATCCTCGAACGGTTCTTCGCGATGTGGCGAACCCTGCTGACTCACACCGATCTCCGAATGGGATGCGCTGTTCTCGCAGTGGCTGTTGCCGGTGAGGATCCACAGACGATCGACCATGCCGGGGAGATCTTCCGATCCTGGCGGGCACACCTCGAATCGCTGTTGATCGATGCCGGCACTGATGCCGCTCGTGCGCGTGCGCTCGCCGCCGTAGCCGTCGCCGCGGCCGAAGGAGCCGTCGCGGTCGCTCGTGCCGAGCAGAGCCTCGAGATCTTTGAACTGGTTGCCACGGAAGTCCTGTCCTTCGCCCAGCCCTGATCTTGCTGACCCGGTTTCCGCCTCATCGCCGATGACAACCGTCATCGGTGATGATAGCGTCACAAGAGCGATGACAGTCGTCATCGCGCAAGTCAACCTAAGGACCAGCATGGCCAGGAAGTCCCTGCGGAGGACCCTTGCGGGACTCGGCACCCTCGCCGCTGTGGCGGCCGCCTCGGTCACACCCGCACAGGCGGTATCGGCTCCGCTGTCCGACCCACGGATCCAGGTCCACTTCAACCTCAAGGCGAACCAGCGGCCCGAGTCGATCATCTTCGAGCCAGGTGGTGCCGCGAACCTCGGGCTGGCTGGTAGCAACCAGATCGTGCGGGTGAGCCAGAGCGGCGAGGTCCGCACTCTCGCCACGCTGCCGGCCGCACCCGATGGTGGCGCTGAGGTTCCGGTGCTCGGCTACTCACTGGTCACCGGCCTCGTCCGCACCAGCAACGGCACCCTGTACGTCGGCTACGTCACCGGCCGGGACGACCTCAACGGCATCTGGCGGATCCGCCCCGGCAAGACGCCGCAACGCATCGCCGCCACCCCCGGCACCGGCTTCCCCAACGGTATGGATCTCGACGAACGGACCGGCCAGCTCTACTTCAGCGACTCGGTGCTGGGATTGATCTGGCGGGTCCCCCTCGCCGGTGGCAGGCCGACGGTCTGGCTGCGTGACCCGCTGCTGACCCGCACGGACATCTTGGGCGTCAACGGCCTGAAGATCCGCAACGGCGCCGTGTGGGCTTCGAACAGTGATCAGGGCACCTTGCTGCGCATCCCCATCCAGCGCGACGGTCGTCCAGGGCCGGTGCAGACCAGGTCAAGTGGCACCGTGGGGCTCGACGACTTCGCTTTCGTCGGCGACTCCGACGCCGTGATCGGCGCATTCAACGTGCCCAACCGCGTCGAGCTCATTCGCGCGGACGGCTCTCATTCGGTCGTGCTCGAGGCCGCCGACGGGATCAGCGGCCCGACCACCATCGGCATCCGCGGCACCACGGTCTACGTGGCGAGCGCCTCCTTCATCCTCAACGAGGACCCGAACCTCCTGCTCGCAACGCTGACCCCCTGACGGGGTCTGCCTCACGTACCAACCGCCGGCGCCGGCGGTTGGTACGTCACATCGGTGTTGTAGGGGCGGGTCACGTTCGCCGTTTGCGTGGGTTTGGGGGTCGTGACGCGAAGTAGCGCTCGACGGTGTCGATCGGCTCGGTGTCGCGTCGGGCGCGCGCGAAGATGAGGGCGCCCTCGAGCGCGGCGAGTAGCACCGTCGAGTGTTCGGCCGCTTGCGCGGGCGGGTCTCCGAACTTGACGTAGATGCCGGCGACGGCGGCTTCCCAGCGGACGAGCAGGTCGCTGACGTGGACGCGGAGGTCGTTGTTGTTGGCGGCCGCGTCGACCACGGTGGCAGCCAGTGGACAGCCCAATGCGAAGTCGTGCTCGATGAGCTCGTGCCGCCATGGCGCCACGACCTCGCCGATGGCGTCGGGGAAGGTCTCGGCCTGGGTGAGCGTCTGTTCGAGTAGGTCCAAGATGTCGGCGAGAGCGAGATCGATCGCCTCGGTCATGAGTTGCGTCTTGCCGCCAGGGAAGAAGCGCCCGAGGGAGCCGCGGGGACCACCGGAGTGAGCCACGACCTCTCGGAGACCGACGCCGTGGAGGCCGCGCTCGCGGATCAGCACAGCGGCGCTGTGCACCATGCGCGCGCGAGCCGGTGAGCGACGCCGATCAGTAGGCACGTCCCCGCCTTCCGTCTGTGCATCCACCGCGCCATCATAACCGGCTACCGATGACAACCGACATCGCAACGTCAAGTGCGTTCGGTGTAATGGTCAACGCTCGGTAACCGACGAAGGGGAGAGCGCACCCTACGACGATGGGCCGGTGTGATGCGAACGCCAACGACGGCACCCGCTGAACCGGTCGCGGGCTGGATCCTTCGGCAGATCAGGGCCGGGGTCGGCGAGCCGCTGACGGCGGCGATCGTCGGGCCGGGCGGTGCCGGCAAGTCGACGCTGGTCAACGCCATTGCCGCCGCCTACGACGCGGCCGGTGTCCCTGCGGTGCGAGTCGGGCCGGACACCGACGTCGGCACGCTTGCGGACGGCATCCCGGTGCTGGTCGACGACGCGCACCGCCTAGCTCCCGAGACCCTCGCGGTCCTGCGGGAGCGGGCCAGGCGCGACGATGCCCGGATGGTCGTCAGTTACCGTCCGTGGCCGCGGCCGGACGGACTGTCGACCCTCGGCGCGCTGGTGTCGCGGCATCACTCGCCGACCGTCCTCGGTCATCTCGGGCGCGACGAGGTCGCCGGGCAGGTCGCCAGGCGCGTCGGGTGCCCGCCGCCGGACGCGCTCGTCGCACTGGTGCACGAGCAGTCCGGCGGGCTGTTGATGTTCGTCGGCCTGGTCACCCAGGCCATGCTCGACACCGGACGGTTCGACCCGCGCCACCCCGACCGGTTCCGCCGGCCGCAGCGTGTCTCCGTCTCCCCCGGGCTCGCGGAACGGCTCCGCTACCTGCTCGAGGCGCTCGACCCGCCGATCTACCGGCTGCTCGAGGCGATGGCGCTCGGCGCCCCGCTCGACGCGGAGGTGCTCGGCGCGCTGCTCGGGACCGACGAGGACGCCCTCGGCGACACGGTCGAGGCCGCCATGGCCACCGGTCTCGTCACCGACTCCGGCGACCTCATCGTCTTCGTCCGCAACCTGCTGCTGCGCCTCATCCCGGTGCTGCGCCGCCGAAGCATGCAGCACCGGCTCGCGGATCTCCAGGTCGCCAACGGGGGCCCGGTGCTGGCCGCGGGCCGGCAGCTCGCGGAGTCCCATGCCACCGGCGCCCGCGCCTTCACGGTGCTCGCGGCGGCGGCCGACGAAGCGCTGCGCACCTCACCACACCTCGCCCTCGAGCTCTACGACGCCGCGGTGCGCGCGGGCGGCAGCGCGCAGTCGGTGCTCGCGCGCCGGGCACAGGCCGCCGCGCTCGCCGGTGACCCGAACCAGGCGCTGCGCCTCGCCGACCAGTTCCTCACCGAGGACAGCTCCGGGCCGGACCGGTGGCGCGCCGTCACGGTGTCCGCCGCGATCCTCGCCAGGCGTGGGTTCGCCGCCCGTGCCGGCGAGCTGTACCAGAGCCTGTCGGGCCCTGGCAGCGCCGACGCACTGCTGGCGGTGCCGGCGCTGCTCGCCTGCGGTGAGTTGGCGCGGGCCCGCGAGGTGGTCGCCGCCGCACCGCCGAGCGAGTCCGACGCCCCGACCCTCACCGCCGCCGCCGTGCGGCTCCTCGCGAACGGCATGCTCGAGTCCGTCGACGGGTCCGCCACCGTCGGCCTGTCCCTCCTCGTCCGAGCGGCCGGGCTGCTCGACACGGCCGGCGACGCGGTGCCGCTGCCCTACAGCCCGACGGAGCTGGTCGCCTCGGTCGCCGGGCAGTGCGGCGAGACGGCACTGGCCGAGGCGACGCTCAGCCGCGCGATCACCGCCAGGCTCGGTGGCGGGTTCACACACGCCAGGCACGTGCTGCAGCACGGTTGGTACGCGCTGCGCCACGGCGGGATGGACACCGCGGCGGGCGCGCTCGACCGCGTCGGCGGGATGACGCTCGAGCCGGGCGACGAGCTGCTCGCGGCCGCCCTCGCCGTCGGCCTCGCCAGGCAGAGCGGCGACGCGGCGGCGCTCGGCGCCGCGTTCGCCAGGGCCCGCACGGCGTTGATCAAGCATCCGGTCGACCTGTACCTCGTGCGGCAGGTCGGCGAGCTGGCCGTGGCGGCCGCGATCCTCGGCGAGCGCGAGTCGATCGCCGTGCACCTCGGTCAGGCACGCGCGCTGCTGGCCCGGCTCGGCGATCCACCACTGTGGACGGCCGCGCTGCGGTGGAGTGAGCTGCACGCCGAGCTCGCGGCCGGCGACCTCGACGCGGCGGCCCGCGTGGTGTCCGAGCTGCCCGGCGACCCGTTCGCCACGGCGGGGGCGTGCTGGCTACGCGTCACGCGCGGCGAGCACCTCGATCCGGACGAGGTCCGGGCGGCGGCCACCGGCCTGCACCACGCCGGTCTCACCTGGGACGGCGCGCAGTTGGCCGCCGCGGCGGCACTGCACACCGCCGACCGCAAGGCCGCGGCCGGGCTGCTGGCCTTCGCGCGCGGTCTGAGTGACACCACGGCGCCGGAGCAGGCGGCCCCGCCCGCCATGGAAAGAGACGACGCCGACGACACCGCCGAGCCGACACCGGAGCCCGCCGCCGCGCAGCTCAGCGACCGGGAGGTGGAGGTCGGCAGGCTGATCCTCGCCGGGCTCACGCACAAGCAGATCGGTACGCGCCTGTTCATCTCGGCGAAGACCGTCGAGCATCACGTGGCGCGGATGCGCAACCGGCTCGGCGCCGACGGCCGCAACGAGCTGTTCGGCATCCTGCGCCACGTCATCGACACCGCCGATCAGACTGCGAACGCAACCGACGACCACCCGCTAGACGCGAGTAGCTCCCAGCCGCCCAGACGCGTTCGGGACGTTCAGCCAGGCAGGTCTCAGCACCATTCGAGCCCCCAAGTGTGACGGCTCACAACTCCGACTCGGGTGGAGCGAGGAGTCTGTTCAGCCGCAACAATGCGGCTTGCCCCTCGGTACTGATCTCGGTCAGGCTGCCACTGTGTCCCGCGCGGATGATGCGCTGAATCTGGTGTGGCAACCGATGAGCTTCGGCGGCGGTGAGCGCAGTTCGTAAGGCATCGCTGGCCCCGTCGTGGTCGCCGGCCGCAAGGTGGACCTGGCCCGCCGTGACCCTTTCGATGATGTGCCATTGCGGGGCGGCTGGTGTTGCGTCAGCGTGGCCGGTTTGCATTTGGACGGCCTTGGCGGCGCGACCAGTGGAGACGAGTCCACGCAAGTAGATCTCACGGAACGTGAAGGGGTTGAACAACATTCCCCGTGCTGGTCCGTTGTCGAGCATATCGCGGAAGCGTTCTATGGCTCTGTCGAACATGTCTCGGTCGCGGTGCTCTCCAGCGGCGCGAGCGAGGAACGCGAGCGCGGTTCCCTGTCCTGCACGGTCGGCGGACAGGTCAACCGCGCGGTTGAGACGTTTGATGGCTGCGGGTACGCGGTTCGCCTTGCGTAGTTCGTTGCCGTGCATCCGTAACGTGTGCGCCAGAAAGAACGGATCTTCGAGGCGTTCAGCGATGTTCAGTGCCCTGCCGGTCCAGCGAGCTGCGGCGGCCAGGCGTTCCTCCGGAAGCACTGTACCCAGCGATACCCCGAGCGCTACCCGTGCTTGTCCCAGCAGGACAAGGGTTTCTCGCTCGATGTGTCCTTCTGCGGCGCGTGCTTCCAGCCGAGCGATGAGCGGCCACAGCTCGTTCACAGCTTCTACCGCCCGACCTGCTTGCCGGGCGATCTCGGCCAGGCGGATCGTTGAGTCACCGAACTGGACCATGGCGGCAAAGTCCGCGTCACCTCCGTCGGTCACGCCGAACACGTGCGTGGGGAGGCCCAGTATGCGCGCGATGTACCGGCGGGTGCCGACGTCGTTGATCGAGCGGCGACCCGTTTCGATCATGGACACGTACGTCTTGTCGTAACCAAGGAGATCCGCGAGTTGCTGCTGACTGAATCGGTTGATGCGGCGGTAGGTCCGCAAGATCTTTGCCAGGTCACGACTGGCCAACGCTGCAGCGGCCTCTCCGGCCGACCACATCCACACCGCTGACCCGAGACGGCGAGCGGGGACGGCCGGCACGGCAAGGTTGGCGCTGGTGTGACATGTGGGACAGACTGGTTCAGTCGTGAAATTGCTTAGTTCCGCTCCACACACATCGCAACGCTTGCCGACCATCGTCGCTACCCGGTTAATTCCGAGCCATCGCCGCGCAGGCTCGCGTACCAGGTTGCAATTGAGCGCTTGTAGCCGTCCGGCATAACCAGCGACGGTATCTCACTTTCGCTGAACAAGCCGATTTCCTTGTGCTCATGGGAAAGTATTGGCTGGGTGTTGCCGATCGAGTGACATCCGTACGTCACGATGAACACATGCTTTTCGGCGGCGTTGATGTAGTACATCCAGGTATCGAGGATCGGGCCGGCCTGGACTTTCCATTGCGTTTCTTCGAAAAACTCCCTGGTGACGCATTCCTCGGGGGTTTCGCCTACTTCGATCCGGCCGCCCGGCAGTTCCCATTCCTCGCGCTCGTTGCGCAGCAGGAGCACCTTGCCGTCCCGCACCACGACCCCTTTGATCGAGATCGAGAATGTTTGCGGCCTGTACGTGTCGTGGTCCACCCGGTGCCCTCCTGCTCTCCGGTCTGTCCTGCTCATTGAGAACGTAGCGCACCCAGCAGCGACTATGTCGGTATGGCGGGTTGACAGTCTGTCACTGGACACACCACTGACCTGGCTTCTCCTTGGTCATGGATGTATTGGATGGCTCTCTCTGGAGGTTAGACCGGGATGCTCGACTCGTGGACGCGGTACCGCGTGAACAGCCAGGACGGGGAGTCGGCGGCCGGTCTTGTCGCGGCGCTGGCAGAACATGGCCTTGTCCTGCTCTACGGTGTGACCAGCTCGGATGACCTGCTCCGACTCGCCAACTCGATCGCTGCGATCGTGCCTCATCGAGACAGCGACACGTCCGGGCTCACCACAATTGCCGACACTGGCAGGCAAGTGCGTAGTGGGTTTGCTGGGTTCAGTGCATGTGCACTCAACCCGCACACCGACCGGTCGGGAATTGCACATCCGCCCGCGCTGCTGATGATGGCGTGTGGACAGCCTGCGAGCAGCGGCGGGGAATGCGTTGTTTCGACGGAAAAGCGGTCTATGACGACCTTGTCGAATCTCATCCCAGAGCCGCAGAGGCTTTGAGTGCTCCGCGATCTGTGCTATTCGGCGGCGCCGCCGGGTGTCTCGGTTCGATTTTTTCGAACTCAGGCGATCGGATCACTATTCGCCTGCGACTGGATGACCTTGCACAGTTTTCGTCCGAAACAATGCGCTGGCTTCCGGTTCTTCGCGCCGCGATAGATAGGCACGCCACCGTGCTCAGGCTAAATACTGGCCAGGGCTACATCCTCGACAATCACCGTTGGCTGCACGGCCGGCGCGCGTTCACCGGACAGCGCGTGATGTATCGCGTCAACGGGAATCCCTTGCCGGACTTGGGTATTACACCTGGATTCCAGCCGGCCCGTTCGGTGATTGGTCGCGGCATCTCATGACGCGAGCCGGTACGGGCCACGTACGCCGGTCTGCCCGTTGTGGCCGGCCGTCGCCGTGCTGCACGTCGGCGGGCAGGCGTAACTCGGTCAGGTCACTGGGCCGATCAGACCTCAGCGGCGACCGGCGACACGAGGGCGGCGACCAACCCCTCACAGGTGCGCACCACCGCTCGGTAGGCGTGGACGACCTGACGCGCGGCCAACGGGTCCTCTGCCTGTCGCCGCCAACGATCCAAC